>WFLX010393549.1_pt1 | contig 17049 bp, 18 predicted proteins | sample 4967041 | NCBI WGS metagenome assembly WFLX01 (sample SAMN12857096, study PRJNA449069) | gut metagenome | isolation source: stool from male and female vole | host: Microtus ochrogaster | place: USA:Florida | collected 2017 | reverse complement strand
TTGATGTAGTTGTCTCTGTCGTGGTTGTTGTAGAAGTTGTTATTGATGTAGTTGTATCTGTCGTTGTTGTTGTGGAAGTTGTTGTTGATATAGCTGGCTCTGTCGTGGTGGTTGTAGTAGTGGTTATAGGAGCATCGCCCAGACTTACAAAATTCATATTATGTAGTTCTGCATATTCCTGTGCCGTTGAATTATTATAACCATGAATTGTAGTATGCGAATCAATACCCATATCTCCATTAATATTACATTCAGGATTTCGTATTATCAAATCCAATAAATAATCACAACCATTAAAAGCCATTTGTTCAATAGTTGTAACACTATCAGGGATATCTAAAGATGTTAATGATATACAACCATAAAAAATATTATCTCCAATACTTGTAATACTATCAGGGATATTTACAGATATCAATGATATACAATTAGAAAAAGCATGCTCTCCAATACTTGTAACACTATTAGGGATATTTAAAGATGTTAATGATTCACAATAATAAAAAGCATCTTCTCCAATACTTGTAACACTATCAGGGATATCTATAGATGTTAATGTACAACCAGCAAAAGCATAGTCTCCAATACTTGTAACACTATCAGGTATTGTAAATTCTCCGCTTAATCCTGCAGGACATACAAAAATCTCTGCCATATCTTTTGTATATACAATACCGTCTACACTACAATAGAAATTATTATCAGGGGATACATTTATTTCTTTTAGATTAGTACAATGTTCAAAAGCACCACAGCTAATTGTTGTAAAACTATCAGAGATATTTACAGATGTTAATGATGTACAACTACTAAAAGCCCAATCTTTAATACTTATAACACCATAAGGGATATCTACAGATGTTAACGATGAACAATTAGAAAAAGCATATTCTCCAATACTTGTAACACTATCAGGGATATCTATAGATGTTAATGATGTACAACCAGCAAAAGCCCAATCTCCAATACTTGTAACACTATCAGGAATATTCACAGATGTTAATGATTCACACCACTCAAAAGCAATATAACCAATACTTGTAACAGGCAACCCTGAAACAGTATCTGGTATCACCACATCAGTATCATTTCCTGAATATTTTGAAAGCACTGCATAATCGGAATAAAGCTCAAATTCAAAGCCATCTTCCGTACTTACAGTAGTATACTCACTGCTCTCATCATAATCTTCCACACTGCCGGATTCAGCATTCACTACTGTGGGTGTCTGTAAACCGCAGATATTTGCAGTACATACTGAACTTGCAAGGCAAAGAGCCATTATCCATCCAACAGCTCTATGAACAACATTTTTTCTTCTCATATAAAAACTCCTTTAAAATAAAAATTTTACGTCTTTAATTATATCACACTTTTNACCANATTGNAATACTTTTTTAATTATTTTNAGTNATTAAATCAAAATCGCCCGNATCCCCGAATATTTTTTGACNAGACGATTCGGAAAATTACTTTTTTCAATATCCTTTGAAAAGTACTCCGAGCGTACTGNATACGCAAACTTTTTACAAAANAAGAAGTCCCATATACCGCTATTTTACGATATATGGGACTTTTCGCAACTCTTCCGAGTACGCATTTACGATTGGCTAAAGACCACAATTTTGATACAATGCACCCTTTCTGATTGAAAAGGGTGCATTTTTGTTTGGATAAAGCTATCGTTTTTTTATTGAATCATAAACTATGAATATTAAATTTGCAACTATTGACATGTTTCAATTCCATAAAGGTAAGGCTATGTAAGCTCTACAATTTTCTCGAAGACTGCAATTACATTTTTCAATCCTTTATAGGTTCTGTTTTGTTTATGAAAGTGAGCAAACCCTATCTAATGGACACACCTAAACATATAAATGCTCATTTTCACTTCAATTCAGGCTTTCCTTCAGCAGAAAGCTTATTATCGAGAAACTTGTAGTAAATCTGAATGTTGTGAGGTACGCTCTTATCAGACGGACAATCACCGACCACGATGTACTCAATCAGGTCTACACACATCTCTCTTGTTAGCTCAGGCACATCTGTATTCTGTTTCAGACGGCGGATAAAATCTTCCACATCGTCCTTTGCCTTACTGTCCTGTTCAAATGCAGCGGTAAGGCTTTTTACTTTCTCCGTCAGCTCTGACTCCTCCGTGCGGAACAGGCTGAGTGTTTCCAGACACAAGGTCTCCGGCACCTTGCCGAGCAGCTTGTCCTGATAGAGCTTCTGCGTCATTACTTTTAACTCAGCAAGCCGAGACTGATACTTGGCAAGCTGCTGACGGGCATCGTCAAGATGTTTCGCGCCCTCCGTTTCCTTGCGTTTCAGAAACTCCTGTCGTGCTTCATCTTCATTCTCAATCACATATCTTGCCTTTGCGAGAATATTAGCAAGAACAATCTTTTCAATCTGCTTCTGGCTGATATAGTGAGTTGTGCAAGTGCTTGCACCGCAAAGGCTATATGTACCGCATACATAAAAGGTAGTTCACCGAGCCGTCCTTTTTCTTTGCGTGACCGTTCAGCTTCATCTTAGCACCGCAGTCAGGGCAGTACATCATACTGTTAAGCGGAAGTACGATACCCTTTTTCATAATCTTGCCGTGACTTGCACAACGATCAACCTCCTGACACTTATCCCAAAGCTCTTGAGAAATAATAGGCTCGTGAGTGTTCTCTGCAATTACCCATTCGTCCTTGCCACGGCGGACGGACTTGTGATTCTTGAATGAAACCGTCATGTATCTCTGCTGTGCCAGATGACCGATATAGATAGGGTTGCCGAGAATATTTCTCACCGCCACATGACTCCAGTAATGAAACGTGTTCTTATACATATTCGGCTTTCCTAATCTCTGCGCCCTATAGTCGGACGGAATTGGTACACCCTCAGCATTCAGCTTTTTTGCTATTTGTGTCGGCGTGATACCTGTTGCATGAAGCTCGAAGATACGGCGTACCACCTTTGCGGCAGGCTCATCTATGATCGGTGTGTGCTTTTCATCGTCACCTTTGAGATAGCCGTAAGCAGCGTATGAAGCGATATACTTTCCCTCTTTGGCATTCTGAGCAAGAACGCTACGCACCTTTTTGGAAGTGTTTGCGGCGTGCCATTCATTGAACAAGTTCATTATCGGCATAAGATCCATCGCCGTGCTGTTGCGGTCAAGGGTATCCACATTGTCACTAAAAGCAATGAAGCGGATATTGAACGAAGGAAAAATATAGTCGATGTACTGACCGACCTCGATATAATTACGACCGAAACGTGAGAGGTCTTTCACAAGGATAAGGTTGATCTTGCCCGACTTTGCATCATCGAGAAGCTGTCTGACACCTGGGCGGTCAAAATTTGTACCCGAAAAGCCATCGTCCTCGCAGATCTCCACCAAGTTCCAGCCTGCCTGCTGACTGACATAATCGGTCAGCATTTTCTTCTGATTTTCTATGGAGAGGGACTCGCCCTCTCGCATATCTTCCTGAGATAATCTCACATAAATACCTACGTTGTAGGTTGACTGTCTTGTCATACTAACTCCTTTCCAATCAAGACAGCCATATTCGATACTCTTATTATAGCGCAGAAACCCGAATATGGCAAGTCATTTTTTCTCATTTTCAGACTTGTCCAACAGTTTCTGCATAGGCTCTTTCAAAAGCCATTTTATAAAGCTACTTTTCAAGGGATTTTTCCCCAACATAGTGGCTTGTGACGGCAAAAAGCTGACCGTCGATCTCATAGCTTGCTTCACTTACAGGCTTATCTTTATATCGCTCATTAAGCTCGGCAAGAGTTGCATCGTTTGTTGTCAATTGTCTCCTTTCCGCCTGCGATTATCTATCTCTACACGCACTGGCTTTTAGTTGCAGGGGCGTTACGCCTGCACGGTTATCGTTTTGCTGTCGGATATATGTTAATCCGAATAGGGATTTTTCTTTTCATCAAAGAAAGAAGTCTGCCCAATCTCGTTACCACTGTCAGCAAGCTCACCGATCTGCTCAAAGCTCATACCGCCGTCACGGAGCTTTTCAAGCTGTTCATGCTCACGCTCGATAGCAGAGAACAGGTCTTTTCCTTTCAGCTTGAACTTGTCGGCAAGAGCCATAAGGTAGAGCTTATTATACTCCTCCATCTCCTTGTCGAGCTGTTTCTGCTCCTCAGCGATAGTTGCCTGTCGCTTGGCGATCTTCTTTTCGAGTTTCGCCAGCTTGTCAGCGATAGAAGTTGTAGCCATATCATCACCACCATTCTGAAATATTAGTCGAGCTTATACCTAAGCCCCATACTAAAATTATAGCGCACTCTGATATAAAAAGTCTATTCGTAGTGCGCATGAAGTTGAGTGCGCCATAAAAGTTTTCCGTTTGATATTTTGACTGGGGGATTTTTGTCGGCAGAAAAGAAAAATGCAGAGCTGGTTTTGCTCCGCGCTTGAAAGGTGCTATTTTGTTTTATTCAAAATAATTGATAAGTATTCAGTATTTTCAAAATCGCCCCAACCTGGTTCTTTTTCATCTCGTCCTACTGGCTTTCCTCTTTCATATTCAAATCTTTTCAATAATGATTTATCAGGATATGGAATATTATGTTTTTTCAAAATGGTTTCTATTTCTTCAATTAGTTCAGCTGCAAGAGGTTCTGCACCCTTAACACTGGTTCCTTCACATATGCAGCCAAAATCACTCGGTATTTTCAGAACCTGGCATAATTCATCAGTATCGTCACCATTAGTAATTCCTTTGAATAATGCAGTGATCTCATCATAGTCTTCTCTTTTAAGTTTTCTGTCATATGCCAGTTCATTCGTATTTTCATATCCGTCTAATTCGAGAATAAATTCCGGTACAGCTTCAGAATAAATATCAGATGATTCGTTCCACCAATGCGTTGTCCATTGCCACATTCTTTTTGAAATCGGTGTCCAGTCACGTTCAGGGTAAAGTGTGGTTAAATAACGTTCTATACACATAAATATATAGCATAGTCTGCCAGTCATTGTGATGTTATAAAACTCTTTAATAATTGACTCGTTCACCATACTCATCTCCACGTTTCAATATTAAATGATAGCCTAATTCAAAGCATATCGTGATGTTTTTATTATACCACATCGCCCCCAAAATTTCAATACTCTGTCAGTCATTGCCACCGAGGATATTTCTCAGAATCGCCGTCATCATAAACAGAAATCCACTGTTGAAACTATGCAATACAGAGAACTGCTATGAACAAAGTGTAAACTTTTTCGGATTTCTATGTACAAACATCAAATTCCTCGTTTGATATATAGAGGAACTATACGAAGATGACCGCCGACAAAAAGCGACGGAGATAATGAAAGTCGCACAGCTCCAATTCGCTGATAGAACAGCGAAAGTCTGAGCGATAGGAGAACGCTCAGACGAAAAAATGCGCATAGGCGCAACAAAAATAGCAAGCATAGTATTTTGTGCCGCACACGGACGAAAATACTAAATGCTTGTTGGGGACACCCCAAGCCCCGAAAGGCTGCACAGCAGCCTATAAAAAAATCGGCTAACGCCGATTGAATAAAAGTAAAGGAGTACCACTATGGAAACCGAGAAAAAGAAACGTGGCAGACCGCCCAAGCGCAAGGTTATGGAGTTTGCAGGAATGACCTACGAGGGAGCTATCAACAAGGCTCTTGACCAAGAGGTCAAGTTCGACCTTGACAAGAGCCTTGCCGATAAGGACGAGAGCCAGCTCACCGAGGACGAGCGCAAGTACCTGAAACGAAAGAAAGAGAAGAAGCCCTACACGCTCAACGTGAGGTTCACNGAATCGGAAATGCAGGACATCTTAGCGAAGTGTGAGCAGTACGGCTACAAGAACAAGACCGAGTATATCCGTGACTTCGTGAGGGCGAGAGTCGATCTCACTCCAGACCGAGCTGAAATATCTGAAACCAACAGACTTATGAAGCGTATCGGGAGCAATATCAATCAGATACTCATTCGCCTACACAGCACAGGTCACATCTATGCCGAGGATATTGACGAGATAAAGAGAGGTGTTAATGAAATTTGGCATACACTTCTATCCATACGATCAGGGCAACAGTCAGCGCAGCGATCGCTTACATCACAAACGGAGATAAGACCATCGACGGTTTATATGTCAGCTCTTATGCTTGCCGAGCCGACAGCGCAGGAGCAAGCGAGGACTTCCGAGCCGTCCGACAGCACGGTACAGGACGAACACAGATCCTTGCCTACCACATGATACAGAGCTTTGCTCCCGATGAAGTCACACCCGAACAGGCTATGCAGATCGGAGAGGAGTTATGTGACCACTATCTTAAAGGCGATTATCAGTATGTGCTTGCCGTTCACATCGACAAAGAGCATACCCACTGTCATGTGATTTTCAATAACACTAATCTGTATAATGGTCTGAGCTTCACCACCGAGCATAATCAAGGCAGGAAGTCAGAAAGAGCATGGGCAGAGCTTCGGCAAATATCGGACGAGCTATGCAAGGAACACGGCTTATCCCTTATCGACCCGAAGGGCAAAGGTGTATCGCATCATGAACGCACTATGCAGAAAGAGGGAAAGTCGTGGAAAGACAAGCTCCTAAGTCTGCTTGACGAGATCATATCTTACAGCAAGAGCTTTGAGGACTTCCTCAAAAACTGCACCGAGAGTGGTATCGAGTATGTTTACACTCCGCAGAACAAGGTCAAGCTGAAGTTTAGACTATCGGGCGAGGGACAGCAAAGGTTTACAAGAGCCGATACGCCGGGCGAGAAATACGAGCCTGAAGCTATTACCGAAACGATTGAAACCGCACAGAAGAAAGCTACTGCTGCGGAACAGGTTGAAAAATTCCTTGCAGCCCGACGTGCAAGACGGCAGGCAGAGCTTGATATGCTTAACCAGCTTTCCGCTAAATCTGCCGAGCTGAAAAAGAAATTTGCAGTCATCGACACGCTTATCGACAAGATAAAGCACCGTGACGAGCTGGAGCCTGTCTACAAGGAATACCAGAGCAAGTCAGGCTGGGCGCAGAAGCGTTTCAAGAAGAAAAATGCTGATAAGATCGAGGACTACGAACAGACGGTCAAGTACATCAAGGAGCATAAGCAGTACTACCTTGTTGACGGCAAACCACCGACAATGCTTGACCTTTTGGAGAAGTCCAACGAGCTGAAATCGAAGTGGAACAGGCTTAATGTCGANCATACCACATTTNTTACNAAGCGTGATACGGCGAAGAANGATACCCGACAGNTACGCCAGTATATCAACGAACAGCTTATNAAGCGNGANAGGGAGAAAAGTCGTCAGCGTACACAGACGAAGCATAAAAACTCCTANCTTGAATGATAACAGGCTCTCAGACGAACGGAAATGCCCCTCAGAGCCGTTGATGATNATTATGGGGAAACTATACNCNTAAAACAGCAAAACGCTCTCTGAACGTTTAGAAAGTGTGACGTTTATTGGTATAAAGATGAACGCCATTATAAATGCTTACAGACGGATAGTCTGCTTTCGCCCTAAGCATAGCAATGTATAATGAGATGTGTTCAGCGACAAATTCTTACTAAGGGATTCACAAGGGTTTATAACCCTTGTGTGGAGTCCAGAGGCAGAGCCTCTGGTCGCTGTTCTTATAATTTCAAGAGAGCAGCGAAACTAAAAAAAGCGGTGCTTTAAAAAACACCGCTTTATCATCTGAGTTTTCAGTTAAGATTTGATATATACTCGTTAGATATTTTATTTATTATACTTATCGAAATGATGTATGATACAGATATCATCAGGAGCGGTATCACTACCCAGCCTGCTCCGAATTTGTGATCCTGAAGCTTCATGCTCCCGAAGACTGCTATATACATCAGAAATGTTGGAAACAATGATACCAACGCATTGTTTTTAAGCACCCAGTACAGCAGACATAATACCATGGAAACTGCCAGACATAATACAGGCATCACAAAGAATATCAATGCTCCTGCCATAAGTGTCAGTGACGGGAAAACTCCCAGCAGCAGCTGGCAGAATATCAGATATATAAAGTATTCAAATGCAAGCACCACGATCGACAGAATGTATACGAATAATATTTTTGCCGTCCAGATAGTTTTCTGCGGAATTCCTATCGCCATAAGTACGTCATTTGTTTTTTCCTTGCGTTCATCTGTGACTGATTTTGAAAATGCCATGATTATCGTTGTCGGTATCGAATAGATAGGGATAAACTGCATCTGATACGATATCAGATATGACTTTATCTCATCAGTGATATCTGTTCCGAATGCGTGGACAGATTCATACAGCGTGAATGCCACCAACATCACTGGTATCGCAAGTGAAAAGAACACGAGCAGCACCTGCTTTTTGAACGACAAAAGCTCTTTCCGCAGAAGAGCCTTGTAAATATTTGAGATCTCCATGATATTACCTCATTTCAGTTTTTCGGAGACTGAGTAAGCGATCAGATGTCTGACGCTTACTCAGTATCTTACTTTGTGACTACCTCATCACGATGTAGCGATAGCTGTTGCACCAGCTGAAGATAATCCAGCTCCGCCGCTCCAAGCAGCAGCAACTCCTGTACCTATACCTACTGTAAGGAAACAGCCTGCAGCACATCCGCCTACTGTGAGAGCAGAACAGATAGCAGCACAATATCCTGCACAACCCATTCTTGTCACCTCCTACTTATTTTATTCATACAATGCATTGATATGTATATAAGAACACATAAAATGTGTACTTATCAGGTATGGATATCATACAAAGCCTGTTCGGTATAACGGAAGTATATATTTTCTATACTTTCGGTCAGGAGCGTTATCTCGTCGAATGAGATATCGTTCTCTATCATCTTGTCGCAGATGATATCGTTGATGTATTTATCACAGCTTATGACACAGTATCCTGATGTATCGGACTCTATGCTGTATCCGAGGTCTTTCACAAGCTTTACGAGCTTTTCCGTATCATCATCTAATCTCGGCTTTATCCTTACACCGGTTATGTTGTTGATGATGACATCTGAAAGCATATCGTCAAGCACGATCTTTCCTCCGTTGATTATGAGCATCCTGTTGCAGAAATCCTCTATCTCCGGCATATTGTGCGACGAGAAGATTATCGTCCTCTCTCCCGATGATACCCATTTTTTCAGGTACTCTATAAGAAATCTGTGATTATATGCATCTATACCGTCGAAAGGTTCGTCAAGTATAAGGATATTCGGATCGAAGACTATCATTCTTGCTAAAGCGAGCCTGCGTTTCATACCCTTGGAAAATGTCTTTACCTTTTTATCTTTTTCCTCGAAAAGGTCGATGCTTTTCAGGAGTTCACAGGATGCACTTTCGGACACTGCCTTGCTTTTTCCGATAAGCTGCTGGAAGATGACAAGATTCTCAAAGGCAGTCAGTTCGAGATAAAGACCGTTATCATCAAACACGACACCTATCCTGTTGTTTTTCAGGTCAACTTTTCCGGAATCGACAGAATTTATACCGCATATACATTTTATAGTTGTAGTTTTTCCGGCACCGTTTTTTCCAACAAAGGCTGTGATCTCTCCCTGTCTGAGTTCAAAACCGATACCGAGAAGGACATTTTTATCCTTGAAGCTCTTTTTCAAATCAGTGATCTCAACCATTGTCCGGCTCATAGCAGCATCTTTCTCTTTCAATATTTATCTTGGTGCAATCACTGCTGCAAACGAATTTCATTGCACATTTGCTGCACGCTAATATGTAATTCTTTGACATTCTGCGGTACTTCTCTATGTCGTCTTTTCTGAATATCTCATACAGCTTGTTCTCTTTGAGGTTTCCGTAGACTATATTCATTGAGGGACAGGCTCTGAGGTCGCCGTTCAGATCAAGTGCGAGTGTGGAATTGAAGCACTTATTGAACCGCTTCAGCTCGTCTATATCAGAAACAGATCTTGTCTTCATCTCCTCAAGAGTGAGTGTTGAAGCATATTCCCCGTTCTCTGTCGGAAGTTCTGCACAGTTATCATAATAATCCGTCTTATGATCTCCCGGCACGAGATATGAGACTTTATTGTCCACNCCTTTNGCACGACAGACAGAAAGGAGCTTTTCTGCTCTNTCATAGGCTTNGCTGTCNCCTGTCATNCTGGTACAGACTTCTTTTGAGCNNCCCACGAAAACTATATCGAATCCGACACCGAGCGACTTGCACTCGTCGATGAATCCCTCATCAGGCATGATGCTGACTGGAGTTTTTATCCATATATCGCACAGCTGAGAAGACTTTTTCAGTTCTTTCACAGCGTCGAGTATCTTTCCAGTATTGAGCAGAGGATCGCCGCCTGAGAATACTACGGCATATTTTTTCAAGCCGCCCAACTGTGCGACTGCGTTTACAANATCATCATGTTCGAGTTCAGCGGAAGGCTTGCTTCCTGTCCNCTTGAAACAGCTTCGACNGCTGTGGTNCGTATTTTCGCNCTNACAGACTGAACAATCCATTCCGCATTTATCTGTGACCTGTATGTATATATCACGATACTGTGGCGTTGCTTCAAAAAAGCCTCTTATTTCGAGCGATGAAGATTTTTTGGCTTTCTCTGTATAGACGTTCCTGTCATATATATAGATATCGCCGTTATTGTCAAGTTCTGACAGGAGTTCATCAACGCTGCTGCCGTACTTCTCTGTTACTTCTTCAAGTGATGCAGTCTCCTCTGTCAGCGAAGCAAGTATCTTATTCTGTACGGGAGAAAGATATTTTACCTTGTTTTCCGAAAGATAATACAGACAACCGTCACGTTCCGCACTTTCAAAATATATATCAGGCATTAACTTTACATAGTGCATATCATTACCTCATTCATTATTTAGTTATTGAGGATCCATTCAAGATCGGGAATATCGAATCTGGTGTGCAGTTCCGGGTTTTCTTCAAGGACTGAATAGAGAAGACTCAGATTCAGAGCGGCAGAACTTACATTACCGTTACAGTCAGGTTTTTCAAATGTTTTACAGCTGTTGCAGTTCGCATAGCAAGCACCGCACAGCGATGTGATAGGACATTCGTGACATGACTTCGTTACCTTGTCATTATAATCGATGATGATATCCTTTACCGCCTCCTTATCGACATCTTTATGGATATCACCGATAGGAAGAGTTGAATTCACTCTTTCGCACATATCATATGTTCCGTTAGTCCTTACGCTTATCTTCGTACCCGGAACACAGGCAGCCGTGAAAGGCAGCATGGGGACTTTCGCATCATTTACTCTCGGTCTGCTGTTTGCGACGTACAGACTCATTCCGAGCATCATGTAGAGGTACGAACTTATCTTTTCTCCGGAGACCATACGGTCAATGTATTTCTGTATGAGCTGATTGTACTGGCTGAAATACTTTTCCACATTCTCGACAGTCACATTGCTGAAATAATTCGTATTCGTTGAAGAAACGAAATTCGCCATTGCAACGTTCGGGATCACATTATCGTTCTCCTCAAAGAATCTGTCATTTTCGAGCAGATCGGTGAAATGATCCTGCACGAGGAGAAGTNTTATCATNNCATAATCAGNATNCNTCNTCCTGNATCTTTTCANATTTTCATNNNCGATATCNANTGAANCNNTTCNNTTTNCAAAAACTCTGTTCCTGTCGTGGTTCTCTTTCGAGCCGTCAAAACTCACTGAAATGACGAAATTGTTGTCGGTCATGAACTCGGTGTATTCATCAGTGAGGAGCGTTCCGTTAGTCGTGATGTTGTAAAGCACATCGACATCGGCGTATTCCGTATTTATGTACTCGACTGCTTTTTTAATGACGCTGAAATTCATGAGCGGCTCTCCACCGTAGAAAGTTATGGCTGCCTTTTTTCCGGGATTGAAAGTCATCGTCTTTCTTATCTTAGCCATGAACTTGTCTATAGCACCCTTTGCGACGTCAAAGCTCATCATACTGCACGTTCTGTTTCTTGTATAATCGTAAACTTCCGACAGATAGCAGTATTTGCATCTGAGATTGCAGTCCTCTGTCATATTGAGAATAAGCTGGAACATCACTCCGTTATTGTAGAGAGCTGTTATGCTGTCTGTACCGAAATCTTTCTGGAATCTTCTTTTCTTTGCTTTGTATTCCTCGTCACGGTAGAAATAACCGAGTTCCTTGTATTTCGATACTACTCTTGCAGCACGGCGGGCTTCATTCTCCCCTGCTCCCTCGCTTATAAGTGCATTTGCAACGGAATCAGCATCGGCATCGTCATTTTCAAAAAGATGCAGAGCTTTCAGAAAAAGCTCATCGACCGGAATGATATTATTCGTATTTCCGTCCATGATGTAGTCGTTGCCCTTGCGTGTTTTAAAATTCAGAACGCAGCATTTACTCATATTATCCTTGTATGATATAGTTAACCCTAAATCATACTACTCCTTTCAAAAAGATTTTGGTATAATAATAAAGGGTGCTGTGGACTTTTGATGTTATCCTGTAGCATGACTACTTGTGGGAGTGTAAAGCCACAGATCTATTCAAAATGTTGATAGCTGGATAAGTCAAAGAATTTTCATCTCAGGCAAGTTTACGAGGATAGATACCTGTGGCACGTCAAACAGTACCAAATCTTTTCAGGGAAGTGATACCGTGATTTATGTTGGCATTGATATTGCAAAGGAAACACACGTTGCAGCCGCTATGAACACCGACGGTGTTGTGCTGCTCGAACCCTTTGTATTTCGCAACGACCACGAGGGCTTTCAGCTCTTGAAAACCAAACTCGAAACACTTGACAGTAATGATCTTCTGATCGGTCTTGAATCCACTGCACATTACGCTGAGAATGTGATTTTCTTTCTGCATTCGCAGGGATTTTAGCTTGCTGTCATCAATCCGGTTCAGACCGCAGCAATGCGTAAAACGGGCATTCGCAAAACCAATACCGACAAAATTGATTCTTTGCTGATCTGCAAAACATTGGCAATGAATGCTTTTCGACTCTACACAGAGAATAATATTAAAACACTTCAGCTCAAATCTCTGTGCAGATTCCGTCAAAAGCTCAAGAAATCCAAAGCACGCCTCAAAATTCAGCTCGTATCATATGTTGATATGATCTTTCCGGAATTGCAGTTTTTCTTCAAATACGGGCTTCACATCAAGACCTGTTATGAGCTGTTGAAAGCGTATTCTTCACCGGACGACATCGCTGCTTTACGCTTAACAAAACTAAGCAATCTTCTCTCCAAGGCATCCAGAGGACGCTTCGGAAAGAAGAACGCAAAGTCCCTCAAAAGTCTTGCGGCATCGTCCGTGGGTGTAAAGAACACTTACATATCTATTCAAATAACTCAGACCATTGCACAGAGCGAGCTAATTGAAAGCCAGTTAGCTGAGCTTGAGCAAATTATCGAGAAGGCGATGGACGAGCTGGATTCTGTTATTATGTCTGTGTCGGGTATCGGAAAACTGAACGGTGCGATGATTCTCGGTGAGATTGGCGACATTCACCGGTTCTCCCATCCATCGAAGCTGCTTGCATATGCAGGGCTTGATCCGATTTTGAATCAATCCGGTAAGTTAAACGCTAAACGCACCAGAATGTCCAAACGCAGCTCCAAAGTGCTACGCTATGCGCTCATCAATGCTGCTTGGAAAGTTTCGTTGAATAATGATATCTTCAAGCGTTATTTCGATTCCAAGTTCGCACAGGGACACTCCCATTATGCTGCGCTCGGTCCTTAGTAATAGCATTAAAATTCATATTGTCATACACCTGACCGTCGTTAGAAAGAATTGGTGCAGTATAACTGATCCGCAGAATTCAACTTTGGCTATCAATGAATTGTTGCTTATTCAACAGCTAGACAATCGAGATTTCCTTCTTTTTCGATGCTGAAGAGTTGGTTGCTGTTATTGACGTATAGCTTTTTCAATTCGATAAGATGAAATCTGCGGATTTAAGTTATAATAATGGTGTGCTTCATCACATTGTTCAGTTCTTTTTAAGCGCTTTAACCTCCTCCGGCTCTTCGGGTTGATATGTGATCCAAAGACAAGTAGAATTTGACGTCAGCGAAGTCACAACAACTGCGAATGCAGCAAACAGTCCGCCAAACTTAGTGATGAGTGAATAAATTCCTTTTTTCATAATGATTTTCCTTTCATTCCTCCGTGTTAACGGAAGTTATTATGGTTATTTATAACCTATTTCATTGTAGCATAAAATTACGCCCAAAATCGGATTATGGTATGAACCGTATGACTTTTGGGTATGAAATGCATTTTTTCTTATTTTTGGTAAACCTTATTCTTTATTTTTCCAAGTACAAGCATAACAGATAGTATTATCCAGATAACAAATATACTATATGTGATAACTGGTAGATTGATTATACTAAACAAAACTGAAACGATTATTTCACAAAATAGAATGTAAACTCCCTTTCGTTTATACCTATGTTTATCAACATCACTTAATGGCTTATGTATGTCTGAAACAGGCATTAGTATAATCAAGAAAATTACGCTTAGTATAGCAAGTGACAAAAGAATGAAAGGATAGCGGTTTAGATTATGAACACATAGCAGAGCTATTAACAAAATAAAATTCGATAATATCCAACATCTAAAAGGTGTTTTTGCATGATAGCCGCCGGCGTATGATCTCAAAGGGATATATCCAAGAGTGAAAACAATTGTTTCTAGAGGCATATGTATTAAAATACCTATTATTAGAAAAGTTGCTATATTAAACGATGTGTCCAATATATTGCGTATTCCCCATTTAACCACAACCCTTCTGTCGTGTTCAATGATTCTGTTATTCTCCATCCATTCAGTGATGCGCAGAGCAGCATTTTCAAACATTTTTTCACACCTCAATCAACTACAACTAATTTACTATAACATAAATGATTGGCAAAAATTGTCTTATGGTATGAGTGGTATAGTTTTTGGGTATGAAATGCAAAATGTCGGACACTTAAGCAGTGTCCGACATCAGTCAATCAAAACTATTAAAGAGAACTACAGTTGAATGATATTTATCTTTTTCAGGAAAAGTCTTTAAAGTACCATGATATTTTTCAAGTGCATTTGTAACACTTAGAAGCCCGATACCATGCTCTCTCCCATCTGTCTTTCGTTTGTATGTTGAATTATATGAATTTTCTATATCAATTCGTATGACCCCCTTGTTAAATTTGATCGTAATTATCAATACCTTCTTTTCAGATTGCTGCAATGCTTCAACAGCATTATCAAGTAAATTTCCCAAAATCACAGTCATATCAAAAGATGAGACATTAAGTTGTTCAGGTAAATCAATATCGCAGAATATTTCTGTACCAAACTCATAAGCAATTGTTAACTCATAGTTAATCAAACTGTCAACATCGTTATTTCCCGTTTTGCAAAACTCCCGTTTTACAATAACCGATTCTTCCATTTCATCAAGGTATTTTGGAATATCTTCAATACCACCTTCTTCAACCAATCCTCTGATGCGATTAAGATGCTTACGAAGATCATGTCTCATAAATCGTATCTTTTGCTGTGCTTCGCTCATTATTTTCAATTGATTTTGATACGCAACATTTGAAATTTCTATTAAGTTCAGTCTATGCTGCGCCTGCCAGAACTTCTGCTCAATATTATATATATAAAAATTTAAAAAGTTTATCAAGAGCAAGATAATAGCAATAATAGCATCATGCGTTGTCTCCTCATCTATTGTAAGAACACCTATAGCCATTGTTCCCGCAGATATGACAGTTAATAGCCAGGAATACCTTGATTTAAATTGATGCAAATCTTTATCAACATAATAATGTCTAAAAAGGGATGCAAAAACTAGTAAAATAATACACTGTATGAATCCACTGGAAATTAAATAGCCCTCGTCAAAAATTGATACTGTCATCCAGTCAATAAACATTCCAACGGCACAGGAAGAAATAGTAGAAAAGATTTTTTTCTTCAACGAAGATTCATACTGAAGTGTAATCAAAAACAATGGAACTGTATTTACAAATAAATTCAAAGTCATATTCCGAACAAACAACCAGCATAGTATCCCCATTAAATAATATACAAAGTAGATTAGGAATTTAGTCTTGGAATTGATCTTACTCCTTCCCAAAAAACTATCAATGAAAATGTAAAGCGAATAAATATGAAGAGCATTTGCAGCTAAATACAAAATATCAGTCATTAAATTTCTCCTTAAATTTCTGAAAGCCGATCTCTAACTGCATTTTGACAGCCTCGGCTAATCCGAAGTGTACGATTATTTGTCAGCAGTATTTCTTTCGGTGTTGCCTCAATTATATGCTGAACATTAACATATATTCCTCTTGCTATTCAGATGAATTTGTCAGTGTAATCTGCAATTATATCTGTTATTTTTCCATATGTCATAAAATCTCCTCTCATTGTATGGAATTCTACTTTTTTACCATATGATTCAAGATAAAGAACCTCTCGGACTCTTATCCTGTGTTTTATGTTTTCCATTGTATACTCAAGAAAGCCGTTTGAATTTTCATAATGTGTCATATATGAAAGCATACAAGATGAAAACTTCTCATATGTAATCGGTTTAATTAAAATCTCTATAGGTCGAGTTTGAAACAGATCCATAGAATATTCTTTGATCGATGAGATAAATACGATCTGAGTATCATAATTTTTCAGCTTTCTTCTAAGCAATTTTCCGAAATCCGTACCTTTCATTTCTGGAAATTCAATGTCAAGAAAAATAAGATCGTATTCCATACCAGCTGACAGTTTACGATATATTTCCTCACATGACAGAAAGAACTCAACATTGAAATCAAAGTCATATGCAATCTGAAAGCGACTAAAATGTTCTTCCATTTCTTTATGCAGCAGCTTGTCATCATCAACCAAAGCAATTTTAATCATAATGTTCTCCCCCTCCCGCGGGGTGCATATCCATACTCACGGTAAAGACATGAATCTATGCCTGTTTCGTCGATATATGCTATTTTTTCTTTCGGAATATCTTTTATTTTTTCCTTATATTCCTTTACTTTTTC
>WFLX010121115.1_pt1 | contig 17049 bp, 15 predicted proteins | sample 4967041 | NCBI WGS metagenome assembly WFLX01 (sample SAMN12857096, study PRJNA449069) | gut metagenome | isolation source: stool from male and female vole | host: Microtus ochrogaster | place: USA:Florida | collected 2017 | reverse complement strand
TGACGAATGGGGTTCCTTGGGAATAGCAGGAGGACGCTGGCATATGGAGGACCCGGAAATGCAGCTTTATTCAGGACGCAGTATTGGATTGTATAACTTTACCTACGCGAGTGAGGTGGAGTGGATTTGGCATATGATGAACGAATATCCCCATGAAACATATGATATATTTTCCATTGATGATGTTAATACATTTACGCCGCTGCTGATCTATTCCATTAATGCCAAAAGTGAAAACACGGACGCGGCGGAAGAATTTGTAAAATATATGTTAAGTGAAGATACCCAAAGCAACATAGGAATGGGCAGGTATGACAGCAACAGTGAGCATAGATATGGGATAACGGTCAATATGGAAGTGCTGCAAAGCCGCGTAGAAGCATTCCAGTACGTCGATGGGTCGAATACTCCTGTTGCTCCCGAGGGAGAGGTAGGGCGCTTTATGGATCTGCTTGGCAGTTTTTCGGCTCCGGCTTACCGGAATGCCATTCTGGAGGAAAAGATATTTTCGGGATTGGAAGAGTATTTAAATGGTTCGATTACGCTGGAGCAGTATATGAATGAGGCGGATAACGCAATCACCCTGTACATGGAGGAATAACATTAAACCCTAAATTAAGTATGACAGGTGATTGCGAAAGAGTTAAGTAAACCTCATAGGCAGAATAGTGAAATGAAAAATTATAAAGGAATTGTTTCGCAAACGCCTGACTATAAAGTGTAAAAGAGAGGAGAAAAGATGGGACAGAAGAAAACAGTAGTAATCAGAAAAAATATACTCTGGAGTTTTTTGACCATCCTTATAGTCTGGATGGCGGGGTGTGGTAAGGATGAGGCGCAGGACCCTTTGAATACGACGATGGAAACGCCGCTTTCCACGTACCATTTTACAGAAACCTATGAGGTATCCGGCTTAAAAGGCCACGGCGCGTTTTTCCAGACCCTGAAAAAAACGGAAGATGGATTTGCCGTTCTTTATGTGGACAGTCAGGGAAATCTTTTTGAATGTTGTACGGCTGACGGGGGAGCGACATGGAAGGAACAGGCTGTAACCGTGGATTGCGCAGATGGGGAAAACTGGACGATCTCTAAGAGCGATGTGAATGCAGCGGGTGAATATGCCGTTCTTGTCATGAAATTGGCGGAAGATAATGCATTTGCCGGTTTTCAGGTGATGTTTGTGGGTAAAAACGACAGCCGCCTGATTGCGGAATATGCTGACGGGATACATAAGGTTTGTTTTAATGCGGCGGGAGACGCCATACTGGTTTGTACTGAATATGAAGTTGAGGAGTATGGGGTGGACGGCAGGTTGATCCGTTCCTATCCTGTGACCGGTGTGATGGATATGTGTTTTACCGGACAGGAAATTGTATTCCTGACGAATGACGCCATCAGAGTCTATGACGAGACCTCCGGGGAAATGGTGACTGAGGATTCCGGATTTCATGAAATGCTGGCGGAGGACCTGCAGAAGGCGGATATATTATCTTCTTACGACGTGCTCAACAACCATGAGATGATGCGTTCTGATGGGAACGGGGCGGTATATATCCTTTTAGATTCCGGTATGTACCGGTATGTGGCGGGCAGCTCGGTGATAGAGTGCATTTACAGTACAAGCAAAAACGGCGTTGACAGGCTTGACAATACGCTCAGCTTTGTACGGGAGGGAGATGTGTTTTACCTGTTGGGTTATCTGGAAAATGATGATACCCTTTATTTCCTGTGCTGCAGCGAGACGGATGAGATGGTAGAGCCGGTGGAAAATGTGCCTGTCAGGGAGATTACCCTATATACTTTATATTCGCAGGAATATCTGGAACATACTGTCAGACAATTTGAAGATGAATATCCCGGCATTAAGATCAATATTGAAGTGGGGCGTGAGGAAGGGAGCAATACCACCATTACGGAAGCGGTTAATGCGCTGAATACGCAGCTTCTGGCAGGCAACGGACCGGATGTCATCATTATGGATGATCTGAATTACGCTGCCTACAGGGACAGCGGCATGCTGATGGAACTGTCCGGCTTGTATGATGAGATTTTGGAAGAAAATCCGGAATGCAATACCACGATCCTGTCCTGTTACCGTACGGAAGACGGTGAGATCTACGCGATACCGTCGCAATTTGGATTTTCGGTAATATCTGCGCCTATAGACAGCATAGATTCCTTGGATAGTCTGGAAGGGCTTGCAGAATATATCCAAAATAGTCCGTGCCCGAATCCTGAGTATGGTAACGATCTGTATATCTATGACATTACAGGGCTGTTCCATACGCTGTATCCGGCATATTCCCATAAAATATTCGGCAATGGGGAAAGTTATGACAAACAGGAGCTGGAAAAGTTTGTGTCCGGTATGAAAAACGTGTGGGACGCCCTGATGGAACATACCACAGAGGAGCAGATACGGGAATGGGAAAGTCTGTTTGCCGAGGAGGGGGTATTCCTATATTCCAATGTCAATTATCATTGCAATGGACTTTATGATAGGACGAATGAAAACGTACAGATGGAGTCCGGTCGCAGCATAGGGCTGTATACTTTTTCCTATTACTTTGATGTGTTCAATATGCTGGACATCACAAGGACATATCCAAATGAAACATATGATGTGTTTGCATATGATGATGTCAAAACATTTACGCCGTTGCTCATATATTCCATTAATGCCAAAAGTGAAAACACGGATGAGGCAGAACAGTTTATAAAATATATGTTAAGTACTGATGTTCAGAGCATTATATCAATGAATTATTATAATAATAATGAAGAACATCATTACGGTATGCCGGTAAATATGGAAGGGCTGTTGAACTCTTTTCAGATTTTAGCGGATACGGTTAAACCGGCACAGGAGCAGAATCCGGGCTATGATACGTTTCTTGACGGAGAACAGGATTATTATATGTCCATTGTGGATAGTCTTTCGGTTTCGACTTACCGGAATGCGATTCTGGAGGAAAAGATATATTCGGGAATGGAAGATTACCTGAATGGCAGGATCACGCTGGATCAGTATATGGAGGAAGCGGATAATGCCATCACCCTGTATATGGAGGAATAAATAATAAATTTTTCTATTCGCGGATGAAGATAAGAAAGGGGTACAGGTTGAAAAAGAGTAAAATTGCCATAACAATAGCTGTTATTATCGGTATTGTACTGGTTTTTTGGGGCGTGAGTAATGTGTGGGACGCTGATACAAGATATCAGAGAGAGGGACAATTGGCGGCTGGGAACGCAGTGTCGGTCAATCAGGCGGAAGATGCTGCTGATACGCAGTCGGACAATCAGGCAGCGGGCGTACAGCAGTTTCCGGACCATTTGCAGAGTCTGATACAGACGGTCATGGAATCGCCGGAAGAAAGCGGCGTATGCGGTGAAAATCTGGAATGGTATTATAAGGATGGAGTTCTTGTCATCACCGGAACGGGGAAAATGGCAGGATATCCTGTGAGTGGTACGCCATGGTATGATAGCTTTCGGAATCAGATAGGAAGCGTTATCATAGGGGAAGGCGTAACGAGCATCGGTGATCATGCATTTTCGGATTGCAGTGGATTGACGGAACTTACGATACCTGATAGTGTAACGAGCATTGGCAGAGATGCATTTGCAGGATGCATAAGCTTAACAGAATTTACGATACCGGCTGGCGTAACGGACATTGAAGAAGCGGCATTTTGGTGCTGTATCAGCTTAAAAGAAATCACAATACCGGATAGCGTAACGCATATTAGAAGCGAGGCATTTGCACAGTGCGACGGCTTAAAAGAGATCACGATACCGGATAGCGTAACACGTATTGACAGCAGGGCATTTTCATCCTGCAGCAGTTTAACAGAAATTGTAATACCTGATGGCGTAACAAGCATTAGATACAGGACATTTTCAAATTGCGGCAGTTTATCGAAAATCACAATACCGGATAGTGTATTGAGTATTGCCGGTGAGGCATTTGCATGGTGCAGCAGCTTAAAAGAGATTACGATACCGGACAGTGTAATGAGTATTGACGAGGGCGTATTTCTGGACTGCAGCGATATGACCATTTACTATAGCGGCGATACTCTTGACGCTTATATTGACAGTTATAGCAGCGATTGGGAAGCGAATCATATCGTCTGGATCAAGCAGTAAGAAGAACAGTTCCTTATGTGGTTTTATTTCATAAAGCAATTGTATCTTGAAGACCGGAATGATATAATAAGACCGTTTGCGGAAGAATTGCAGATATGATATTAAAATCCGGAGAGGAGCTGTATCAAGGTATGAAAGCAATGGAAACAGAAAAATTTAGAAAATTTGGGTCCTCGTTTTGGCTGCTATTATTGGGGGCGGGATTGGTACTTCCCTTTTTGATTTCCCTGATCCTGGAGCTTGCGGGCGGGGACTTTGACTGGGGTGCTGTTCTGGGGTTAAGCATTGTTTTTTTCGTTGTAGTATGGATGTTTCTGCTGATGACGCTTGCATGGGGAACCTTAACACCGTTTATGACAAAGGCTGCTTATAAGCGTATCGATTCCCTTCCTTACCAGTTTAAAAGTTCTTTTCAGGGCAGAAACGGCAGACTGCTGATCGATGTGGAACATGGAATGATTGGCTTTATTTCGGCGTATAATCCTTTTGAAATCCAGATTTTTAATGCTTCCCGTATTGGAAAAGCGGAGACCATCGCGTCGACAATGTCAGGAGTGCGTTTTGTGTTTGAGCTGGATGGCAAAAAAATAACCATGTACACCTTATTAAGCAACAGAGCGGTCAATCTGAAGTCAGGTATTGGCGCTGAGGCAATATCCAAAGCGGATACCTTCGTGGAGCTTTTGATGGCGGCAAAGAGCAGGGCAGAGGGAGTCATCTAGGGAATGGACCTGATCGATTATCTGCCCGCGATGCGACAAGAAACTACCCCTTCGCGGACGAAAGGCAGCGAAGTAAAAAGCAGTCGTAGCATGGAGGCTAATCATGAAAAAGAAAGTTGTAAAATTTTTGGAATTTGTGGCGGTGATTGCAGCGTTTGTAATTGCTGCTTTGATAATAAAGAATATCAGTGTGGAATCATGGCTGATGGGTGAACTGGAACCTGTTACTCTGGCAATGACCGAGGAAGGGCTTAAGGAGGATTATATCGGAATGCCTGCGGCAGATGATATTCCCCGTATTGAGGATGCAGAGATGTGGGAGGACACGTGGCAGACCAGCTGTGTGACCATTGAACCCATAAACATCATATCCACGGGAATCGGAGTGCGCCACCCATGGGTTTCCGCTTATAGCAATTCCGGCAGAAGAGGCGGCCCCAGGAAACGCGCAGATATTACCAGCATGGTTTTGGACGTAATAGGGGAATATGGGGAGTATTATCTGATCCAGCTTCCGGATGAATCCTATATTCTTGCCCAGATGCCTATAGATGCTGCCGGAAGGCTTAAGGCGGGAGAGGAGATCACCCTTCCCGTAGGAAGAAAAGCTGCCGCCAACAGTCAGGCCGTTGCTGAGATCAAGGATCTTTGCCGGGAATATGACGTGGATACTACAGGCGTATTTTATTGTATCAACGATGGATGGAATGAAGAACACAGCACCCTTGCCCAGCTGCTGCGTCTGGGTATCGGAGCAGTGATTGTTCTGGTGTTAGGTACCATCTTTATTCTTGCGGTCAACAAGGTGTTTAAGGTGGAAGACTGATCATTAATAAGCGATAAGTTAAATCCAATGGAATTAAAAGACAGCCCGGATGGCTGCCTTTTTTATAACAGTTTTTCATGAATGCATGCTCTTTCTGCAGCATTTAGTTCTTTGACATAAAAATTTAATTTTTATCATTAAAATCTCTTGACAAAATTAAATTTATAACTCATAATGCATTTAATGATAAACATTAAAAAATTATCATTTAACAAATAAAAGCTGGAAAGGTGGAAGTGAACTATGAAAGAGGACGCTATTTCAAAAATTAACAAAATGGGAAGGATTGCCACGATTATTACGGTCATTGCCAAAATAGTTATTATTATGGCGTTGATAGGCGTTTTTGTATCGACAGTGGCGGCAGCATTTATTCCGAAAGATTTTCTTTCCGTAAGTACGGACAGCAGATTTATGGTTAATATTGATTTTTCTTCCTTTGATAAAATGCTTACAGATGAGGAGGTCATACAGGGCAGGCAGGAAGTAGAGAAAATTCTTGAAGAAGAGACCGCTGATGGTGCCGGATACAGCATCAATGCGATTGATATCAATAATGACGGTATTTACGTTGACGTAACTGATACAGCTAATAATATAGACTTTAATCTACATAGTCTTGTTTGGGTACTGTTATTTGTATTTTTCTATTTAGCCATGACGCTGGTAACGTTATTCTTTATCGGATTCCTTTTTAAGGCTTTTCAGAACTGCAAATCGCCTTTTGAACAAAATGTAATCCAAAAAATGAAAAATCTTGCATTTTCTTTGATTCCATGGGCGGTTTTATCCACAGTAAGAGATAGTGTTATTAGGAGTTTTTTTACAAAAAGCATCCAATTTAACGGTGTTGGTATTGATCTGAAAATAGTTATGGCCGTTCTGATCATTCTTGCTCTTACTTATATTTTCCAATATGGAGCAGTATTACAGCAGGAATCGGATGAAACATTATAAATTTTGAAAGACATGGTCGTCGTTGCAGCAAGCTGCTCTGACATGGAGGATTAATATGGGAAAAATTGTATTACGGTTAGACCGCGTTATGGCGGACAGGAAAATGAGCCTCAACGAACTTTCAGAAAGGGTTGGCGTATCTAATGTCAACCTTTCCAAAATGAAAACCGGCAAGATCAGTGCAATCCGGTTTTCCACCTTAGAGGCAATCTGTGAAGTACTGGACTGCCAGCCGGGCGATATTCTGGAATATGATAAAAGTGCGGGTAAAAGTGAAGAATTATAATATAGGGTAAAGATTTGGCATAATACCGTCCTAAAAGCAGCATGTTAGGGCGGTATTTAGAAATTTCTGGATTTATTGGCTGATCCGTGATAAATTATAATATGATACGAAAGAGTCTTTTTGTATTTATCGTCGGATACAAAAAGAATTTTTGCATCTATTTGTGGACATGCTTAAAAGGATGGCGGGAACAAAAAAGAATACTCCCGTCTGCCGAATTAAGGAGTTAAGAGGAACGTAATCAATGAAACCGGAAAAGAAAAGACCCAGAATCTATGTCTGTCATACATTGTACCATGTATATGTTTCTCTGCTCAAAGAGATGACGATGTATCAGGAAGACGGCAAAGCGGATATTGCGCTGAGCGATATCTTTATGGATTTTGGCGATTTGGATGGGCGGCTTTCCAAAGCAGATATTTTTGATCAGGTTTACCGTCTGCATGAAGTCAGGGACCGGGATATTCCCGGACTGATGAAGTATAAAGAAAATCACCATAATGTATTGATCCACCTGGTAAACCGGCTGATCTATACAAAAAAATACGGCAAGGCGCAGGATCAGTTTTTTACCATTGACTTTAAACAGTATCAGGACATCTTTGTATTCTGTGATTCGGATGCCATCGGCTACTATCTGAATTATCATCATATCCGCTATCATGCGGTGGAGGATGGTCTGGACTGTCTAAAACACTTCGATGCGGCGCATCAGGACAATGAAGGACATTTTGCATTAAAAGCATTTTTGGCAAGACATAATCTGATATTTATACAGAATGGGTATAGTAAGTATTGCATTGATATGGAGATCAACGATGATTCGTTTATGAAGTATCGATTTGATAAATATAAGGTAATCCCCCGGAAAAACATGGAGGAGTCCCTTACTTCGGAGCAAAAGAGGACGATGCTTGGGATCTTCCTGCCGGATGCAGATGAGATCGTCCGTAAGCTTGCGGGCTGCGAAGATTGTATATTGTTCCTGACAGAAGCGTTTCCTAACGTCACGGCGATCCGGGAGCAGGTGGCGAAGGAGATCATCGGGGAATATTGTAAGGGATATCAGGTGGTGATCAAGCCCCATCCCAGGGATGACGTGGATTATGAGAATCTGTTCCCGGAATGTATCGTAGTACACGGCAAGTTTCCCATCGAGGTGCTGAACTTTATCGAAGGGATTCATTTTAAAAAGGCGATTTCCATTATCACATCGGTGATGTCCGGTATCCGGTTTGTCAAGGAGAAGATCAATCTGGGACCGCATATCTGGGATAAATATGAGCCGGAGGAAAATCATATCCTGATGAACCAAAAATGGGACGAGCTGCATCCGGGCGGGGGAGCCTATATTGAATCCTGACCCTGTGCAAGACTCGAAAGGTATGCCGCCATATTCCGGCAGCATCAACCATAAATATCCCAGAGAAGAAATGGGCAGATATAGAAAGAAGAAAGAACCAACATGCTTAAAATCATAAGAAAAATCAATATATTAATGGATAAGAAACAGAAACTGTCAATGTTGAAGCTGTTTGTCATGATGGTGATCTCCGCGGTGCTGGAGTCGGGGGCTGCCCTGATGGTAATGCAGGTGGTGACGATCATCCTTTCGCCGGATGACCTTGCCCAGGGGAAGACTTATCAGAGCATCTGCAATCTGCTGGGAATCGGAAGCACGAAGACCTTTTCGGCATTGGCGATTCTTTTTCTGGTTCTTTTATATGTTGTAAAGAATCTGTTCCAGTTCTTTCAGCAGAAATATATGTATCACTTTATTTTTTCCAATCAATTTAAAACATCTTCCAACCTTATGAAAAACTTCGTAAGACGTGATTATGAATATTACCTCAATGCGGAAACTGCGGTGATCCAGAGAAGTATTACTGCCGATGTCAGCAACATGTATGCGCTGATCATGTCTGTATTGCAGATCGCGGCAGAGGCCATCGTGTCGGTATTTCTGGCAGTCACGCTTTTTATCAAAGATCCGGTGATGACCATCGTCTTAGCAGTTGTGCTATTGGTGACGCTTGTGGTGATCAAAAATATCATTAAACCTATCATGAACCGGACCGGCAAGGAGAATCAGGATTATGGCGCGGCGATGTTTGCAAGGATCGCGGAGACGATACAGGGGATCAAAGAGATCAAGGTGGCAGGCCGTGAACAGCATTTTATTGAGGAATACTGCACAGTGGGCGAGGGCTATGTCAAAGCCATGGAACGGCAGAATATGTTCAATAATACGCCGAAGCTTCTGATAGAAACGGTATGTTTTGGCGCACTGCTGTCCTATATCGCGGTATTGATCCTGTGCGACGTGGATGTATCCGGCATGGTGTCGCTGCTTGCCGCTTTCGGTATTGCGGCTATGAGACTGCTGCCGGCAGCCAGCAGGATCAATAACCAGTTGACAAGTATGGCATTTAACGAGCCGTTTTTCTTCAATGTCAGCGATAACCTGATCGAGGAAACGGATGAGGAACATACCGACCTTTCTTATGCGGTAGTTGCGAAAGAAAAGCTTCCGGTGACCAGGGATATTAGGCTGGAAAATATTACGTATCATTATCCGAATTCCGATAAGCTGATTTTTGATAAGGCGGATGCGGTCTTTCCCATCGGCAAGTCCATCGGGATCGTGGGGACCAGCGGTGCGGGCAAGACCACAATCATTGATATCCTGTTAGGGCTTCTGAAGCTGCAGGGAGGAAGCGTTAAAGCTGACGGAGTCAACATCGAGGACCATTACAGGGAATGGCTTGCCAATGTAGGTTATATTCCCCAGATGATCTTCCTTCTGGATGCNGATATCCGGAAGAATGTGGCATTTGGTGTGCCGGAGGANGAAATNGATGAGGANAAGCTGTGGTATTCGCTGAAAGAAGCCCAGTTGGATGAGTTTGTGAAGTCTCTGCCGGAGGGAGTCCATACAGGGATCGGTGAGCGCGGGGTAAGGCTTTCCGGCGGGCAGAGGCAGAGAATCGGTATCGCAAGGGCGCTTTATAATGATCCTGAGGTGCTGATTCTGGATGAAGCCACTTCTGCTCTTGACAATGATACGGAGGCAGCAATCATGGATTCCATCAACCGGCTCCATGGAAAGAAAACATTGCTGATCATAGCCCACAGGCTGCAAACGATTGAAAAATGCGATATGGTATTTAGGATTGAGAATGGCTCCATCATCAGGGAGCAGGCCTGACCATGGGAAAGGACAGGTAATACTTATGGACGACAGATTCACAAGGACGAGGATGCTGCTGGGCGATGAGGCAATGGAGCGGCTGGCTGCGGCGAAAGTGGCGGTATTCGGCGTCGGAGGCGTGGGAGGATATGTTGTAGAAGGGCTGGCGAGAAGCGGGATCGGCTCTTTTATTTTGATCGATCATGATAAGGTCAGTAAAAGTAACATCAACAGGCAGATCATTGCCACGGAACAAACAGTAGGACAAAGTAAGACGTCTGTTATGAAGCGGAGGATATTAGAAATCAATCCCATGGCGGAAGTGGAAGAAAGGCAGTGCTTTTTCTTGCCGGAAAATGCGGGGGAATTTGATTTTTCCTCCTATTCTTATGTAGTGGATGCGGTAGATACCGTGACGGCAAAGCTGGAAATTATCGTTACAGCGAAAGCCTGCCATGTGCCAGTGATCAGCAGTATGGGTACGGGCAATAAGCTGGACCCTGCAAAGCTTCAGGTGGCGGATATCTATGAGACAAAGAACTGCCCGCTGGCGAAAGTGATGCGTCATGAGCTTAGAAAACGCGGCGTGGAAAGTCTGAAGGTGGTGTATTCTACGGAGGAGCCGGTCATGTCGTCTTTGACGGATAAGGTGATTCCAAGCGTGGCATTCGTGCCGTCTGTGGCAGGACTGATGATTGCGGGAGAGGTCATTAGAGGGCTGGCGCATCCATCGGAGACAGAATAAGAGAATGTGGGTTCGGATGATGGGAAGTCCGGTTTACATAACTTTTCGTTTGGATATCTATGTTCCAAAAACATCATAAATGAAATCATTTTTGGAACATAGATATCCAAACTTCGAGTTATGCAAACCTCTATCGGAATATAAACGTAGATTGTTCTTAAAAAAGCAGTTGCGCAACGGACGGATGGAACAGATGAGATAGATGGAATAAATAGGGCAGATTGGATAAATAAGAAAGACAAAGAGGCGAGTGACGTGACAGATGTAAATGACGAAAACAAAGCAAATGGAGCAACTGATACAAACGAAGCAAACGATGTAAGCGAAGCCAATGCTGCAACTGCAGCATATTATGAAAAAATGACCACATGGCCGGTATCGAAGCTGGTGATCACTCTGGGGATACCCACCACCATCAGCATGCTGGTGACAAATATTTATAACATGGCTGATACATATTTTGTCGGCGAGCTGGGCAACAGTGCCAGCGGCGCAGTCGGCGTGGTGTTTGGCTTAATGGCGGTCATTCAGGCGGTTGGGTTTATGCTGGGACAGGGTGGCGGCAGTATTATTGCAAGACGGCTCGGAGAGAAAGATGTAAAAAGTGCGGGGATTCTGGCGTCCTTAAGCTTTTTTGCCAGTCTGGCTGCAGGGACTGTCATGGGGCTGTTGGGACTCCTTTTTCTGGAGCCGTTGATGTATCTTCTGGGTAGTACGGACACGGCGCTGCCCTATGCCAAGGATTACGGAATATTTATTCTGGCGGTTATGCCGCTTACAATGGCAGGTTTTGTCCTGAACAATATCCTTCGGTATGAGGGAAAAGCCTATCTTGCCATGATCGGACTGACGGTCGGCGGTGTGTTAAATATCATCGGAGATCCCATCTTTATTTTTCATTTTAACATGGGGGTAAAAGGAGCGGGACTTTCCACCGCGATTTCCCAGTGTATCAGTTTTCTGATTCTCCTGAGCATGTTTTTGTTTGGAAAGACCCAGAGTAAATTATCGTTATCCTCTGTTAAGGGAGGTATGCCCCAGTTGATCCTGATCATGAAGACCGGACTGCCGAGTCTTGCGAGACAGGGGATGACAAGCCTCTCAACGATGGTATTAAACAGTCTTGCCAAGCATCATGATGATCCGGCTCTGGCGGCTATGTCTATCGTGGGCAAGATCAGCTTCTTTATCTTTGCGGTTGCGCTTGGGATCGGACAGGGATTCCAGCCGGTGTCGGCATTTAATTATGGCGCCGGAAAATATAAGCGTGTGCGGAAAGCATTTAATTTTACGGCGGTAATGGGAGAAATTCTGCTGGGAACAATGGCGATAGCGGGACTGGTATGCTCCGGGCATCTGATCGGCATCTTTCGGGATGATGCGAAGGTGATTGAGATCGGAACGTTGGCGCTCCGCTTCCAGTTAGTGGCGCTGTTCTTTCATCCGATGATTGTGTGTGCGACCATGTTGTTTCAGACCATCGGCAAGCATAAGACGGCAACTTTTTTATCAATTCTTCGAAGCGGTCTTTGTTTTATCCCGCTGATCATAGTACTGACAAGATGGCTGGGGCTGTTGGGTATTCAGATGGCACAGGCGGTGGCAGATGTGATTACCTTTGCCATAGTAGTGCCGTTTGTGATTCATTTCTTTAAGACGCTGCCGGAAGATGTTTAGGGAAATGCAGATCAAAGCAGCATACTTTTTAGAAATCCGGGACATCCGGATCAGATCGTTTTAAAGATGATCCGGATCATCTGGCTGATACGCGTTTCATAGGTGTGGAGCGCGCGTGTTTTTTCATATCCGCTTCTGGCGATTTTTTGGCGTTCTTCTTCATGGGTCAGATAATAAGCTGCCTTATCCGCCAGTTCTTCTTTTGAGGTGAATATTTCCACATCTTTTCCGATTTCATAAAGGTCTCCCAGCTCCTGCTGGTAATTGGTCAGCAGAAATCCCCCGCAGCCTAAGATATCAAAAACACGCAGTGAAAGACCGGTCTGGATCGGGCGGATGGTCATGTTCAGGTTGATACGGCTTTGATGAAAGATCAAAGGCATCTCCGTCAAAGTCTTGGCGCCTCCCCGGTTATGAACTTTGGGAAGATGGCTGGTATCGCTGAACGTATAGAGATCTACGGCATGGTCTTCGGACAGCATCGACAGCAGGCGATGGCGTTCTATCACGGCGGCATGCATGCCGATAAAATGATGCGCCATAATATAGGAAGGGGAAAAATAAGGAGCGTAGGGACTTTCCGTCAAATCCGGCACATGTTTTATAAAATCCTGCATAATAGGGGAAAGTCGTTTCTCTTGATCTTCTGTATTATGTAAACCATCAGATAAAAATCCGTCTGATGAAACGGCGGGATTGTCAGTGCAGGCATTTAACAGGTCTTCTAACATATTGTATCCATAGACCTGCAGCTGTGCCTCGATCATACCCTCTACATACCCTTTGGTATATTCTGATAAGCCCTTTATTTTATCATAGGGGTCTTTTTCTGCGTATAATGAGCCGATAAAAGAAATATCGGATGAAAAATGTTTCAGATCTTTGGAGGAAGCCTGTGAGATCACCTGATCCCAGCGGCTGACATTAGTTGAGAGAGGAAGATGAAAGATCCGCTCCGGATTGATGTGTCGGAAATATTCATACTGGGCCTTGTCAAACATAAAGACACGGTTGCAGTCATTGGCAAGAGCGGGAGAAAACAGCTCCATGACCGGACAGTCCACGGTCCAGCAGACATAGGGTATCTGATAGATCTGGCAGATTTCGGAGATTGCCGGAAAAAAATTGATGGAAAATACAAATAGGAATGTATGCTTTTCGATCAGCGTTGAAACAGCGTCCACGGTTTCGGAAGGAGATACTTTCTTATTGGTCACCTGTGAATTTTCTTCAATAATCTCCAGCTCCATGGAACGAAAACATTTTATGATATCCGGCTCGCAGATGCTTCCATAGCGGTAAAATAAAATTTCCATAATATGGGACCTTTCTTCTATTAATAATATTGATACATTTGATTTTTACAACAGTATTACCTATAATTTACAACAGATTTGGAAATATCAGGAGTTTTGCGTGTGTCTGGTAAAATGCTGATTTACCATTTCTTCCTTAAAATTATAGCATTGTACAAGGAGAGATACAACTTGTTAAAAAAATAAATTGATCTGCTCTAAAGTTTCTGGAAAAGTGGACGATAATATATATAGCAGTAAGAATCCACGGAAGGAGGAATACAAAATGAGGATAGAAGCATATTCACAAATTCAACAGATGTATGGTGCTTCCAAGCCGACTAATAAAGCTGCATCAGCAAAAAGCGCAGATTTCAAAGACAAACTTCAGATTTCCAATACCGGAAAAGATATGCAGGTTGCTAAACAGGCAGTTTCAGACGCACCTGATATAAGAGAAGATAAGGTTGCTGCGATCAAACAGCGTTTGGCAAATGGAACTTATGAAGTGAGCGGGGAAGAATTTGCACAGAAAATGATGGAGAGACTTGGTCAGGCACTCGCTTAACTGGCGCCTGCAAAGGTATGTGGATTAAGCGTGGTGTCTGTAAGGGTCATCCTTTACAGACGCCAATTTTTTTACCAAAATATTGTTAAGGAAATCGGTTGAAAGGGAACATGCGATGGCTAGCTTAATGGAAAATATCATTACGATATTAAATCAAGAGGAGCGGGAGTACGAATCCCTTGTAAAGCTTTCGGAAGAAAAGACGCCGATCATTATCAAGGGCGATCTTCCGGAACTGGACCGCATTACAGGAGAAGAACAGCTGGTAGTGGAGAGGATTCAGAAGCTGGAGAANGAGAGAATCCAGACGATGAAGGATATCGCGGATGTTACCAATCATTCATCAGAGGAGTTGAAGATACCTGATCTGATCACGATGATGTCATCGCGTCCGGAAGAACAGAAACAGCTGCAGGAGGTACATGGCAGATTAAAAACCACGCTTGGTAATATGACGGTGGTTAATGAACGCAACCGCGACCTGTTGAAGAGTTCATTGGAGATGGTTCAGTTTGAAATGTCGCTTTTACAGTCGATGAAGCAGGCACCGGAGACTGCAGACTATAATAAAGATGCTTACAATACGGGCAGCATCATGGGCAGTGGAACAAAAAGATTTGATGCGAAACAATGATCGCATGAGGAAAGAGAGAGATTCATATGTCGTTAATGAGTAGCTTATACGTAGGAACTTCGGGATTGCAGTCCAGCCAGGAAGGACTGAATGTCGTTGCGCATAATGTAACTAATACCGATACAAAGGGTTATGTCAGACAGCAGGTATCGTATGCGACAAGAAATTATAATTTCCTTTCTAAGAATATTACCGGGGTCGCGCAGAAACAAATCGGCCTTGGCGTATATATATCGGAAGTAAGGCAGGTCAGGGATCGCTTCTTGGACCTCTCGTATCGTGAAGAGGTTGGCAGACAGGGATTCTATGATGTGTCTTATGCTGCTGTGGAAGAAGTGGAAGGCATTTTGGGAGAGCTGCATGACGCAACATTTTCCAATGCTTTTAAGAATCTGATGTATTCCATTGAGGAGATGGCAAAGGATCCCAGCAGCGAGGTCAATCAGGGATTGTTCATTCAATATTCCCAGAATTTTGCGGAAGCGGCAAGGAATGCCTACTCGGATCTTTGCGATTATCAGGATAAGCTGAATTATACAGTAACCCAGAAGGTAGACCGTATCAATCAGCTTGGACGCACTATCTATGAGATGAACAACAAGATCAGAGCCATTGAGGCGGGCGGTGTCGAGAATGCCAATGATTATCGGGATGCAAGAAATCAGGCGATGGATGAACTTGCCAGTATCTGTAAGATCGAATACGACACGGATGTACACGGCAATGTTCTTGTCAAGGTCGAAGGACATGATTTTGTAAGACCGAATGAAGTCAATGAGATGGCTTATGACGCGGACTTAAGGACCGGATTTTATACTTGTTTCTGGCCGGACAGCGCAGAGACAGAGATGCTGCCGGACGGAACCAAAAGATATATTGCAAGCACAGCGCCGGTATTTGATCTGACGGCGGAGATCTCCGCATTACGTCATACGGATATCGGAAGCCTGAAGGCAACGTTGCTGGCACGGGGCGACCATCGCGGCAATCAGTGGGATCTGGAGGATGAGGAAGCCTATGAAAAGGTAAGCAATTCCATCATGATGAATGTCATGGCGGAATTTGATAAGCTGGTGCATTCTGTAGTTACCACCATCAATGATGTGATCGCTCAGGGCGCGGACACACAGACAGGGTATCTTTGCCAGATTCAGGGTTACAATGAGAATAACAGACCGATCTATGTGCCGCTCCAGATCTTCCAGAGGATCGACTGCATGGACGAATATACCTATGATCCGACAAATCCGAACGCATGGAACGGTTACATCGTAACACCGGAGGATCCTAAGGATCCGGCGACATGGTTTTCCATTGATAACCTGATGGTGAATAAAGACCTACGGCAGTATCCGGCACATCTCGGCATGATCCGTCCGGATGAATCCGTGGACCACGTGACGATGAAGAACCTGCTGGAACGGATGAATCAGAAGGATTTTGTATTAAATCCTACTTTGACCAATAAAATCTCTATTGCGGAATATTATTCCAACTTTATCGGGCAGATCTCCAATTCGGGCAATGTTTTTATGAAGCTGAAGGAGAATCAGGATCTTACGGTAGAGTCGGTAGAGGCATCCAGACAGGGAGCGATCGGTGTGGCGACGGACGAAGAGCTGACCAATATGATCAAGTTTCAGAATGCCTACAATGCCAGCAGCCGTTTTATCAACGTCATTGACGAATGTATGGAACATATCATTATGCAGTTAGGTTCATAAAATGAAGGGTTTCATCGATATTAGTTTGGAGGAGAATGATATATGTCATCAACATTTTTAGGATTGAATACAGCATATACGGGTCTGCAGGCATCCAATGCTGCGTTAAATACGACTGCTAATAATATTGCAAATGTGGAGTCGGAGGGATACAGCCGCCAGCAGGTGCAGACGCAGGCTGCCAATCCGATCCGTTCCTTTACCACATACGGCTGTGTGGGTGCCGGCGTGGATACTTTGGCGATCGAGCGCGTCAGGGATATCTTTTATGAT
>WFLX010125551.1_pt1 | contig 17051 bp, 15 predicted proteins | sample 4967041 | NCBI WGS metagenome assembly WFLX01 (sample SAMN12857096, study PRJNA449069) | gut metagenome | isolation source: stool from male and female vole | host: Microtus ochrogaster | place: USA:Florida | collected 2017 | reverse complement strand
GAGTAAAGGATTCCTCCGTTTATGGCTCGGAAGCAGCCGAATGCGTAGCCTGAGAATAGGGTGTTCCATTCCTTAACGTAGGTCATCATGGTTTCAGGCCAGTGGACCATGGGAGTGATTTTGAACGTGAGTGTGACGCCGCCAAGGTCGATAGTGTCGTTTTCTGCGACTTTAAGGGTGTTTTCGGTGATGCCGTGATAGCCTTTTACCATGTCGAGAGTCTTTGCGTTGCCCACGATCACCATGTCGGGGAAGAGGCTGTGAAGTATTTTGATCGACCCTGAATGGTCGGGCTCCATGTGGTTTATGATGAGGTAGTCGGGAGCGGTTTTGCCTATCGCTTCTTGAATGTTTTCAGTCAGCGCTTCTATTTCGCTCAGCTCTACGCCGTCGATTAGCGCTATTTTGTCGGAGCCTTTTACAAGGTAGGAGTTGTAGCTTACGCCGTTTGGAATAGGCCAGAGGCTTTCAAATCGATGAGTGATGCGGTCGTTTACTCCTACGTAATATAATCCTTCAAATATCTTATTCATGACAATAAACTTGAATATATGTGCTACATCTCTGCTATATAAAATATTAAAAGCTTGAAAATCACTGCGATTCCAAGCTTTTAATATTTATTGTAGTGATTTTATACTGCAATGGTTGTTTGTCGGGCGCTATTATTTAGCGGCACGTTCAACGCGCTCAACGTAAGAACCGTCGCGAGTGTCAATTCTCACTTTGTCGCCGGTTTCGCAGAAAAGGGGAACGCGTACTTCAGCTCCGGTTTCCACGGTTGCGGGTTTGAGAGTGTTGGTTGCGGTGTCGCCCTTGATGCCGGGTTCGGTGTAGGTGATTTCAAGCACTACGCTTGTGGGCATTTCGCAAGTGAGGATTGTTTCAGATGCGGCATGCACCATAGCTTCGCAGATATCGCCCTCTTTAAGAAATTCCACTCCGTCGATGCTTTCGCCGGGAAGAGCCACCTGCTCAAAGGTTTCAGTGTGCATGAAGTTATAACCCATATCATCTTTGTAGAGATACTGGTAAGGACGGCGCTCGGTACTNCCGCACCTTCTTCAACTTTCACGCCTGAGTTCCATGTTTTGTCAATCACACGACCAGTTTTCACGTTTTTCAGTTTTGTGCGCACAAAAGCGGGTCCCTTTCCGGGCTTTACGTGAAGGAATTCAACGATGAAAAAATAGTTGCCATCGATTTCGAGGCACATTCCGTTTTTAAAATCTGCAGTTGTTGCCATAAAAGTTATTGTATCTTATTATAATTCAAAGAATAGTTTCCGGAAGCCAACGGCTATATCCCGAAAAATAATGTGCAAAGATACGACTTTTGGAACGCATATATGACAAAAATGTCAAAATTTTATTGTTTAGANCCGATTTTTTTGAATTTCAGCTGCGGAAAGGCTTATACGTATCCGTTCATCATTGCATATACGCTGAGGCCCGAAACGCTTTTTATTCCGAGCTTGGCGGAAATATTTTTTCTATGAGTGAGCACGGTATTGAAGCTGATGTTCAATCGTTCGGCTATCTCTTTATTGATGAGACCTCCGGCAACAAGTCGGAGAACATCGATTTCACGTGGCGACAGCTCGGCTGAGGTTTCCGACTTCTTAGGGGAATGTTCCTTTAACAATACGCGCAGCTGCTCGATTATTCCGCTTTCGTCAAGGGTGGTGTCAAGCCGGTTTTCCCCCTTGCCGAGTGTTATCGTTCGATTGCGGCGAGGAATGAAAAAGTCGGGATTCTCACACCAGCAATCAGCCGATATTATATATAATGTGTCCTGATCTGAATCGGACGAGCAGAAATTTCCGGCGGCAATGTAGGCTGAAATGTCAAAGAATTGTTCAAGGATATACTTGATTCCCAATGCTTGAGCCGTATCCTCGAAAGCGATTGTCACATTCATTTTCAAGACTTGATTTTTCCGAGAAGTTCGCGGTTGATGGGAAGGAGGATGCGGTTGCGGATGCGATTGTTCTGACGCAAGTCTTTTTCAAGGGCGAATATTGCGGTCAATACTGCGTAGCAGAGATTTAAGTCATAATCGCCGGTGAGATGCTTTATGAACATGTTCCGCAGGTCGCTTAGCTTCTCTTCAATTTGCAATGATGTCTTTTCCAGTTCGTCGAGTTTTGCGGCGGGAATAGCAGTTGGGTTGCCGTCGCCACGTTCAAGAGCTGTCACGGCAGGGAACCACTCCTTCAAATCATAGTTTATCAGACTCAGCAGCTCATGTTCAAGCCCTTGATAGAACTTGTACATGAGCCCGAGATTATTGTTGGTGTCGGTTCCGGCTCCGAGCAGCAATTGGAAATGGCGATGAATGTTGGGAAGCTGGAACTGGCGATAGTGACGGTCGGTTTTGGTGAGATAATCGATGATTTCGGCGGCTTTAAATCCTCGAAGGGTATGTTCTGGAAAATAGCCTTCGTTGATAAAAGTGTTTAATATCACAAGCAGAAATTCCGGATCAAGTTTTTTAGCCTCGCACACGGTGGCGATTGTGTCGTCGCCTATACCGAGCCTTATTCCGAATCGGTTTATGACCGGAATGACAGTGGGCTCGTGGATAAGGAGTTCGCTTAATGGAGTTTCGTTGCTTATGATTGCCATGATTGAATTTTTATTAGTTTTAGTGGCGGCGATGTTTTATCGTTATTGTCGCCGATTGAGTGATTATCAAATCCATCTCCACATCGTGGGGCGCGGTTTCAATTTCATCGACAAGTTGAAAGTCGTAACCGACGCCTATTTTCGTTGCGCGGGTTTTAGCAAGCAGGCGGTCATAATAACCTTTGCCTCGTCCCACCCTGTTTCCGCTCCGGTCGTAGGCTACAGCCGGGACGACGACAAGTTCGATATTGTCGATGTTTTCGATATCGTCGCCGGTTGGCTCTTCTATGTGGAAAGCTCCGTATTGCAATTTGCTGCGATGATAGGGGAGAACGTCAAGGTTAACTCCGTTTACGCGAGGAAGGAAAAAATGCTTACGGTCATGCCACTTCTCGATAAACTCAATGGTGGAAAGTTCATCGGGCAGGGAATGATACATCAAAATCTTGTCAGCCATCATGAAGGCGGCTGTTTTTTCGAGCAATGCGAATACTGATGCTGCTGCATGTTTGCGCTCGTTGTCGGAAAGCAATGCTTTCTGAGCTTTGATTCGGCGTCTTATTTCTTCCTTTTTCATAAGCTGATGATGTTAATTCTTGCTTGGCGAGATGCAATTAGTGGCTTAATGGAATCGAGGCGTTTCCCTCCTGCAATTCCTTCAGCGCCTGCTGCACTGTGACATCCTGTTCGTTGATCACCTTGTAGTAACTTTCTCTGCCGAGGATGTCGCTTGCAATTAGCGCTTTTAAATGATTAACAATCAAGTTACGGGAAATGTTGATGTAGTACCAGCGCGCGGGTATGCCGTTCTTTGCCGCATAGCTTACGAACAGCTGTAGCAATTCATCGTCATCGGGAATTTTTTTCAGGAACGTGTCAAGATTTTTTGCCGATGAGAGTGTTTCGCGGTTCTTGTCGCTGTACTCGAATGCGAATTTCTGTAGCAGTCCGGCGTTCATCACGTTTATATAATAGTTTGTGATGCCTGAGGTGTCATTGGGAACAAATACGTCGGGCATGATGCCTCCGCCGCCGTAGACAGTGCGTCCGCCAAGAGTGTTGAACTGCAGCTCGGGATTGAATTTGATGCTGTCGGAATTATAGAATTCTCCGCGTTCATAGCGTGTTATGATGTCCATGTCGTAGTCACTGCGGTCCCCCGGCTTGTAATCTTTCTGGATGCAACGTCCCGAGGGGGTATAGTAGCGCGCTACGGTGAGTCGGACGGCGCTGCTGTCGTTCAGGGTCATTTGGCGCTGGACGAGTCCNTTTNCGAAGGNGCGGCNCCCCACGATNAGGGCGCGGTCGTTGTCTTGCATCGCGCCNGCGAAGATTTCACTNGNGCTTGCCGAGTATTCGTCAAGGAGCACCACAAGCNCGGCGTCCTGNAAACCGCCGGTTCCGTCGGAGAAAACGTGGCTCTCGTCCATGCGGTCACGTCCGCGTGTGAAGACGATTGGCGACTTTGCCGGGAGGAACTCATTAGCCATGAATATTGCCATTTCCATGAAGCCGCCTCCGTTACCGCGCAGGTCCACGATGAAGCTTTTGGCTCCGTCATTGTGAAGATTTAACAGCGAGGTAAGGAATTCATCGGATGTCGTGCGTCCGAATTTGTTGACTTTTACATAGCCGGTTTCGGGCGAAATCATATAGGCGGCGTCGACCGAGTTGACGGGGATGTCGCCTCTCGTCACTTCAAATGTAAGAAGTTTCTTGGTGTTCTTGCGTTTCACTCCGAGCTTCACGGTTGTTCCCTTTTCGCCGCGCAGCATTTTTACGATGTCGGTGTTAGGAATATTGTGGCCTGCAACCGCTGAATCGTTTATGAGCATGATGCGGTCGCCGGGAAGCAATCCCACTTTCTCGGAAGGGCCTCCGGGAATGACTTCGTTGACTGTAACCGTGTCGGTCAGCATCGTGAATGATATGCCGATGCCGCTGAACGATCCGTCGAGATCTTCGTTGACGGCGGCAAGTTCCGATGCCGGGATATAAATAGAATGAGGGTCGAGATTGGATAAAAGATTGGGGATGGTGTTCTCGATGAGGGAATCTACGTCGACGTCATCAACATATCCGCCCTTTATCAGCGACAGGATTTCCGTCACTTTCGCCTCTCCCGCCGAGGAATTGTTTTTATTGTAAATCACCCCTATCCATATTCCGGCAATTACTGATGCGGCAATGACAAGCGGCATCCACGTGATGGGGTTTTTAATGGTCTTCATAATTGATTAAAATATAAAACGGGGAATCTCAGTCTATGTCAGGAATATGGACTGTCTCTACACCTGCGCGACGCAGCACTTCAAGCCCGTCGGTTATGCGATAGAGGTCGTTGAACACCACGCGCTTTATTCCTGCTTGAATGATGAGCTTGCTGCATTCAAGACATGGCGATGCAGTGATATATAGCGTCGACCCTTGGCTGGAATTTCCGCTACGGGCTATCTTGGTTATCGCATTTGCTTCGGCATGAAGCACGTAGGGTTTTGTCACGCCTGTNTCGTCTTCGCAAATGTTTTCAAATCCGGCNGGGGTGCCGTTGTAACCGTCAGAAATAATCATCTGGTCTTTAACAAGCAATGCTCCGACTTTGCGTCGCTGGCAGTAAGAGTTTTCTGCCCATATCCGTGCCATTCTCAGATATCTTTTATCGAGAATTGACTGTTTTTCATCATCTATCATAGATATAATTATACCGCTGCAAATTTACGCATTTTTTTTGCAGCGGCATAAAGGTAAAGCTTAAAAACTCCTTAAAAATTATGCATTATATAAATAACGCTTTATGGATCGCTTGGGAGTTTTCTGAAATTCATTGGCAATCAGNTGGATTTTGTCGACTTTTTCATAGGGAGCTACAAGCTTGTTAAGCTCGACTCTTGTTTTTTCCATCACGTCGTCGAGATCGCTGTGGGTCACTCCGTCGGCATCCATCGCTTCATAGTCGGGGTAGACGAGAGCCACGAGACGGTTGTTGCGTTCCACCACGAGGCTTTCCGACACGTAGGGCATGTTGTTGAGCTTGGCTTCGATCTCTTCGGGATAGATGTTTTGTCCGTTAGCCGAGAGGATCATGGTTTTGTAACGCCCCTTGATAAATATGGTTCCGTCGGGGTTGCGTGTGCCCATGTCGCCGGTGTGCAGCCATCCGTCCTTGTCAAGGACGGCTTCGGTTGCTGTGGGATTCTTGTAATATCCCTTCATCACGTTGGTGCCCCTGACGCATATTTCGCCCGGAATTTCCTGCTCGTCGTCGCTGAGTATTTTTGATTCCATAAGCCCCGGAAGGGTTTGTCCCGAAGACCCCACTATGAACTGGCGCCAAGGGGTGTAGCTGATGAGCGGTCCGCACTCGGTCATGCCGTAGCCCACGGTGAACGGAAATTTTATGCGGTGCAGGAAGTCCTCAACNTCATGGTTGAGAGGCGCTCCGCCAACGATAACTTCCTCAAATTCTCCGCCGAAGGCTTCGACGAGTTTCTTGCGTATCAAGCTGTAGAAAGCTTTGTCGAGTCCGGGAATGGCAAGGACCCATCTCATGCTTCTTCGTGAAATCATGGGCAGAATCTGCTTGCGGTAAATCTTTTCAAGAATCAGCGGGACACATATCACGAGATTGGGTCTCACCTGGTTTAGGGCTTTCACGAGCAGCATCGGCGAGGGTAGCTTGCCGAACACTGTTATGTGGGTCCCGACGGCGAGCGGCACGAGCATGTCGAACGCGCAGCCGTAGGCATGAGCCAGCGGAAGGAACGAAAGCGCCCTTGACCCTTGGAAATGTAGTCGCGACTTGATGCCGAAGGTGACGTTGCCCCACAGATTGCGGTAGGTGAGCATCACCCCCTTTGAAAATCCTGTTGTGCCCGATGTGTAGTTGATCACGGCGATGTCGTCGGGATTCATGTCGGGATACTCGACATAGCCTGGAAGGAACTTGCCGGGATAGCGCTTGTTGAATTTGCGCGACAGTGATTTTACTGCTTTCTTTATGCGGTCCTCGTTTAGCGGATGTTCGGCGAGAATCTTGCCGGTGGTCAACGAAATCACTCCTTTAAGATTGGGCAGTTTCTCAAATTCGAAAGTCTCCCAAATGTTATTTTCAACGAAAAGCAGCACGCTTTCCGAGTGGTTCAGGATGTGTTGCGCGTCGGTGGGGTTGAAATCCTGAAGGATGGGCACTATCGTGGCTCCATAGGTGATTGTAGCCATGAAAGTTATTATCCATCCCGGGGAATTGCGCCCAATCAAGGCTATCTTGTCGCCCCGCTTTATTCCGGCAAGCTCGAAAGTGAGGTGCATTTTAGCGATTCTATTGGCAAGTTCTGCGTAGGTGAACGTCTTGTCGCTGCCATATTCCGACAATGCCGGCAGGCTCCAGTTGTCCTGGAAACTGGTGGCGTAAATTTTATTCAAAGATTCTTCTGTTTGCATCATGTGAGGTCTTCTTAGAGGCATGGCTGCCCGTTAAAGTTATCTTATATATAATTACAAATACATCAGTGATATAGTTCGCTAAGGGGAGTGATTTGGTGATGATATTGCTCTGTTGAGCGCAATATCGCCTCCGCAGGCTTGGCGGCAGGGTGAAAATTTTGTAACTTTGTTGCATGATTGACCTCACAGGAGTGGGAAATGCCAAAGCATTGTTCCATACATTCGGATGCAAATTGAATTTTGCTGAAACATCGACGATTGCCAAGATATTCAGTGAGCGCGGCATCATGCGCGCCCATGCCGGGGAAACGCCCGATATCGTGGTGATCAACACGTGCAGCGTCACTGAAATGGCTGATAAAAAGTGCCGCCAGGCTATCCATCGTTTCGCCAAGCTCTATCCCGATGCTTCGATTGTCGTGACGGGATGCTATGCCCAGTTGAAGAGCCGGGAGATTTCCGCAATGCCGGGCGTGGCGGTTGTCGCCGGCACTGACCGCAAGATGCTGCTGCCCGATTATCTCGACGCATGGTTGAAGGAGAAAAGCGCCGGCGCTGCGACCCACGTTATCCCCACTCGCGACATAGTGAATTTTGAACCCTCGTGCTCGCGCGGCGACCGCACCCGTTATTTTCTTAAAGTGCAGGACGGATGTGATTACTGGTGTACCTATTGCACCATCCCGAAAGCGCGTGGACGCAGCCGTTCGGGCAATATTGCCGATTTGGTGGCTCAAGCCCGCGCTGTCGCTTCAGAGGGGGGGAAGGAGATTGTATTGACCGGGGTTAACATCGGCGATTTCGGGAAAGGTCGTGAAGACACCTTTTTCGATCTCATAAAGGCGTTGGATGAGGTCGACGGCATAGAGCGTTACCGCATTTCGTCGATAGAGCCCAATCTGCTCACCGACGAGANTATCGATTGGGTTGCCGGTTCAAAGCGCTTCATGCCCCATTTTCATGTGCCGCTTCAGGCGGGGAGCGATGAGGTGCTCAAACTGATGCATCGCCGATATGATACTGAACTGTTCCGCCGCAAGATGGGGCGGATAAGGGAGGCGATGCCGCATGCTTTTATCGGGGTGGACCTCATTGTGGGAGCGCGCGGGGAGACCCGGGATCTGTTTGAAAAATCGCATGATTTTGTGGAGTCGCTTGATATTTCCAGGCTTCACGTCTTCCCCTATTCGGAACGTCCCGGCACTAAGGCGCTTGACATCGATNCTGTTGTGCCGCAAGAAGAGAAGCATCGCCGAGCCAATATTATGATAAGGCTATCAGAAGCTAAGCTCGACGCTTTTGCCCGCAAATTCTCAGGCGCTTCACGCCCCGTGTTGCTCGAACATCCTCGCGATTTGGGCGGTCTCGCCATGGACGATGACATGGAGCAGCAGGAGGGGGGAATGTATGGCTTCACCGACAATTATTTGAAAGTTCGAGTGAAACCGGCTCCTGAATTGTCAAATAAAATCATCAATGTGTCGCTTGGCGAAGTGCTCGATCATGGCGCGTTGATAAATGGTGAAATAGTATTATGAGCGAAAATAAAGGTGACTGGAAATATGCGCCGCTCGGCTGGCTGCTTGCTGCTACAGCCCGGCTTCCATTTGGCGCGTTATATCTGTTGAGCGACATTATGTATGTGCTCGTCTATCACGTTGTGAGATACCGCCGGAAAGTTGTCATGAATAACCTTGCCAATTCTTTCCCTGAAAAGAGCCGGAAGGAGTTGCGCGACATCATGAGGCAATTTTATCGTAATTTTGCCGATTATTTCTTTGAAACGATAAAACTGGGACACGTCACCGATGAGGAGATTAAGAAACGCATGGAGTTTGTGGGGCTTGAACAGTTTGAAGAGTGTATTTCCCGAGACGAGTCGATAGGGATTTACTTCTCGCATTGCGGCAACTGGGAATGGGCGCCGTCAATGACNCTGTGGATGAAACATCATCCAGCCGAAAAAGTGAAATTTTGCCAGGTATACCGTAAACTTAAAAACAAGTGGTTCAATGATTATTTCTTGAAGCTGAGAGGACGTTTCGGCTCGTTGTCGTTTGAGAAACGCACGGTGTTCCGCGACCTTTTCCGCATTAACCGCAGCGGAAGCGTGAGCGTCACCGGATTTATGAGTGACCAGAAACCAAGCCACAATGACACGGTCCATGTCGTTAAGTTCCTCAATCAGCCAACGGCGATTATAACCGGAACCGAGACAATAATACGCAAGCTGGGAATGAAGGCTTATTATTGGGACATGGAAAAATTGAGTCGCGGACACTATCGCATAACCGTGCGTCTCATCTCCGATGATCCGGCATCCGAGCCCGAGTTTGCGATAACCGACGCTTATGCCCGCATGCTTGAAGCGACAATAAGGCGCAATCCTTCGATATGGCTGTGGACCCACAAGCGCTGGAAAAATAAAGTAAACTATTCCGACAATGAACAATCAGGTAAGTAATAAGGCGGTAGCCGTAATCATATTGAATTGGAACGGAGAGTCGATGTTGCGTCGGTTCCTGCCGTCGATACTGAAGCATACTCCCGAGTGGATTGCCGATGTGGTTGTTGCCGACAATGGCAGCACTGACGGCTCGTTGGAGCTTCTCAAAGAGCAGTTCCCCTCAGTGACGGTGATTAAGCTCAGCAAGAACTTTGGATTTGCCGAGGGCTATAACCGCGCTATCGGAGCTGTCAACAATCCCTACGTAGTGTTGCTCAACAGCGATATAGCCGTCAGCGACGATTGGCTTTCGCCGCTTTTCAATTATATGAACGAACATCCCGATTGTGGAGCGTGCCAGCCCAAAATAAGGGCGCTCAACAATCCCGACATGTTTGAGTATGCCGGCGCTTGCGGCGGTTTTCTTGACAAAAACGGCTACCCCTATTGCCGCGGGCGTCTCTTCGACACGGTCGAGGTCGACAACGGGCAGTATGACGAGCCGATGCCGGTGTTTTGGGCTACAGGAGCGGCGCTCATGGTGAGGCGTGATGTCTACATGGCTNTCGGNGGNCTTGATGCCGATTTCTTCGCCCACATGGAGGAGATTGATTTGTGTTGGCGCATTCAGCTTGCAGGCTATAAGGTGATGGCTATTCCTGCCGGAAAAGTCTATCATCTTGGCGGTGGCACTCTATCAGCCGCCGATTCGCGCAAAACCTATCTGAATTATCGTAACAATCTGTTGCTGCTTCACAAGAATTTGCCCGACTCGTGCCGTCGCCGCCGATTGTTCATCCGCCGCCTTTACGATTCCCTTTCGTGGCTGAAATTTGTGATGACGTTCGATTTCAAGAATGCGAAGGCGGTGCTCCGCGCTCATCGCGATTTCAAGAGCATGAGGGTGAAATATCGNCGTCATCCCGATNTCAATCTNCTNCCGTCGAAACTCAATGTGGTGGTGGAATATTTNTTGAAGCGGCGGCGCCGGTTCAGTTCGCTGCCTGAAGTTGAGGCAAAAGATTAGAAAGTTTTTCTGTTATATGGCGGTTGGAATAAAGTATGGAGCAGTTTATTTTATCTTTGGATCAAGGCACGAGCAGTTCACGCGCCATCATCTTTGATCGCGCAGGAAACATTCGCTCGGTGGCTCAGCGGGAGTTTGAACAGATTTTTCCCAAACCGGGATGGGTGGAGCACGACCCTCTGCGCATTTGGTCGTCACAGGCATCGGTCATCGCCGAAGCGATCAGTAAAATTGACATCAACGGAGCCAATCTCGCCGGAATAGGCATCACCAATCAGCGTGAGACGACAATCGTGTGGGATGCAGAGACCGACGAGCCTGTCTATAACGCCATCGTGTGGCAAGACCGCCGTACAGCCGATTTTTGCAACCGCCTGAAGGAGAATGGCGATGACGAGTTGATACGTTCCAAAACCGGGCTTCTTCTCGACGCCTATTTCAGCGCCACCAAGATAAAATGGATTCTTGACAATGTTCCCGGTGCGAGAAAGCGCGCCGACGAGGGGAAACTGCGGTTTGGCACTGTCGATACATGGTTGTTGTGGCGTCTAACCCGTGGAGCCGTTCATGCCACCGACGTGACAAACGCTTCGCGCACCATGCTCTTTAATATCCACTCTCTGGAGTGGGATAGGGAGCTGCTCGCCCTTTTCGATATTCCTGAGTCGATGATGCCTCAGGTTAAATCATCGAGTGAAATTTTCGGTTACACGACTACATCGATATACGCCCACAAGGTTCCCATAGCCGGAATTGCCGGTGATCAACAGGCTGCTCTTTTCGGGCAGATGTGTGTTGAACCGGGAGCTGTCAAAAACACTTACGGCACCGGCTGCTTTCTGTTGATGAACAGCGGAGAGCGTCCCATCGAGTCAGCCAACAAGCTGCTCACCACGATTGCGTGGAAAATCGGAGACAACGCTGCGGTCTACGCTCTTGAAGGTTCGATATTTGTCGGCGGCTCCGTGGTGCAATGGCTCCGTGACGGGCTGAAGTGNATCCGGGATTCGTCGGAGGTNGAACGNCTTGCGGCTTCAGTGCCCGACACGGGCGGTGTCTACTTCGTNCCGGCTCTCACGGGGCTCGGCGCTCCCTACTGGAATCAATATGCGCGCGGAGCCATCAGCGGNATAAGCCGNGGCACGACAAATGCCCATATCGCCCGCGCCGCCCTTGANGGTATCGCTTATCAGACCTATGATATAGTTCGCGCAATGGAGCGTGACGCAGGCTTGCCCGTAGCCAACCTTAAAGTCGACGGCGGAGCTTCGCGCAACAATCTCCTGATGCAGTTCCAGAGCGATATCCTGAACACCGAAGTGCTTCGCCCGAAGATTACGGAAACGACAGCGCTTGGAGCGGCATATCTTGCCGGACTTGCCACCGGTTTCTGGTCGGGTATCGATGAGATAAAGTCGCAGTGGCAGGTGGACCGCGCCTTTTTTCCGTCGGCTACCGAAGCCGAAGTAGCCGAGCGTCTTGCAGGATGGCACGATGCCGTGGGGCGTGTGCTTTCTTAGCGTTAATTCTCTCTCAAATATCTGAGGCGGGTTCCCCAGTCGCGCATAGCGTCATTGTGCCACTTTAAAACGGTTTGTCCCCCTTGGTGATTCTTGTAGAAAAGAGATTTGTCGGTTTTGTCGGAGTACCAGTTTTTCCCTACGGGATAGTCTGTATCGCATTCTCCGGCTATACCGGTGTTTTTAACGGTTATGGCGCCTTCGCATTCGGGGAATCCTTTTATCGGCGAGGTGATTTTGTAGGGGAGGGTGCCGGTGTAATAAGTTGAGTGTCTNACGGCATAGTCTCCGTTGCCAAGATAATAGCCGTCCCACACTTGGTTGCGTATCTCCATTTTGAAACATGCCGAATCGGGAGCGATGTCATTCTTGACCGGTCCTTTGATGTGCAGCTCGATGATGGAGCAAATAGGCACGGTGTCTTCGGCGGTAGCTGTTCTGTGGAACACGTGGCGCGGGCTGCGGGAAATCGGCTCGAAGCTACCGCCCCATGATTCGCCTTGAGGGTCGTTGGGGTCGCCGTCCATCACGTAAAGGAGCGCCGGGGTGTCGCCCATCTTGGGTATNCCGTTGTAATAATTGATGAAATCCGCGCCAATGTTNCCCGATCCTTTCAGGTAAGCGTCATAGAAACCGGTGTTGAATTCGTCGTTAATTTTGTTGTCGGCTATAAATCCGCGGTAGGCTGAATTTGCCTCTATCATGTAAANNTCGGGAAAGTTCTCGATTATGTAAGCGTANCTGTTTGTGCTCCACTTTTTGTTGGGACCTCCAATCCAGTAAACCCTGATTTTATCGGCTATGTCGGGCGCGTCATGGAGCGCTTGAGCCACGTCGTCAAGACCGCCCCACACTGATATCCATAGCGGGCGGTCGCTTTCTGCCCGGGCNCGTTCAATAATCCACTCCGAGCCCTCGGTGGNNGTGGTGTAACCGCAGTAGGGAGCGGCTCCTTTCCGACCTTGCTTCGTGATGGCTCTGAGCGCGTCGGGTTGCATGAGTCCGTCGATATGCTTGCTTAGTTCCGGCAGATCCTTTTCAAAAAGGTCGATCATGCGCAATATTTCTTCTTTGCTGCCTTCCCCGTAGGAGGGCGACGAAACTATTCCTTCAAGGTCAAAGCAGTCGGTGTACATGAGCAGATGAGCCACCGATTGATTGTCGTCGGGGTCGGTGCCCCCTATGTCGGTGCTAACGAGCACTCGTTGTTTCTCCCTGATGTCAGAGCCCTTTTTCAGAGGGGTGGCGCATANTGTTGCCGATAGCAACAGTGTCAGCGTTGCGGTCAAAATCGATTTCTTCATGATGTCGTTGAATTGGTGCATGAATAAAAAGTCGTTGAGGAGTAGAAATAAAAGAACGGAATAATTTCGTCNATTCGATTTATTTTTGCAAATTTACATCGAAGAATAAGCTATAACTATCCGAAATCCATGGAAAACTTAGCAAAATCCGAGATTCCTAAAACTTTTGAAGAAAATAGGCGGCAATTCACNCCCTACGGATTCACGTGTGAAGTGTGGACCCCGAAGATAATGGATAAGTTTGACCGCCACAATGAAGTTGAAATCAATTTTGTGCCATCGGGTGTGCTGACCTATCTCATTCATGACCGTGCGGTCTCTATTCCGGAGGGGCGCATGGCGATGTTCTGGGGTCTGTATCCCCACCGCATAGTTAATGNGGAGAATATCGACTCCTACTATGTCGTGACTATACCGCTCGGCATCTTTTTGAAATGGCGGCTTTCGGCGCCGTTTATCGATAGAATAATGAAAGGTGAGGTCGTGATCGACGGCTCTCCGTCGGAACTTGACCCGGGTCTTTTCAAAATGTGGCATTCCGACAGCCTCCGCGGCAAGGATATGGAGGATATTGTCGGCACCGAGATTCATTGCAGGGTGCGGCGCCTTGAGAAATCGGGTTCCGATGCGGCTGATCTGCCCATTTCATCCTATGAAAGCAACCTGTATGATTATATCGAGCGCATGGCGATGTTCATTTCGGCTAACTACGATAAGAACCTTAACGTGGCTAAGGTGGCTAAAAGCGTAGGGCTTAATCCCGATTATGCCAACTCCATCTTCAAGCACGTTTTCTGTCACACGATCAGCGAGCATATTGCTTTTGAACGCATTACCAAAGCCCAGCGCCTTCTTCTTTTTTCATCCGACAGCATCTCGTCAATAGGCTACGAAGTTGGCTATGAATCGTTGAGCAGCTTTAACCGCGCCTTTAAGAAATTGACCGGCGCCGCGCCGCGCGACTATCGCGCCGAGATGAATAAATAATACCCCGGCACGTTCATCTATGGTCGTTTATTGGGGGATGTCGTCACAATTTGTGATGACATAAAAGTCCATTCGTCGCTTGTCAACTGAAACATGAAGTCAAATGGAAAACAAGGGTGGGTGCTATNAGATTATTCATGGTTATTTGATTTATAAACGGCGGTATTCGGGCAGGCATGAATTGAGGTANTTCTTTGCCGTGTCCCAAGGGATGTAGATTGCGTCGGAGTCAGGAAGCAGCGGCACCGGGACTTCGTTGAGATCGAAACGCGCGTAAANGCGCCCTTTAGCCGAGCGGAACACTACGATTTGCAGATTGGACGCCATCGGGACCACATAGAAATTGTGCCAGTGGGCGGCTACAGTGTCAAAATAGTTGGTCAGATAATAGCACCCTTTCAGTCTCATCAGCGATAGTAGCGGCATCATCGTTTCGGCATGTCCGAATCTCAGTTGCACTCTTACGTCCGATTTCCCGCTCAAAACTTCGTCGATTGACGAAATGAGATTTTCAAGCAGGTCGGCGGCGATTTCCGCCGGAATCGAAGAAAAGGTGTTGGCTGTGCGCGTCAGATATTGGCTGAGGTTGTTAGCCTCCCAGGCGCGGTTCATCTCCTCGGGGGTGAAAAATTGCAGTATGTCGCAATCGAGCCCCATGGCGCTCATTCCGGCGAGTATGGCGAACTCGGTCTTGGTTATATCCTGAAGATGCTTGTCGTCAAGCGGATACTTATCGCCCAGCACTCGCTTTGCCGGTTCGGGCGACACTATCGAGCGAAAATACGATTCATACGCCTCATTATATGGCTCCTCTTTCCGGTAGTCGAGATAATCGGCGTCGAGATCAAACGGGCGTAGCAGGCTTGAGTTCTGTCGTCCCGACGAGGTGTAGATTTTCAAGCGGTTGTTCATTCTCGACAGCTGATGGGTGAATGAGTACATGCTCATGATGCACCTCGGCGCGTAGGATGACAAGGCGTTTACAGTTGCGTTGTCAAAGAGTTGGGGATAAGTCATATACATTCTCGCCGCAATGCCGCGCTGTTCAGCCATGCCGAGTGAGTCGAGCGCTCCCCACTTGCCGTTGCTTTTTTCTGTTATCAGGTCCACAATCTCCAGCAGCTGCCGCCCTTTCGGGGTGATGGTGCCAAGGGAGTCGGCGCGCATCAGGGCGCGTTTCATCTCGATGGTGCGTTTAGCCGATGACGGGAACCGCGCTCCGTGGCGCCCCACATGGTTGATCATTACCGGTTTCAGCGAGTCGGGATAAGCTATTGTGTGTTCGGGAATAGGGTAAGGGGTGGCGCTACCCTCACATTGTGTGGCATCGAATGAGGTCATCAACGGTTCTGCGCCGAAAGCTGATGTGGCAATCAAAAAAAATCCCGACAGGATTGAGGCGGTTCGTGACATAGTTTTTATATTTGTGTTGTCAAAAATAAGAATAATTATGGAATTATCCGATAAAATAGCGGCTCTTATTAATAAGAATGATTTTGAGGGGGCAATTGTTGAGCTCGACGGCATAATTGCGTCGAGTCCTGATNATTCCGAGGCATATTTTGAGCGAGGGANATTGCATTGGCGGCTCGGACACCGTCGGGAAGCGATTGCCGATTATAGCCGCGCTTCCGAGCTGGACCCCGTTTCGCCGGCATCTCAGGCGCTCCGGCAAGCCATGGAAATAATGTCGTTTTTCAACCGCGACCTCTACAATCCCTGAATCTCTGCTCCGCAGGTGATTCCAAAACGATTGCAATAGCAAATTGGGTCTGTAAGACCGTCAGAGAGCAGCCCGGGGTAGAGCGAAGCGGCACCCCGGATAAGGGAATGCCGCCACAATTCGAAGTTCTGTAGGTACGATACCGGTTGATGATTCTTTCAGAATCGAAATTTGTGGAGGATGCTTGTTTCCGTGGGTTCCGCCCTGCGGGCACCACCCCGCTATTGATGGATGAACCCTTACGGTTTTTTTTCCGTGGTTGGTTTAGGGGGCACTCTTTACAGAGTGCGATTGGAGTGTGCCAGTCTTCCCGGCACACCTCGCTGTGCTCGTAGTGCCGGGTTATCCGTAAGGTAAGCCTTTCAGGCTTGCTGATGGTTTTTAATAGTAGCGACGTTACATAAAACGTAGGGAGATCGCGTGCGATGTCACCGGATGGATTGACAGTTGCAATCAGGGTGTGCTGGGATGTGGACATGGCGCGCCATGTCCCTACTGGTCGACGTACCAATGCAAAAAAAAATACGGGCACGGCTTGAAGCCATGCCCGTATTTAGGTTTTATAATCTTGATTGAAGATTATTTGTTGATGTACTTTTTGCCGTTCTTGATAACGATGCCTTTGTAGTTCTCGTCAACCTGTACACCCTGGAGGTTGTAGATAGGAGCGTTTTCTTCAGCAGCGTTTACGTTAACGATACCGGCAGTTCCTCCGTTGCGAGTAATTTCAAGCTTGGTGATGAACAGGTTTGTGGCAGCNCCGGCACCGCGGGACAAGTCGAGAACAGTGCATCCTGCAGCATCAGCGGGAACCGTGAATTTCTGGGTGCTGGGAGCGGGATCAGCTTCACCGTCGGGATGGATGTTGGCAAACGGTTCGGTTGAGTCCAATTCGGCAACTTTAGTTTCTCCGTTCATGAACATGAAATCGATAGAAGCTGCTTTTCCGGTTGCATTTTTATTGCGGTAAGCTG
>WFLX010347826.1_pt1 | contig 17052 bp, 15 predicted proteins | sample 4967041 | NCBI WGS metagenome assembly WFLX01 (sample SAMN12857096, study PRJNA449069) | gut metagenome | isolation source: stool from male and female vole | host: Microtus ochrogaster | place: USA:Florida | collected 2017 | reverse complement strand
AAAATCCTATAAATTTTTCATAAAATAAATTGACGGAATACTGTAAATGTGATAACTTCTTTTTAAAGCATTATATTTCTATTTCTTCATATGGAAACACATCTGAACCATCTGAAATTCTCTTCTCGTAGAAATCTCATGCTTTATCACCCAACAACAGCAGAGGGATTTCACAGCAGACTTTCAGAATAACCTACAAAGCGCGCGTGTTTAAAATATAAGTTTATCCAGAAATACTGGATTTCAAACAAAAATAACAACCAGCTCTCATAATAAATGTAATCACCTTCTAATATTTTTGCATAGTAAAAAGAACAGTACGAGTACTGTTCTTTTTAGAGAAGGTATTTCTTTCTTATGGGGTATAGCAAAAAACTATATAATGTATTGGGGGGGTTACAAGTAGTATAATAGCATAGCCCCCATTTTGCGTAAATACTCACGATTCACAAATATTACAATTTTAAAGTTTCATTTTTGTGCATATTCACCAAATACTTTCTTTTATGCCTGGAAAAAAGCCTCCGGGGAAGTATCTTTCTTCTCAAACAGAGCTTCAAACTCTTCCCTTCCGATCTTTTCCTTTTGAAGCAGAAGCTCCGCACAGCCGTGAAGCACTTCCATATGCTCTACAATCACGGCTTTTGCCTTTGTGTAACATTCATCAATGATTCGTTTTACTTCCTTATCAATCTCGCCGGAAACCAGCTCGCTGTGTCCCTTTGCATGTGCAAGGTCTCTTCCGATAAACACTTCGTCATCATCGCTGTTATAGTTAATCACGCCAATGCTTTCCGACATACCGTATCTGGTCACCATATCCCGCGCTGCCTTGGTTGCCTTTTTGATATCGCTGGAAGCGCCTGTTGTAATATCCTGGAAGATAATCTCCTCTGCAATTCTTCCGCCTAAAGACACCATGATATCCTGAAGCATTTTGCCTTTGGTAATAAACATATCGTCATTTTCGGGAAGAGGCATGGTATATCCGGCTGCCCCAAGCCCGGTAGGGATAATGGATACGGTATAAACGGGCCCTACATCCGGAAGCACATGGAACAAAATCGCATGTCCCGCCTCGTGGTAAGCCGTAATTTTCTTTTCCTTATCCGTAATAATACGGCTTTTCTTTTCGGCACCGATTCCAACCTTAATAAAGGCCTTCTTGATGTCCTCCTGAATCACATAACTCCGCTCCTGTTTCGCCGCCACGATGGATGCCTCATTCAGAAGGTTCTCCAGATCCGCTCCCGTAAACCCTGCAGTGGTCTGAGCGATTTGTTTCAGGTCTACATCCTCCGCAAGAGGTTTATTCTTTGCATGTACTCGGAGGATCGCTTCTCTTCCGCCCACATCCGGTCTGTTGACGCTGATCTTCCGGTCAAAACGTCCGGGACGCATGATTGCAGGATCCAGAATATCAACACGGTTGGTAGCTGCCAGAACAATAATGCCTTCATTGACACCAAAACCGTCCATCTCAACTAACAATTGGTTCAGGGTCTGCTCTCTCTCATCATGACCGCCGCCCATGCCGGTACCTCTGCGTCTCGCCACCGCATCAATCTCATCGATAAATACAATACAGGGAGCATGCCGCTTTGCCTCTTCAAACAAATCACGGACTCTGGAAGCACCCACACCTACAAACATTTCCACAAAGTCGGAACCGGAAATGGTGAAGAACGGAACACCGGCTTCCCCGGCAATTGCCTTGGCAAGAAGTGTTTTACCGGTACCGGGTGCACCCTCTAAGAGTACTCCCTTGGGAATTCTTGCTCCTACTTTTGTAAATTTGGCAGGATCACGTAAGAATTCAACGATCTCCTCCAATTCTTCTTTTTCTTCCTTCAGACCCGCTACATCCTTTAAAGTAATCTTTCCGTCACCCATGGAAAGTCTGGCTCGGCTCTTGCCGAAATTCATCATCTTGCTGCTTCCGCCTGAATTCTGGCTGTTCATCATAACAAAGAAGAATACCATCACGATCACTGCAAGAAGCACCGGGAACACACTGGTCAGAAACCAGCTCTCCTCCTGCACCTTCTTGACCTCCGGATCCAGGCCGTAAGAGATCAGCAGCTCCTCAATTTCCGACACATCTGTAACATACAGGGTCTTATTCGGCTGACCGCTGATCACAAAATCTACCTCGCCGGTAGGCGTTTCTCTGCTTGGGGAAATGCTTGCATAAAGCACTTTTCCTTCTTGCAGGTCGGAAATCAGCTCTCCTCTGGTATACTCAATCTGATTATTATCCAGAAGGCTTGGAATCACCAAAAGCGCCAGCAAAAGCAATACAAGTATAAAGTATGCATTGTAACCACGATTTTTCTTATTCAATCCTACTACCTCACTTACCGGCTGTGACCGGTCTCTTTATTTATTCGAATTCCACTTTTCCAATATATGGAAGATTTCTGTATTTCTGATCATAGTCAAGTCCGTATCCCACTACAAATTCATCGGGAATCTCAAAACCGGTATAATCCACGTGCACATCTACCACTCTTCGGTCCGGCTTGTCAAGAAGGGTACAGAGCCTCAAACTTGCAGGTCCCCGATCTCTCAGCATTTCCATCAGATAGCTTAACGTACGGCCGGAATCCACAATATCCTCAACAATAATTACATCCTTGTCCTTAAGAGGCTCATCCAGATCCTTCACGATCTTTACCACACCGCTGGATTTTGTTTCTCCTCCGTAACTGGATACGGACATAAAGTCAAGCGATACCGGTACGGTAATTCTTTTGGCAAGCTCACACATAAAAAAGCTGCCGCCCTTCAGTACACACACCAGATGAACCTGCCGGCCGGCATAGTCTTCACTGATCTGCTTTCCGATCTCACAGATTTTGGCATCTACTTCCTGTTCTGTAAGCATTACTTTAATCTTCTCAGTCATTTTAGTGACTCCTTTCCTCTCTTAGTGCTTATTCCTCTTTATCTAATACTCTAACCTGCAGAATATTGCGGGTATTTTGGTCTATCTTGTAGTATTCACTGATTCGATGCCCCGGTATCCATATAATATGGGAAGCCTCCACCAGCAGAAAGAGTCTCTCTCTCTCCTGTCTCGGTATCTTTTCGTTGACAAAATAATCCTGCAAAAGCTTATGTCTGCTCTCACCCGGACAGGTTCTTACCGTCAGATAGTCTCCTGCCTGCCTTGTTCGAAATACCATAGACGATGTTATTTTATCATAATCAAACCATTTCGTATATGTTTTTTCTGGAATATTTTGCGAATTATCCAGCGAAAACACGATAAATTCTACAATTCCAAGCCTTGGAACCTCAATTCTCCCGGGCACCTCCACCTTTCGTTCCTCCCGGTCTTCCTCTGCCTCAGGCACCACCGATAAACATTCTTTGCAGATCTGCTCATTTGAACCCCTCAAAGCAGAGCACCCTTTCCGTATAATTCCCAAATCATATTCCTTATAAACCGTAATCTGATATGGAAGGTGGATTTCCTTGCTGCCGGATGACCGAAACAGCCTCTCCACCGACTGGATATGTGCTGCGGTAATATCCTTTTTCGATCCGGCTGCCCTTTCAAGGCAGAGAAACAGAATTCTTCCCCTCAAGTATTCGTCCTCCTGCTCAAGGCCGTTAAGATCAATCCGAATCTCATTCCTCTCTTCATCCTGACATACACAGCGTTCTACCGCCTTTTGCGTCTCTCGGCGCAGATATTCCTCCGCCATCATCAGATCATCCGCCGCACGGTTCATATTGATTACCGTTCCCCGGCAGATTTCCTGCTCGGCATAAGACAGAATATGATGCCGGATTCGGTTTCTGGTGTAAGTATCCTGCTCATTAGTACTGTCCGTGCAGTACGCAATGCCCCTGTCCGAAAGCCACTTTTCAATCTCTTCTCTGGTGATCCCCAAAAGGGGACGGATGATTCTGCCGTTCACCGGGCGGATCCCTGACGCCCCGCCGAGCCCTGTCCCCCGGAACAAGTGAAACAACATAGTTTCCGCCCGGTCGTTGCTGTTGTGGGCCACCGCAATTCTGCCTGCATCTTTGCCCTGCACCTCATCAAACGCTTGATAGCGGACTTTTCTTCCTGCTTCCTCCTCAGAACAGTTCCACTCTGCTGCCAGTTCCCTGATATTTTTTTCCACCAGATAAAAGGGGATCTGAAATTTTGCACACAGCTTCTGCACAAACTCCGCATCCTGACCGGCATCTTCCCGCACCTTGTGATTGACATGCACCACCCTAAGCACAAAGGGAATTTGTTTTTGAATTTCCAACAGCATAAAAAGGAGGCAGACAGAATCTGCGCCTCCTGAAATTCCTGCTGTTATCGTATCGTGAGGACTGATCATTTGATACTTTTTTACATAATCCATTACCTTTTTTATCATACTTATTAATATAACGGAATTTTCCAAAAAAAGAAAGTGTCAGTCATCTTTTTTCCAAATTCCTATAACCAGTACGGTCATATCGTCCCGGATATGGCCCCGGCATTGATGAATACAGAAATTTAATATGGCATTTGCCATCTCCCCCGGGTTTTCCAGATTACTGCTGCCAATCAGCTCCGAAAGCATGTCCTCCCCGATTCCCTGTGACAATGCATCCAAAATACCGTCTGAGATCATGATCACATAATCTCCATCCATCAGCGTTCTTCCCACTGCCTCTGTATCCGGCTTCTGAAAAATTCCAAGGGGCAGATTCCCCGAAGAGATCCGATCCACCAGATGCTGTCTTTTAATATATGAGCAGGCGCTTCCCACCTTCACAAACCGGCATTCGCCGTTATAAAGGTCCAGACTGCAGATATCCAGTGTGGACATATTGGTATTTTCCCCGCCGGAAAGCAGGGCGCTGTTAATCATCTGAATGGCAACCTCCATCTGAAATCCCGCTTCCAGAAATTTCTGCATCAGTTCTACCACCATGGTACTGTCTGCACACGCTTTTTCCCCGGATCCCATGCCGTCAGACAGCACTGCCGTCAGATTTCCCGCATTTCCCTCAAAAAAGGCATAATTGTCTCCGGAAATTTTCTCAGTCTCCTTTACGGCTTTGGCTATTCCCGTAAGAACATGAAATTTTGCTTCCTGCACATAATAAAAAGTCTGCCATTCTCCGCCTACAAAAAAGGAATTATCTCCGGCGCTTACCAGATGCATGTTAAGAAGCACGGACAAAAGATCGCCAATCTCTTCCGCCGATAAGTTGGCCGTCTTCATATTCCTCATGGTGAGCGAAACCTCCATATGTCCCATCTCATTTTCAATCAGGTACAGATTTTTAATTTGAATATCTACCTCTCGAAGGGCATGTGCGATCTGTTTAAACCTTCTCTCTCCCATGGGGATGCATCTTCTGGTTTCCCGGGCAAGTTCAGACATAATCTGTGCCATCTCCTCCAGATGTGCTACCATTAATTCCTTATTTTCACAAAGGCGCTTCTGCCATATATAGTCTCTTCGATCCTGTACCTCTTTTACCTGACCGCTTGTCCGTTCACCTCTCGTATCCCGGAAGCTGTCTGCAAGTTCTCTGATGGAATCCGCATAAGTAAGCAGTTTTCTTCTCCCGTATTCCGGAAGAATATTCCCAAACTCTTCTCGTTCTCCTAAATTCTGCCTTTTCATACAATCGCCTCCTGTAAAGGAATATTATACAAAAAGTAAAAAGAACAGTTTGTCAAAAAAAAGAAGAGAAAACAAAAAACTTTTTGACAAAAAATTTAAAGCAGGCATACCCGCCTGCTTTAATCTTCATCCTTAAACAAAATCTCACCCTCGTATACCAGTCCCAGTTTATCCCTGGCAACCTCCTCGATATACTTCTTGGTCTGTGTGTATTTTTCAAATTCTTCTATTTCTCTGGAACGTTCTTCTTCCGCTTCGATCTGCTCCTGAAGCAGCTGCTCTTTTTGATGGTAGGCCTCCTTTTTGGCCTTAAGCTCTACGCTGTCAACGGCTACCACCACCAGCATCATGAGCACCGCAATGGAAACAAGAAACATTCCGAAACGGTTCTGACGTTTCTTTCTATATGCAGCTTTTCTTGCCATAAGTATCAGTCTTTCCTCTCTTTATGTTTACATAATGTTATTTTAAGTAATTTGAGGCTTCTCGTCAACTTGTTTTTCGTATATTTACCTGCCCTTTGGCCTTTTTTCGTAAATTTCCTTAAAACATGGTAAAGTTTCTTTCCCAAAAAGCGGATCGGGCGGAAAAAAACCCCTGCGGTACGTGAGACTATACGAAAAACAAATCTGATCAGTGTTGATGCCGTCTTTACAAAAAAATCACTGACACTCTCCTTATAGACAAGCATCCCCAATGTTGCCCCAAATACGGCAAACCATCTGAGAATTCCGTTATTCTCTTCAACGAGCATATAAAAAACACCAATGGCACAGGCAATCCAGAAAATCATATCCTCCAGAGAGATCATCACAAGATTATGCCTTATTACCCGGCGAAGCACCACGAACCCGTCATAGGCAATGGTAATCACAATTCCAAGCAGAAAGGAATGGGCAAAAAAAGTGATTTCATTCATAATATTCTGGCTCATAAGCACCTACTTAAATAATCTGGAAAGGAAGGATTCCCCTTTTGCATTTAACCCCGACTGTTCTGAATAAGTAAAACTGTCAATGCGTCCGTCCACATCCACTTCTCCCTTATCCAGCGTAAGTCTGCTTACATGGAGTTCATTTCCCCGAATCATAAGCATTCCCTGCTCGGTTTCCAAAATAATCTCTTTTTCATCAAAAGACAGGACATCATTGATTCCCGTCAGATTACATGTCCTTCTGTTATTCAGTATCAGCTTATGCGCCCGCTTGGTTACACCTGTCAATTCTTCCATAAAAAAATACTCCTGATACAATCTATATAAAAGATTATATTAGGGAAGTTTTCAATATATTCTTTGAAATAGGCAGCAGCTTACAAATAACGAAACAGCTCTTTGGCCTCTTCCTTCTTGACGGTTTCCCGGGCTTCCAGCACTTCTACCTTGACCTCTTTATTCCCGAAAGAAATCGTGATAATATCTCCCTGCTTTACATTTGTGGATGCCTTTGCGGGTTTTTCGTTGATCAGAACTCTCCCCGCATCGCATGCTTCATTTGCCACAGTCCTTCGCTTAATCAGCCGGGATACTTTTAAATATTTATCTAATCGCATGATATACCTCCTGAAATAAGAAAAAAGGACCTGCCCATGCAGGTCCTTTAAGATATTCAAATCTTATGCGTTGATTAAGTCCTTTAAAGCCTTACCAGCNTTAANCTTAGGAGCCTTGNAANCTGCAATCTTCANAACAGCGCCGCTCNGAGGNTTTCTGCCTTCTCTAGCTGCTCTCTTGGATACTTCAAAAGTACCAAATCCAACTAACTGAACCTTTCCGTCTTTCTTTAATTCTGCTGATACAACATCTGTGAAAGCCTTTAAAGCCTTCTCAGCATCTTTCTTGGATAAGCCAGCCTGATCAGCCATAGCTGCAACTAATTCTGTTTTGTTCATTTCGAACTCCTCCTCTTTATATGAGTGTTTTTTTCGTAGATGTCTCTCTTTTGAAACGCCTATATTTATATATAGCTGTTTTGGTTAGATTTGTCAAGGAAAAATTCGTACTTTCCTCACTTTTAGGCGTTTTTTATTTATTTACATTCGTTTTTTTGTTTTTAAATGTTTTTTATTATATTTTATATGTACTTTCTGCNTAATCCTTTACGGNATTTCCACTTACCNTATTTCNGCTGACCGTTTCCCCGCTCTTTTTACTTTCTGCCGATGATTCTTTGTTTATCGAATTACCGCTGATAGAATTACCACTTATCGTATTTCCACTGACCGTACCAGCATTTTCCGGATCCAGATCCGGGAAGGAATAAGTTACATCCTTATCATCATCCGCTATCTCAATATTATAGCNTCTGGTNATATATCCCTGNTTTCTCNANGTAATGGTANGGGTGCCGGGANTNNTTGTNTANGTAACCGGNGCAATTCCNATGTAAAGATTGTCCTGATATACCTCCGTACCCAACNGTGTATTGATGGTANTCTTCGCTGTCTNCTCTTCTTCCTTCTTGGAAACACTGTTTCCGGATACCGTCTTCTGCTCATCCAAATTCAATTTTACAGTTATATTCTCACCATCTACCTGAAAATATTCCGAAACCGTATCATAACCGGAAGCTTTTGCCGTTATCTGGTGAAGTCCAACGGGAACCCGGATAGGATAAGTGATATCAACTTTATTCTCATCAATAAATACCTGTGCCGATTGCGGCGTTACCTGAACGGTAACCAGTCCCTTCTCCGGCTGAGGTATTTCGATATCTCCCAGATCCAAAAGCGTTTCTTTATTTCTCTCGATAGTAACTTCTCTGGTCTCCTCAACCCCTGTTCCGGAGAACCTGACCGTATAAGTTCCTTCCGGCACAACAAAAAGCATGTCCGGCGCTATCTGTGAAATAAGAGTCTNCCCCACNTCAATCCAGCCGCCAATCACTGCCTGATCATTTTCCAGCTTCAGATACCCATGTCCCTGACTTACGACAACACTCATGATCGTACTTCCCTTTCCCCGAAAGGTGAGTACATCCTGCTGTATGATCTGATCTGCATCAATGAATTTTCCATCTGAAAAGAACCGCACGTTACTGCTCATGCCATAAGTTTCATCACCGATTGAAGCGCTTCCATTTCCGATATCCAAATTGTATCTCGTTATTCCTTCATGATTCCACGCATCCGGTGACAAGGTAATGGAACCGATTCTTTCTAATTCACTGTTGTACTTAATGTCCGCAATATCCCCGGGATTAAGCTGAGCCATGCTCATTCCGCTTCCATATTTGTCCTGTATGGTGGTTGCTCCGGTGTAGGTGAAGGACCGGCTTTCATTTCTGTCCGTCACATAAACATCAATCACCTGTTCTTCTTGCTGCACCGATTCAATAATCACAGTTGCTCCGGAGAGATAAATATCCACCGGCTCTTCCTCTTCTTTATTTTCGTATGCGCTTTCAAATGTGGATTCCTGCGCCATCCCTATACTTCCACAACCGGTCAGCAGCAGACTGACGGCACAGACTGCTGCTGCCGGAAGATGAAATAATTTATCCTTTTTTATCATTTTGTTTTCCTCAATTGTAAATCATTTTCTACACAAAGTATAACANACCATATGAAATATGAAAAGAACTANNACAACCCATAANGCATCTGAAAGCTATTCAAAAATGCCTGTTTGCTCTTTTCCTGCTGCATAACTTTGACCAGTTTTTCCATGTTTTTNTNNGGTATNCAGGCCTTTCCCGAATTATAGTAGAAGTTTACGATTTTCCAGAATTTTTCAGGATAAGCAAGGCGGTAATATAATTGTCTGTACTCTTCNNTTTCCATGGACCGGATTTNCTCATAAGACTCNANGNGATCAAATCCTATTCTNTCAGACCNTCCGCTTTTNTNAAGCANNTTTCTCATGAACAAATACAGATCACGAACCGGACTGTCATAGAGACACTTTTCAAAGTTTATAATATGCATCTCACCNTCGGAAACAATAATGTTATGATATTGAAAATCGCCGTGACAGATAAAGTACTCTTCCTTTTCCTTTTCGGCATTTTTCATCTCTTCCGTAATCTCCAGAGCAAGATTTAAAAAATAATCGTATGTGCCAAACAATGCAATCTCAAAATCTGTCTTCTGCCCGCGGTCCTTTAAATACTTTCTGACCCTGCGCAGCTCTTTATTATGTTTCTGAAATTCCTGATAAACAGAGTGAGACGGAGCAAAGCCGGCAATCGGTTCCTCCGGCCGGGATACTTTATGCAATGCGGAAAGTGTCCGAGCAGCCTGACAGCATTCTTCCATATCCCGCACATTACATTCTCTCCCATCCGCGTAGGTTTTCAAAATATACAAAGTCCCATCCAGATCCTGCNAGAGCAGCTCCTGGTCTTTATTCCTTATGATGGTCTCAACCTGATGAAAGCCCTTTTCNTGTATCATATGAAGCAGCGCATCCTGAAAAACTANTTTGTCCCTATGNCCTGCATATTCTTTCAAAATTAAAATCCCCTGTTTNGNCTCACAAAGAACAGCGCCTCGTCCTTTCCAGGTCCGAAGCACTTCGATATCATAATTTTCCAGCACAATTGCGCTTCTGTCACTCACAGCGATTACCCCCAATTCGTGTCATATCCTATCATATGAGGGTATCCGGCAAAGTATTACATTTTTAAATACCTTTNTGCTTCCTTAAGGAGGATCTCCTTTTGNTTTCGGGAAGGTTCATCTACTANAAAGTCCAAAANATACTTTAGTACNTNCCCANTCTTTTTTCCAGGGGCCATCCCTGTCTGCTCCATCAGATCCCTTCCGGTAACATCCAGTGTTTTCAGACTGACACACTGCTTTTGTGCCAGAATCTGCTCATAAAGCTGACTAACCGCTTTCAGGTTTTCTTCCTTATCTTCCCGCCGATAACTGCTTTGTGCTTCCAGATCCGCTTTTTTAACCTGTAGCAACAGTGGAAAAACTTCCTCCCCAACTTTCATGATTGCCCGCCGCACGCATCTTTGTGACGGCTCCACATAATAATCATGATACCGTACCAGCCTTGTTACCTGATCTATGGTATGATTATCAAACTTCAGCCTCTTCAGAATCTTTCTTCCAATCTCTTCCGATACCACCGGATGACCATGGAAATGACTGATTCCTTCTTCGTCTACAGTAACTGTTTCCGGCTTCCCAATGTCATGAAAAAGCATGGCAAGGCGGAGAACCCTGTCAGCAGGAACCGCCTTCATAGATTCCAAAATATGCCCGCCTACGTCAAAACAATGATGTGGATTCTCTTGCGGTGTCTGCATGCATGCATCAAATTCCGACAGAATCACTTTTGTAATTCCAAGCTCATAAGCTGTGCGCAAGTATTCCGGATGGGGCGACATTACCAGTTTCACAAGCTCCGTCTGAATCCTTTCCGCGCTGATACGTTTCAGGTCCGGCGCCAGCTGACGGATTGCTTCTTTTGTCGGTTCATCAATTTGATAGCCTAACTGTGCACTAAAGCGGACCGCACGCATGATCCGCAGTGCATCCTCCGAAAATCTTTCCAGCGGGTTTCCGACACAGCGGATCATCCCCCTTTGGATGTCACCTATACCGTCAAAAATATCCACCAGTCCGTCCTTCTCGTTATATGCCATGGCATTGATGGTGAAATCCCTGCGCTTTAAATCTTCCTCCAGACTGGGCGTAAAAATAACCTCACGGGGGTGACGGCTGTCTTCGTATTCTCCATCGATGCGATAGGTGGTCACCTCAAAGCCTTCTCCTCCCATCAGGACGGTCACAGTACCGTGCTTAATTCCTGTATCAACCGTGCGCTCAAAAATCGCTTTTACCTGAAAGGGATCTGCTGAGGTAGTGATATCCCAATCATCCGGGGTTCGCATCAAAAGAGAATCACGAATGCAGCCGCCGACCGCATACGCCTCGTAACCTGCATCCGTGATTCTCTGTATAATTAATTTTACTTTTTCCGGGAGTCTGATCTCACTCTTCACTTTAATATGCTCTTCCCCAATAAACCATCTTTTTCGCCGGTTTCCCGCAATATACACACTGATCGGAAAGGCATTCCTGATGAAAAGGCATACAACGGCTGGTTACAGCCATATTTTCTTTAATTGCTTCTTCACAAGCCCTTTCTCCACACCACATAGCCTTCACAAAACCGGACTTTTCTTCAAAAACCTTTTCGAATTCTTCTCTATTTACCGCTGTATAGGTATGCTCCTCCAAGTGCTTTCTCGCTCTTTCAAGCATATCCTTTTGAATCTGAACCAATAAGTCTGCCACAGCTTCTTCCAGCTTGTCAAGCTCTATCTCCGTCTTTTCACCAGTATCACGACGGCAGATTACACATTTTCCTGCTTCAATATCCTTAGGACCAATCTCCACACGCATAGGAATTCCGCGCATTTCCTGCTCCGAAAATTTCCATCCGGGACTCTTATCAGAATCATCCACTTTTACACGGAAGTCTTTCAGCTTATCTCGCAGCTCATATGCTTTGTCAAGCACTCCCTCCTTCTTCTGCTGAATGGGAACGATCATAACCTGAACCGGCGCAATCTTCGGCGGCAGCACCAGACCGGAATCATCTCCGTGAACCATAATGATCGCACCGATAATTCTGGTAGACATTCCCCAGGAGGTCTGATGAACATATTTTAACTGATTATCTTTATCTGTAAACTGAATGCCAAAAGCNTTGGCAAANCCATTACCAAAATTATGNCTGGTACCGGACTGCAACGCCTTACCGTCATGCATCAAAGCCTCAATGGTATAAGTTGCCTCCGCACCGGCNAATTTTTCCTTATCTGTCTTNCGACCCTTTACNACNGGAATTGCAAGTACTTCTTCACAAAAGTCCGCATAGACATTCAGCATCTGCTCCGTGCGCTCCTGTGCTTCCTCGGCCGTTGCATGTGCCGTATGTCCTTCCTGCCACAAAAATTCTCTGGATCTTAAAAAGGGTCTTGTCTCCTTCTCCCAACGGACTACACTGCACCATTGATTGTATACCTTCGGCAGATCCCGATAGGACTGAATATCACCTTTATAAAAGTCACAGAAAAGCGTCTCGGAAGTCGGTCTTACGCACATTCTCTCCTGCAGAGGATTCAGCCCGCCGTGTGTAACCCATGCAACTTCGGGAGCAAACCCCTCTACATGATCTTTCTCCTTTTCCAGAAGGCTTTCAGGAATAAACATGGGCATATATACATTTTCTACGCCTGTCGCCTTAAATCTCTCATCAAGCTGTTTTTGGATATTCTCCCATATCGCGTAGCCTGCCGGCTTATAAACCATACAGCCTTTCACATTGGAGTAATCCACCAGCTCCGCCTTTTTGACCACATCCGTATACCACTGCGCAAAATCCTCACTCATGGACGTGATCGCTTCAACCAGTTTTTTTTCTGCCATTTTTTCATATCTCCTTCATTTTATCTTGCTAAACGATTTGTCTAAGGCCTTCTACTTCCTGCATAACCTCTTCCAAAAGTCCGCTGACTCTCTGCGTTCCCTCGATTGTATCCTCTGCCATATCTCTGGTATTTTCCGTATTGGCAAGAAGCTCCTCACTAAATGCACTTAAGCTTTCCACATAGTGAATAATCTCTTTATTACTGTCTTTAATTCTTTCCATATTGACAGCCTGTCTTTCCACACTGCCGCCTACATCAACAATATCTGTCTTAATCTGTGCAAATGCCTTACGGGTCTCCATTACCAGATCAGACTGCTTTTTATTTGATTCAATCAGACTGCTTACACTTGTTTCTGCCTCATCCGTCTGCTTTGTCAGTTCCTCCAAAATGCTCCGGATCTGATAGGTAGCGCTTTCTGTCTCAGAAGAAAGCTTCTTGATCTCATCTGCCACCACTGCAAACCCCTTGCCTGCTTCTCCGGCACGAGCCGCCTCAATACTTGCATTCAATGCCAAAAGTGTTGTCTGTTCCGTAATACCCTCAATCAATTGAAGAATTTCATTTACTTCATTAGTCTGGGAAAGCAGTTTATCCATGGTGACGCTTACCTGTCCGCTCACCTGCCCGTTTAGCTTGGAAGCCTTCTCCAGTTCATTGATACCTTTATCTCCCAGCTCCGTAACTTCTTTGGTCTCCTTAAATTTATCCTGAATCTCCTCAGCAATCTCACCGGTGGCATCCGTCATATTTCCGATGCTTTCCGTCATCTCAAGCTGTTTCTGGATCGTCTTTGCCAAATCATTTGTCCCTGCAACAATCTCCTCGATTGCCTTTTTACTGCTTTCACCCTGACTTGCCATTTTCTTTGCTTCCCCATCAATATCGGAAACCTTCTTTGCCAGAGCATCTACTGCTGCAAGCACCTGTTGCAGCATCTCTTCCTGCTTTTCTTTTTCACCTGCAATAATTCCCAAGCGGTAAGTACTTACCTTTTCAAGTACTTTTGTTGCAAGAATAGAAATACCAACTGTCAGTATCACTACTGCAATCTGAATTTCAAAATTAACGATCATGCCGCTGTCCGGACCTCCCTGTACGGAGCACATGACCACAACATATAAAATATTGGTCAAAACTGACATAATACCTACTTTTAAAGCAAATTTACTGTCCTGATAAACCATGATTACAACCATCATAGGAAGAATATAGCAAAAGGACAAAATGCTGGTAGATGTCAGAAGCACATACAAATAAAAAACACCATAGCCAAAAGCACCCAGATACTTTATTGCTGCGCCTTCCCTATCCTTCCGGTAAAGCAGAATACACCCTGCAAACGGAACAAGTAAGATCAGACTGAAAACTGCAATATAACCCGGTGTCCGGTTCCCCTTGACCAGCTCCACTATGTATGCGACAACCAAAACTGCAGAAATAATGCCATAACTGTCAANAAANCGCCGATTCATATGANNCTTTTNNCTANATNNTAANTTTTTTNNCATAATGCCTTCCCCCATGTGTNTTCAAAAAGTTTATATTTCTNATGTCATCTATGCATAATTGTAGAAAAACTAACGTTTTTTGTCAACAATATTCTATGACCTGTCTGTATCCGTCGTGTCCCTTCTAAGCATCCTTTCGCCCATTGCCATGATCAGAAAAACATAAGGAAGATTTAAAACCTGCGCAAAACTTACCATATTATGTACCAGATAACAAAAAATACTCGCCGCAGGGATCAGCAGGCATGACTTTTTCTCCGCTTTTTTCAGACATCTTATCATTCCAGACAGAAAAAAACCAAAGTAAAAAACAGTTCCCGCAATTCCTATATTGACTAAAGACGTCAACAATTCATTGTGGGCATTGGTGAGCCGGCTGTTTCCAAAGTAATCCCGCAGCATCCCTGCTGTCTGCGGCTGAGAATAAGCATATGCAGAAAAACAGTCGGGGCCAGTTCCGAACAGCTTTTCAGCTCCGTCCATCCCGCCAAAAAGCCTGACTCCTGCACTCCATGTTGCTCCTCTTCCATTTCCCCAGCTTTCATGAAAGAGAAAAAGAGGATTCTCTGTAAGACCGGGGATTCCCCACCTCGTATTCCAAAAAGACAAAATTACCCATAAAAGAACTCCTGCTATGGGAATTGCTGCAAGTAAAATGCGGATTCTTTGAATGCCTTTGTTAATTCTTGGAAATTTTATGGCTTTCTTTTTCAGGATCAAACCGGTCAGCAAACAGAAAAAAGCCGTCAGGAGGATCCAATTTGAGCTTGCTGCCTTAAAACAAAGATTGTCCGCTTCATAATTGTATCCTTCCGGGAACAACATTTTTAAAATCCGGACTGCTCCGCCGGCTGCTCCCCATACGGCAATCAAAAAAAGCCATTGGATAACCCATTCCTTTTTTGAGATACCCGCCCACAAAAGGATTAAAAACAGCGCTCCAAAAAATAAAAATACACTGCTGCTCCCCTGACAAAAGCCTGCCGCAAATGCCGCAAACAGGTAACACCCCGAAATCCATTTATCCGCCAATGTTTTTGCTGACAAAAAGATACATGCTCCCACCGGAGCCAGCACGGTCAGATAACCACAGAACCAGTTGATATTCCCTAATGTGGAAATAAACGCCGGGTCGCGGATAGAAAGAGGAATGAGATAAATGGAAAAGCGGTCCAGTATTCCCAACAAAAATACCACTCCGGATGCTGCCATGACTGCATACCAAATGTACATGGATGGTCTCCATTGTCTGGATATTATAAAATACAATCCACACAGGATAAGAAGCAGTATCAGTCCGATACGCCATCCTTCCGTTCCCCAAAAGGCCTCCTGACGAAAATCAGATAAATAATAGGAAAGGACTATCTCTAAAGCAAGTAATCCGGCCAATAAATCCGTTATGGATATGCGGATCCTGCTCCATGGAATCAGGTATGCCTCTCCCGCTTTCATGCGGCATCTTATTTTCTTTATTCCTTCTAATACAGCAAGAAGGATCAAAATTATCAATGCCGCCAGAGATGTATAAAGAAAAAACCGATACTTTGCTTCCCCTATATCCACATATCCGTCAGGCATGTAAAAGGGATATACGCAAAACAGAAGGAGCAGATATGCGTTTGTAAATAAACGACTTACTCTTTTGGTCATAAGAAATCTGCACCTCCTTTTCTGCTTTCGTTTCTTGTTCTTTAATTGACAAATTATAACTCATAAAATTCTTCTAAGCAACGAGTAAATTGCAAAGTTATTGCTGTTCTTCTTCTCTTTTCCACAGATAACGGCATATCTCACAGATGATCACCAGAGACAAAGGACCCTTGATAATACCGGCTATTCCAAATAATTTAATTCCTCCAAAAACCGCGAACAAAATTCCTACCGGCCAGACACCGATTTTATTTCCGATCAGTTTCGGCTCAAGAAACTCCCTGATCAGCGCACACACTGCATACAGCAGTAAGCAGACTGCTGCCTGCTTTGCTTTCCCGTTTATCAACATAAAAATAGCAAGCGGCATGAGCATGATTCCGGTTCCGATAAAGGGAAGCATATCCATAAATCCCGTAATCAGCCCATAAAGAGCCCCTCCCCTCATTCCGATCATCCCCAGAGTAAGCGCACACACCGTACTGATAATCAGAAGAAGAACAACTTGTGCCTTTACAAAGGTTTTCACATAAAGAATCACCTTTTTACATACAATCAAAACTCCCTCCAGCTCTTTTTCCGCCTTAATCCTTTCTGCCAGCTTTCCATAATCCTTCATAATCAGGATTACGGCTATGAGCATAACAACAAAAAAACTGATACCGCCGACAATTCCTTTTATGCAGTCAAAGGACTTCCCCATTACCGTAGGCAGTACCTTTACTTCCAGATCTTCAATCAGGATATCCACCTGATCCAGTATAAGATTATCAATGACGAGTCCATCCACGCCAAGCCGGCTTTCCAGATTACAACAGCAGTTGGCCAGAAAAACACCAAATTCCTTCTGAAGACCCGGCAGCTGCC
>WFLX010013103.1_pt1 | contig 17060 bp, 10 predicted proteins | sample 4967041 | NCBI WGS metagenome assembly WFLX01 (sample SAMN12857096, study PRJNA449069) | gut metagenome | isolation source: stool from male and female vole | host: Microtus ochrogaster | place: USA:Florida | collected 2017 | reverse complement strand
TTAGTTCTACGATAGCTATTCTTTGTGTTTGTTGTCTGTGTGGCTTTTGTCGGGAAGATGTTCATTGCCTTCGATACTNACAAGAAANCCTCNNTACANGTTTAAGGGCATTTATTTTAGAGAGATACAGCAATGCCTCCTCTACATCTTCAAGTTGAATGTCGCTTTGTTTTGTGAAAAGCGTACCTACATCGGATTTTATGTTATTCAGTAGTTCTATTATTGAAAACTGTATATGCTTTTTCTTTAATTCATCGGCTGTCATCTCTATGGTCTGTCTGTATAACCATTCAACGATATATCTGCAAATCTCTATACGTTTCTCATATCGGTTAATGGTAGAGACCATGTCATTCTGCCTGATTATCTCTATGTTGTTGGTATCGTTTGCTTTTTTACGTGTATATCCTTTTATGGTAAGGAAATATAGCAGTGTGCGGATGTCTTTCTCTTTTGAAGCCGTTAAACCATTGTTTATAGCGTTGTCATTCAAATGTCTGTACGATATCCTCAGGGCATCGTCAGGTATATTGCATATAATATATCTCTCAAGTTTTGCGAAACGTTCAAGTAGCATCTGTGACTTACGTTGTGTAGCGTTTTCCGGTATAAAAGCGGAAATATCCTTAGAGTCTGCCAATATACCTTCTTGTCGCATTCGTTCTACTGCTGATATGACCTCGCTTTTGCTCAATCCCAATATATCGGCTAAATAATCCACTCTCGATTCTGCCTCTATGTCTTGTGCCNTGTGTNTTTGCGATATGAGTGATTTTATTATTCTTACAGCCTTTTCTATTTCTTCTTGTTCAAAAAGTAACGATTGGGAGATGCGTTTTCTTGCTTCATCTATGTTTTTTACTGTGATGCCCGTTGCGTAAACATGCGGTACATTGTTGCCACGTTCTAAATAACCACCTTGTTCGAGTGCTGACAGAGCTGTACGCACCCGTGTTTCTATTTCAGAAACAGAGTCATCCCATCCTGCTTGTCGGGCTATCTCCAATGCCGAGCAGCACACCCTCATACGTTGTTGCGTCATATTTTTTACAGCTTTCCATATTTGCTGGATCTCACTGATACTCAGTTTTGTCTGATTTAACAAAATGAAATGCTTGTCGAGGTCGTTATCACTATAAAGTACATAGCACCGTGCATTAAGATTAGGGTCTCGTCCGGCTCTTCCTGCTTCTTGCACATAGTTCTCCAATGAGTCGGAGATGTCGTAATGCACAACAATTTCTACGTCTTTCTTATCTACTCCCATGCCAAAAGCAGATGTTGCAACAATAATGCGCACTTTGTCGCTCATGAATGCCTCTTGATTGGCAATTTTCTCGTCTGATGACATCTTCCCGTTGAAAGGCAAAGCCTTATATCCATCGCGGGATAGTTTTTGAGCAAGTTGCAAAGTACGCTTGGTACGCGATACATAGATTANCACAGGACAATNGGATTCGGCTATCAACGACNNTAGTTTTATATATTTATNTTCGTCAGTGTCAGAATGTATGACAGAATAACGCAGGTTGGTTCTTGACGCAGTCGATGCGAATAACTCCAACTCTAAGTCCAGGGTCTGTTTGAAGTAGTCGCATATATCCTGTACTACTTTTTGTTTTGCTGTTGCTGTGAAACACGATACAGGTATGGAAGTCTTGCATCTTTTCTTCTGTTGATATTCTTTGATAAATTTGCCTATATATAGATAGTCTACACGGAAATCTTGACCCCATGAAGAGAAGCAGTGGGCTTCATCTATTACGAAACGCACGACATGCCGCCCCAATAGAATTTTCTCAATAGTCTTTGATCTGAGCATTTCGGGAGCAATATATAGTAATGAAGCCTCTCCGTTAACAACTCTTTGTATGGCCAGCGAACGGGTTATGGGATCCAATAGCCCATTAATGGTTACGGCATCAGTAATGCCTTGGTTGGCAAGATTGTCAACTTGGTCTTTCATGAGCGATTGGAGCGGAGATATTATGACCGTAAGCCCGTGTACAGTCCTTCCATTCATTAAAGCCGGCAGTTGGAATGTCAGCGACTTACCCCCGCCAGTAGGGAATATGGCCAGTAAGGATTTACCTTTTACAGCAGCTACGGCCGCTTTCTCTTGAAGTGGCTCGCCTTCGTAAGTACGGAAATGCTCATAACCGAAATATTCTTTCAATTTATAATGTACATTCAACTGTGAGTTGCAATATTTGCAGCCTTCGTTACATCTGTTATGTCGAAGTAGTTCAACTACATATTCCACTTTGGGGTAATTGCGGAGTACCCAGGCCGGGGTTAATGAACGGTGGTTAGTTGTCTCTACCAAGGCGAGAGCATAAGCTAATTCACAGGGATATTGCTTTATTAATGTTTGTATGTCTGCATTGTCACATATTTTTCCACTATATGTTTTGGTGATTAGTTGTGCCAGTTCTTTTGTGCCAAATTGATTAGAAAAGATACTTTTGTCAAAACCTACTAAACAAAGAAATCCCTTAAATTCTTGTATATCACTTAGTAATGCAGCAAATATATGTTGTTTGTCTTTATGCAGAGCTTTCCAATGGTTGATCTCGTCCATCAACAATTCTTGCGCCTTTTTACAGTCGTTTACCGGATTGTTTGCCTGGTCGCATATCAGTTTGTCGTCTTTTACCAGATTGTGATATGGCCGCTCGGGAAAAAGTAGGGGTGACATATATAATGTGTCCACCATACGCCAGCGGCAATTAGTGTCGCCAAACAGATATTTTATGTCATGATGGATAATGTTGTGTCCGCAGAGGTAATCTATATTACTGATGAATTGCGTTAAACCGTCTTTCGAGGCGTTATGATACACTGCGCCATCATAACGCACTGCTCCTATGTCATGAATTTTATGATCTTTTATTCCGACTTCTACATCAACAAAAACATAGTGGGAGGCATTATATTGTGCAGACTCTTTATCTTCGGAGTCATTAAATATACTAATGAGTTTATTTAAAATAGACATAATCCACTAAACTTTTTCTACTATGGCAATCTCACTAACGTGCTGCCCATATTGCCAATTTGTATCGCCACTATGCCGCTGTGGTTGTTGAGGTGGATAGTGTGAGCGGTGGTATGTGGCGGTATTGTGACGGCTTGTAGCAGTGAACCTGCGGCGGAATATATGCGGCATGGGGTGGGGATGTCTGTTGGTTGGCTGAACGTTATGGTGATAGTGCCGTCAGGTGCGGGCAGTATTGTCGCACCTTGCAGGTGTTTTGTTGACAGACCGGATATGTTTGTCAGTCCGAGTATGTCAAGCAAGCCGCGGTATGCGTCTATCTCGCCGTGGCCGTAGGTGTTGTTGGGGTAGGGGAGAGTGGTGTCGGGCCGGTGTGCCGTGCGGCTGAATATCTCTGTTATGTGTTCCTTGGTCAGTGTGGGGTCTGCCTGCAGCCATAGTGCTATGGTGCCTGTCACAACAGGGGCTGCCATGGATGTGCCGCTGCTTACGGCCCATGGAAACTGTTCGCCGTCGGCGGTGGTGAAGCCTACTGTCAGCGGCTGTGCGTCGCCGGAGCGGTGTTGATAGAAGCCTCTTGACATGGCTGCGGCCATGAGTGTGCCCGGTGCCGTGATGTCCGGTTTGGTAAGGCCGTGGAGCGTAGGGCCACGGCTTGACTTGATGTTTATCTTTCCATGTGCGCCCTCGCCTATTATGGTGTTCTGTCCGAGATAGTTTGTGTACTTGCTGCGGTGTACGGTATATCCTGCCGCTATTATGCTTGGCAGCGCTCCCGGTGACAACATATTGCCGCTGTGCGGCTGTGCTCCCTTTAGTGCGGGGTTATAGCCTGTTGCGGCCGTTATGCTTGCGTATTGGGCGAATATCTCCGCCTCAGTGCCTGCGCCCTCAAACTCTATCGTGTAATATTCTTCGTTGAATGGTTTTTCGCCTTTGTATATAAATATGTCGTAGCCTATGCGACTGTTGTCGAACCCGTCCTCGCCGCTGTATATGGCTATGCGCATATTGTCCAGCTCTGGTATGGCTCCCTCGTTGTAGTAGTCGTACCATTGCAGACCTGATGGACTGGTGGTGGCGGTATTGCCGGGCATGAAGTCAAGGGCGAATGTCTTGCGTGCCTGCCCTTGCTTGTCGTTACGGCTTATGTGCATCAGCAGTTTGCCCGTTGTGCTTACGTTTATGGTGAATGAGCCTCTTGTGCTTTCCATGCGGCCTCCTACCGATGTGTCTGTGGCACTTTTGGGCATGTATCCTGCCATCTGTCCGTTGTTTCCTGCTGAGGCTACTATGATATGTCCGGGTTTTATGATTGTTTGCAGATATTCCTCATAGAGTATNTCGNCATCGGTCATGTCCTGCGNTGTGCNTATGCTATANTTTATCACGCATGGTTTGCCTACGTTGTCGGCGTAGTTGAAGATGTTCTGAAAGGCCAACAGTGTTGTGGCGGTATTGAAGAAGTCTTCGTAACCCTCAGGTATCAGTTCCTGGTTGTCGCTGAGTGCTACACTTACCGAGTATATATCCGCCTCCGGTGCTATGCCCCGCCATGGTGTGTCGCCTCCGGAACCGGCTGCCGTTGACGTGGTATGTGTGCCGTGGAATGTCAGATGACTGTCTGCCGTGGCGCCCTTTTGTTTTATGGCCGTGGTGTCGTTCAGAAACAGTCCGACTGGTATATTGCTCTGCGGGTCTGCGGGGTGTCCTGTCGAGAAGTCCAGCATGTCCCATGCCTGTACTATTCTGAAGCGTCCATCCTTGGCTGAGCGGAATGTGGGGTGCAGGTAATCTATTCCTGCGTCCACTACGCCTACCACCACTCCCGTGCCGTCGTATGCTTGTGGCAGGCCTGTTCCCTGCCATACCTTATAGGTAGAGATGGCTGTGGCTGTGCTGTCCAGAGTTGTCGTGCACTGCATGGGGCTTGTCTCTATGCGCTCTATCCTGTTGTCTTCTGACAGTGTGGGGATGCTGTTTAACGGCACCCGGCAGATGTGTATGTTGCCTTGATGGCACAGGCAGTAGTCCTTTACGGCCTTTTCCGGGCCTTTTATCAATACGGTCATTGTCCTTTCCGGCTGTTGTGCGGCATCCGTACCTCTGGCCTTGGCTGTTGACTGGTTTTGGTGTACTGTCTGCCTTATGTAGCGTGACATCTTTTTGTAGTCCTGAGCGGTGGCCGACAGGGCTGACATGAGTGTTATGAGCAATAGGAATTTCTTCATTTTCAGATTGTTCCCCGTGGAACATTTTAAGTTTTTATGTAGTGTGTAAAGGGTCGGCGACTTGTGTTCCGCCGATGGTGGCGGCACTGTATATGGTCTTTCCCTCTCTATTAATGCTGTTGATGAAATCGGGGTCGCGCAACTCGGCATAGATGCTTATGTCAAAACAATATGGCAGCAGCAGGTTTTCTATATCCTCCTCTATCCTATAAAGCACGTTGCGCCGCATTTCCTTGCCTTTTATTGTCAGGTCAATGTCTGAGCCTTCATGGTGGGTTCCCCGTGCCCTTGAGCCGTATATCACCACCTCTTCTATCTGAGGGTACTTGCTGAATACGCCGCATAGGCTGCTAAGGGTGTGTGATGGTAATCCGAACATGTCAGAATAGTGTTGGTTGTGAGTTGTCTTTTATCGAGGTCATTCTGTCGTGGAAAGCCATCAGCAGTGGGAGATATACTTCTTTTATATCGTTTATTATCTCTTCCGCCACATTGCCGTCGTAGTTATGGGCTGTGGTGTTGCGGCTTTTTATCATGTCCATCCATGTCTGCCCTTCGGTTATTAGTTGTTTGCTGAAAGCCCATCGTGTGGAATCGCGTGAGCCGAACAGCTCTGTCTGCGGTTCCACAAACCTGCAAAAGCTCATCATTACTTTCCATGCCAGTTCGTGTGTGTATTCAAAACGTTTTACGATGGAGTCTTTCTCAAACTCGTTCAGTTGGTGACATTTAGAGTAACTCACTATCTCGTTAAGCCGGCAGAGGGCTTTCCTGTAGCTGTCCAGCTTCTGTTCCCATCGTGGATATATCTCGTTCTCAGTCATTTTTCTGTTGCTTTGTGGTTGTTTACCGTTGTGTGTGTCGCGGCTTGTCAATGCGCCTCTAACCAGTTTGCCCCCCAGCCGCAGTCGGCTACCAATGGCACTGCGAGGTTTGCCGCTCCCTGCATCTCTTCCATTACTATGCGCTGCACTTGCTCACGTTCATCAAGCGGTACAGAGAAGTTTAGTTCATCATGCACCTGTAAAATCATCTTCGTGCGTAACCCCTCCTGTTTCAGACGGTTGTGTATGCGTACCATTGCCACTTTCATTATATCCGCCGCCGTGCCTTGTATCGGGGCGTTCACGGCATTGCGCTCTGCAAAGGAGCGCACCGTATTGTTGCGCGACGTTATGTCGGGCAGGTATCTGCGTCGTCCCATCAGTGTGGTGGCGTAACCTTTCTCGGCCGCTGTCTGTTTGGCGTTCTCTATGAACTGCATCACCTGCGGGAACGATTCGAAATAGCCGTCTATCAACATCTTGGCCTCACGGCGGTCTATGCTCAGTCCCTGTGCCAGTCCAAAGGCTGATATGCCGTATATTATGCCGAAATTAGCGCTTTTGGCTTTGCGTCGCTCCTCTTTCGTTACGTCCTCTATCTGTTTGTGAAATATCTTTGCGGCAGTAGCGGCGTGTATGTCCTGCCCGCTCATAAATGCTCCGATCATGTTCTCGTCGCCCGCCATACTTGCCATGATGCGTAGCTCCACCTGACTGTAGTCGGCCGAGAAGAATATCGCTTCCTCTTCGGGTATGAAACAGCGGCGTATCTCCTTGCCGTCTTCGGTGCGCACGGGTATGTTCTGCAGATTAGGGTCGGAGGATGACAGGCGTCCTGTTGCCGTAATGCACTGGTTGAAGGACGTATGTATGTGTCCGGTGCGTTTGTTTATCAGTTTTGGCAGCGCCTCCACGTATGTGCCGAGCAGTTTTTTCAGGCCTCGGTAGTCGAGTATCTTGCCTACTATCGGATTTCTGTCGCGCAGCTGCTGCAATACCTCCTCGCCGGTCACATATTGTCCTGTCTTTGTCTTTTTTGGTTTTTCTATTATCTGCATCTTTCCGAACAGAATGTCACCCACCTGTTTTGGCGACGAAATGTTGAAAGTCTCGCCTGCCAGTTCGTATATCTCCATTTCCGTCTGGCGCAGTCTCTCGTTCAGCTCTACACTCACCTCCGCCAGTGCTTTGGTGTCGATTCTCACGCCGTTCGTCTCCATCTCTGCCAGCACCGGCACCAACGGCATCTCAACCTCTTTGAACAATGTCGCCACTCCTTTCTCCTCCAGCATGGGTTGCAGCACATGTTTCAGTCGCAATGTTATGTCGGCGTCTTCGGCGGCGTAGTCTTTTACCAGTTCAATGTCCACCTCGCGCATGGACTTCTGTGCCTTACCCTTGGGGCCTATCAGTTCTTCTATGTGTATGGTCTTGTAGTCGAGCAGTGTCTCGGCCATGTAGTCCATGTTGTGGTGCAGCTCCGGATTTATTAGATAATGGGCCACCATGGTGTCCCATAGTTCTCCTTTCACCTCTATGCCGTATTTCTTCAGCACCGTTATGTCGTACTTTGCGTTTTGCGCAATCTTTACGGAGTGTGCATTTTCGTATGCCTCTCTGAACAGACCCACTATATGTTCCGCCTCTTGTCGGGCAGGAGGCACGGGAATGTAAAATGCCTCTTTCTCTTCTATCGCAAAGCTCAGTCCGACGAGTTCGGCGTCAATGGCTGACGTTGATGTCGTTTCCGTATCGAAAGCAAATTCCGTTGACTGTGCCAAACGACCGCATAGTGACCGCATAACATCCTCATTGTCAACCAAAACATATTTAACATCATCGGAATTAAATTGTTTTTTAGGTTCGGTTATTTCCGTTTTCTGTCCGTCGGATGTAAATTCCCCAAACAAATCAAGCTGTTGATTAACCTTTTTTATGACTTGTTTAGGCTTGTTCAATATCCGTTCTGCAAAACTCTTAAACTCCAGTTCCTTGAAAATCTCGCTCAGTTTCTCCTCATCCGGCTGTTGCGTTGCCATATTGTCAAGGCTTATGCTTATCGGCACATCGGTGCGTATGGTGGCGAGGTACTTTGACAACCGTATGTCATCGGTGGCGTTTTCTACCTTTTCCCTTATCTTGCCTTTCAGCAATGCCGTGTTGTTCAGCAGACCGTCAATGCTGCCGAACTCCCTTATCAGTTTCGCCGCTGTCTTCTCTCCCACACCGGGACAGCCAGCATAGTTGTCAGACGAGTCGCCCATCAGTCCCAACATGTCTATTACCTGTGTCGTTGTCTCTATGCCATATTTCTCGCATACCTCTTTTGGACCCATCACTTCATAGCCTCCTCCGTGCCGGGGGCGGTACATCTTTATATGGTCTGTCACCAGCTGCGCATAGTCCTTGTCGGGTGTAAGCATATACACCTCAGTTTCGTTGCTGCCGTTCTGCATTGCCACGGTGCCTATTATGTCGTCGGCCTCAAACCCGTCCACCTGCAATATCGGTATGCGGTAGGCCGATAATATGTCTTTTATATACGGTATGGCCTTGCGTATATCCTCCGGTGTCTCCTCTCTCTGCGCCTTATATGCCGGAAAAGCCTCGTGCCGGAATGTCTTGCCGTGGTCGAAAGCCACTGCGATATGTGTGGGGCTTTCCTTTTGCAGCACCTCGTTCAGGGTGTTGCAGAAGCCCATTATGGCACTTGTGTTAAGTCCTTTGGAATTAATTCGCGGCGTGCGTATAAAGGCATAGTAACTGCGGTAGATAAGTGCGTAAGCGTCAATAAGGAATAGTTTCTGCATTATTGTATTCTGAAAAAAGGGTATATTCGGTTGTAAAATTACTAATTATTTTTTAATTATACTGCGATATATTGCCAAAAACAAAAGATTTTTGTAATTTTGCACATTGTAAGACGTTTATGAAAGATTATTTATCCATAGTACGAAAGCCGATAGAGGATAACCTTGCAGTGTTCAACGATATGTTTTGCAGTGCGCTGAGCCATGGCGACGGACAGCTGTCCGCAGCCTTGGAATATATACGCAGGCGCNGTGGCAAGCGTATGAGGCCGATGCTGATATTGCTTGTGGCNCGTGNCATGGGCGGAATAACGGAANCTACCTATCGCGCGGCGTTGGGGCTGGAGCTGTTACATACCGCATCGCTGGTGCATGACGACATTGTTGACGAGTCGGAGGAGCGGCGCGGGCAGGCAAGCGTGAATGCCGTTTATGGCAATAAGGTGGCTGTTCTGGTGGGAGATTATATTCTTTCAACCGCTTTGCTCAATGTGGCCGAGACAGACAACGGCGGCATTGTGAGATACCTTGCGGCGTTAGGGCAGACGCTATCCAACGGTGAGATACTGCAACTGACGAGCAATGGCTCCGAGACCATCAGCGAAACGGCGTATTATGACGTTATAAAGATGAAGACGGCAGCTCTCTTCGAGGCTTGCTGCGCTATGGGAGCCATGTCGTCCGGTGCCACTGAGGAGCGGATAGGGCAGGCTCGTCTGTTTGGTCAGCGGCTGGGTATGGTGTTCCAAATACGTGATGATATATTTGATTATTACGACAATGCGGAGATAGGCAAGCCTACGGGCAACGACATGGCTGAGGGTAAGTTGACGCTACCTGTTATCCATGCACTGCAAACGGCCGGTGATTCTGCCATGCTCGCATTGGCAAGGAAGGTAAAAAACCTCTCGGCAACGCCCGATGACATTGCCTGTCTTGTGCGTTTCACTAAGGATAACGGCGGCATAGAATATGCCGAGCAGGTAATGGCACAGTTACATCGGCAGGCATCTGAATTCATTGCCTCCGTTGACGATACGGCTGTCAGGGATGCTCTTGCGGCATATCTTGATTTTGTCATTGAGAGGACGAAATAAGCGCACTGCTCATTCGTAATATCCGCGTTGTATTATTATTGCGATAACATATAAATCGTCAATGGTAATCCCTTAAACAGGGTGCCATTGACGATTCTTCGTATTGTGAAAAAAGCCTTTCCGTTGTCTTATGACAGCTCCTCTATCAGTATGTCTGCCAGACGTGACGTGCCGAGGCGGAAGAGCTTGTTGTTGAGCCATTCCTCGCCCAAGACCTCTTTTACTATGGTATAATAGATTATGGCATCCATACTGGAGTTGATACCGCCGGCAGGCTTGAAACCAACCTTACGCCCTGTCTGCGCAAAATACTCCTTTATGCACTGGCACATGACGTATGCCGCCTCCGGGGTGGCAGAGATCTTCTCCTTGCCGGTGCTCGTCTTTATGTAGTCGGCACCCGCATTCATGGCCAGAAACGACGCCTTGCGTATGTTCTCAGGTGTTTTCAGACATCCTGTTTCAAGTATAACTTTCAACGATACGTCGCTTCCGCAGACGGCTTTCATCTCACGTATCTCGTCCATTACGCCCTCTTCATCGCCCGCCAGCAGCTTGCCCACCGGCATTACCATGTCAATCTCCGTCGCACCGTCCTTTATAGCTAGTGCCGTCTCGGCTATCTTGACTTCCGGAAACGTTTGCGATGAGGGGAAAGAGCCGCTCACACACGCTATCTCCACGCCTTCCACATCGAGGCACTCGCTTACTATACCGGCGAAACAAGGGTACACGCAGATAGTCGCTGGATGTGGTAAATCGGGTCTTTCGTTGTCCCATTTGTTCACCCTCTCCACGAATGCCATTACAGACTGTTCGCTGTCGGTGCATTTAAGCGTTGTGAACTCAATGCAACCGAAGAGAAAGCGTTTTACATCGGCTGTGTCATTGGCAATCACTTTTTCCGCGATTATTCTTCTTACTTCTTCCATAGTTGTCATATTTGTATTGTTAATTGTGTTCATTCTGTCTCATAGTCGTGCGGTAATGCTACTGTTGTCTGAAATAATCTATCAGGATAGCAGCCTTGGCAGCCCCCGCTACTGCCGCCAACTTCTCCGTGGCGTCGTCTCCATTAGCCGTTTCCTTAATCCTTTTCACACTCCTGAAGGCTTTCAGCAACGCCTCTGCGGTCTTTGGCCCGATACCTTTTATATCGTCCAATTCGCTGTGCAGGGCATGTTTCGAGCGTTTCTCACGGTGGAATGTTATGGCATAGCGGTGCACCTCGTCTTGCATCTGTGTCAGCAGTCTGAACAGCTCGCTGTCAGGCTTCAGCTGCACTGTAGCCGGNGGAAAGCCGAACAGCAGTTCGTTCGTACGGTGTCTGTCATCTTTTGCCAAGCCGGCGATAGGGATGTAGATTCCCAGTTCGTCCTCTATCACCTCTCTTACGATATTCATCTGCCCTATGCCGCCATCGGTTATTATAAGATCCGGTATGGCCTGCGTGCCGCTGTCGTCATCTTTTTCCGTATCGTCTGCAAAGCATCTGTAACGCCTTCCCACCACCTCTTTCATGCTGGCGTAGTCATCGGGGCCTGTAACCGTTTTGATATTATACCGCCGGTAGTCTTTTTTTGATGGCTTCATGCCTTTGTATACCACACAACCCGCCACTGCATCAGTGCCGGAGATGTTGGAGTTGTCGAACAGTTCTATGGTGTAAGGCAGCTTTTTAAGATGCAGTTTGTCCTGTAATTCTTTCATCAGCCGGGTGTATTTCTGCTCCGGGTTCAGCTTGTCCGACTGTTTCAGGCGGTCTAAGCGGTACTGTTTGCAGTTCATTTTCGACAGCTCCAGCAAGTGATATTTATCGCCTCTTTGCGGCACAAAAAACGTTGTTCCATCCACTTTCCAGTCTATCTCAAACGGTACTATGGTCTCNTTTGCNTTGCTCCCGAACCTANNCCNGATCTCCGTTATGGCCGACAGTAGCAATTCGGCGTCTGTCTCGTCTAATNTCCGTTNGTATTCGTATGTGAACGACTGGTTGATAGTNCCGTTAGTTACGTGCATATAGTTGATAAAGGCGTTACTTTTNGCGTCGTCGTCATCTATGCAGAATACGTCAACATCGGTTANTGTGTGGCTTACGACCTCGCTTTTCGCACGGAACTGCTCTATCATCAGATACTGTTTTTTCAGTGTCTCCGCCTCCTCAAAACGCAAGTNCTCTGCGGCCTGCANCATGNGTTCATANNCCTTGTCGCTTNGTTGGCGTGTGTTGCCTTTCAGTATCTCCCGTGCCATGGCGATATTCCGCTGATATTCCTCCCATGACTGTCTGCCTATGCATGGCGCGTCACATTTCTTTNTATGGTATTCNAGGCNCNGTTTGAACTTGCCCGCCGCAATNTTCTCCAGTGTCAACGGCAGCCTGCATGTGCGTGGTTTGTATAGTTTTTTGATTAGGTCAAGTATGGTATACATTGACCCTAAATGAGAGTAGGGACCATAGAATTNCCCGTATCTTTTGTTTATGGTNCTTGTCNTGAATATGCGTGGAAAAACCTCGCCTGTAATGCAGATGGAAGGGTAGGTCNTACCGTCTTTCAACAGTACATTATAACGTGGATTGTATTTTTTTATCAATGCGTTTTCGAGCAGCAGGGCGTCCTCTTCCGTGTTTACTACGGTGTAGGTTATATTGCATATTTTTGATACAAGAACCTTGGTCTTGAACCTGTCTACTTCTTTGTGAAAGTATGAGGATACACGGCGTTTCAGACTCTTTGCCTTACCCACGTAAATGATGGTTCCTTCGGCGTCGTAGAACTGATAGGAACCGGGACTTTCGGGCATGCTAAGGACTATGTCTTTGAGCCGCTTCAGGCGCTCTTCGTTCTCTTTTCTCGTCATAATGATTGTGTGTGATATTTAATGTTCCACATGAAACAATATGTGCTTATCATCCATGTTTGTAATGACTTATGTGTGTTGCTCAAGTAAAACTTTAACGGTTGTGTTTCACGTGGAACGTGTTATTCTCTGGTTTCGTGTGGCCTTGCTGTGTCTCCGCTGTATTCGCATGTTTCTTTAGTGTTGTCCTCCTAACGGTAGCGTGCTGCTTGTCCTTATCTTCCCATAAGGATAAGCAGCACGCTTATGTCTGACGGCGATACACCCGGTATCCTTGACGCCTGTGCAAGAGTCTCCGGATTTATTGCGTTCAGTTTCTGTCTTGCCTCGGTAGAAAGGCCTGTTAGCGTTGAATAATCGAAGTGCCCTTTTATGTGTATGTTCTCAAGGCGGTGCATCTTCTCGGCGGTGATTTTCTCTCGCTCAATATATCCGCGGTATTTAATCGCCGTTTCCGCAGCTTCCGCGATTTCATCATGGCGGTTATCCGGTGACATCAGCTGTTCTTTCAGACGCGGCATTACTTCGCCGAGCCATTTGATGGAGATGCCGGGGCGTGCCACTAATTCGCTTAGTTTGCAGCCGACAGAGAGTGGGGTGGCGCCAATGCTTTCCAAAGCGCTGTTCACGTACTTCGGTTTTACGTTTGTGTTGTTGCAGAAATTCACGATGCGTTCGATGTATTCGTTCTTCTCCTCAAACCATTTCAGTCGTTCGTCGGTGGCCAGTCCCACGGCATGCGCCTTCGGTGTCAGTCGGGCGTCGGCATCGTCCTGCCGCAGAAGTATGCGGTATTCCGCCCTCGATGTAAACATACGGTACGGCTCGTCCACGCCTTTCGTTACGAGGTCGTCTATCAACACTCCGATGTATGCCTCGTCCCTGTGTAACGTGAAGAATGCGGGCGCACCCTGTTCCGCTCCTGTTCCGAGGTTGCCGGCATAGATAGCGGCGTTTACTCCGGCCATCAGTCCCTGTCCGGCGGCCTCCTCATATCCCGTCGTGCCGTTCACCTGTCCTGCAAAGAACAGTCCGTCGCATTTTTTTGACATCAGGGAGTGTGACAGTTGTGTAGGGTCGAAGAAGTCGTACTCTATGGCATAGCCCGGACGATAGATCTTTACATCTCGCAGGGCCGGTATCGTTTTCAGCGCCCGCAGCTGCACATCCATCGGCAATGATGATGAGAAGCCGTTCAGGTACATTTCGTTTGTGTCGGTACCCTCCGGCTCAAGGAACAGCGGATGATGGTCTTTGTCCGCGAATGTCACGAGCTTAGTTTCTATAGACGGGCAGTAGCGTGGTCCGATGGACTGTATCTGTCCGTTGAACAGCGGCGAGTCCTCCAGTCCGGAGCGCAGCACCTCGTGACACTCCGGTGTGGTGTTGAACGTCCAGCAGGGCAGCAATGTCTTACCATTGTCTTGCGCCTGTTGCGGAATGTTCATGTAGCTGAACATAGCTGTGGTGTCCTCGCCCGGCTGTATCTCCGTGTCCTCAAAGTGAACGGAGCGCCTGTCTATGCGAACGGGCGTTCCCGTTTTCATTCTGTCGTGGCGTATGCCCAGCGCCCCGATGCTTTCCGTCAGATGCAGCGACGGCGGTTCGGCGCACCGCCCGCCCTGTACCATCTTGCGTCCTATGTGCATCAGTCCGTTAAGGAACGTGCCGGCCGTTATGACTACTGCCGGTGCCATTATCTCCACGCCCCATACGGTTCTTACGCCGCGCGCCTTTGGCAGTGCCGCGATACCGTCCGCCTTTTCCGTTATCAGCTCCTCCACCTGGTCTTGCCATATATCGAGGTTCGGGGTGTTGTCGAGAACGCTGCGCCACTGCCAGATGAATTTGCCCCTGTCGCACTGCGCCCGTGGCGACCACATGGCCGGCCCTTTCGATTTGTTGAGCATGCGGAACTGTATTGCCGTGGCGTCGGTCACGAGACCCATGCCGCCTCCCAGCGCGTCTACCTCGCGTACTATCTGCCCTTTGGCTATTCCGCCCACGGCAGGGTTACACGACATCTGCGCGATCTTGTTCATGTCCATGGTTACGAGGCATGTTTTTGCTCCCGTCTTTGCCGCGGCGTGTGCCGCCTCGCATCCTGCATGGCCGGCTCCGACCACAATCACATCATAGAATAATCTCATAATAATAATGACAAAATGCTGATTAAATTTGCTAAAATGTCAGTTCTGTTTCAATTTCTTTGCAAAAGTAANTAAAATTTNCCAAATTTNTTTNTTTTTTTTTTGCGTTTTCGCTTTTTTATATTAATTTTGCGCACAAAACTCTATTTGTATTAAAAACCTGTAACATTATAATTTTATCAACACAACAAACAAAAAACTTATGTGGTTAATTAATTCATCAATTGGAAAGAAGGTGTTGATGTCCGTGACCGGCATCTGCCTTATCCTGTTCTTAACATTCCACATGGCCATGAATGTTGTAGCGCTATTCTCCGCTGAGGCCTACAATGTCATCTGCGAGCTTCTCGGTGCCAACTGGTATGCTGTGGTGGCTACGTTGGGTCTTGCGGCTCTTGCCGTTGTCCACATCGTCTATGCTTTCATCCTGACGATGCAGAACAAGGCAGCCCGCGGCAGCGAGCGTTATGCCGTAACTGACAAGCCTTGCAAGGTGGAGTGGGCCAGCCAGAACATGCTTGTGCTTGGTCTTATCGTCATTGTGGGTCTGTTGGTGCACCTTTACAACTTCTGGGCCAAGATGATGCTTGTGGAGTTGCTTCAGGCTGACGGTCTCAAGTATGCCGCCGACGGTGCTTATTGGATTCAGCAGACCTTCTCTTGCGGTGGTTATGTAGTGCTTTATCTGGTTTGGATTGCCGCGCTGTGGTTCCACCTCACACATGGTTTCTGGAGTGCGTTGCAGACCCTCGGTCTCAATGGCAAGACTTGGTTCTGCCGTTGGAAGGTGATAGGCGTCGCATACGTTACACTGCTCTGTCTCGGTTTCGCGGCTGTAGTGGTGCTTTTCTATATCAACAGTGCCTTTGGCTGCTGCTAAAACATTAACATCCGGTTTCTTACGGCGGCTTGTCGTTAAGGCTGTGCCCGTTGTTATGAGCCGGAGACCATCATCTAAAACATAGAAATAAATAACAATGGCAAAGACATTAAATTCACGAATACCTGAGGGACCGGTAGCTGAGAAGTGGGGCAACTACAAGGCTCACCAGCGTCTGGTAAACCCGAAGAATAAATTGAAGCTCGACGTCATCGTGGTGGGAACGGGTCTGGCCGGTGCCAGCGCGGCAGCCTCATTGGGTGAGATGGGCTTTAACGTACTCAATTTCTGCATACAGGACTCTCCCCGCCGCGCGCACTCTATCGCCGCGCAGGGTGGTATCAATGCAGCCAAGAACTATCAGAACGACGGTGACTCTATATATCGCCTGTTCTACGACACTGTAAAGGGCGGTGACTACCGTGCCCGTGAGGCAAACGTTTACCGTCTGGCCGAGGTGTCAAACAATATCATAGACCAGTGTGTGGCTCAGGGTGTGCCTTTCGCACGCGAGTATGGCGGCATGCTCGCCAACCGCTCATTCGGTGGCGCTCAGGTGTCACGTACTTTCTACGCCAAGGGACAGACCGGCCAGCAGTTGCTGTTGGGCGCTTACTCCTCACTCTCACGCATGGTGCAGAGCGGCAAGGTAAAGCTCTACACACGCTATGAGATGGAAGACGTGGTGATTGTAGACGGCCGCGCACGCGGTATCATCGCCAAGANCCTCGTAACAGGCAAGCTGGAGCGTTTCACCGCCAACGCCGTGGTATTGGCCACAGGCGGTTACGGCAATACATACTTCCTTTCAACCAACGCCATGGGCTGCAACTGTACCGCGGCTATACAGGCATACCGCAAGGGTGCGATGTTCGCAAACCCGTCATACGTGCAGATTCACCCCACATGTATCCCCGTACACGGCAANAACCAGTCNAAGCTCACTCTGATGTCAGAGTCTCTGCGTAACGACGGCCGTATATGGGTGCCGAAGAAACTGGAGGACGCCAAGGCATTNCAGGAAGGCACCAAGCAGGGATATGAGATACCGGAGGAAGACCGCGACTACTATCTGGAGCGCCGTTATCCGGCCTTTGGCAACCTCGTGCCTCGTGACGTAGCCAGCCGCGCCGCCAAAGAGCGTTGCGACAAGGGCTATGGTGTCAACAACACCGGTCTGGCAGTGTTCCTCGACTTCTCTGAGTCAA
>WFLX010012801.1_pt1 | contig 17061 bp, 12 predicted proteins | sample 4967041 | NCBI WGS metagenome assembly WFLX01 (sample SAMN12857096, study PRJNA449069) | gut metagenome | isolation source: stool from male and female vole | host: Microtus ochrogaster | place: USA:Florida | collected 2017 | reverse complement strand
ATTCGCAANAAAACCCTGCGCCGCAGAGCGCTTTCCCGGAAAATGCGGGAGGACAGTCTTTCAGAGGAGTTAAGAGTGCTTTATGTTGCGTTTACCCGTGCCAGCGAGAAGCTGATTATGAGCGCTGCCTTAGAAGATGCCGCAGAAAAGTGGGAGCTTGCAAGGCAGCAGGAGAATGACTTTTTGACCTATGTTGACTTTATGGAGGCGGGAAGTTTTTTGGATTTTTTGATGCCTATTCTGCCTCAGAGTCCTGTGCAAGTGCAGGTGGTAAATGCAGAAGAGCTTGCGGGAGAGGAAGTCAAGGAACAGGTGCAGATCTATGGAAGAAGAGCTATGTTAGAGTATGCTGGGGATTATGCGGATGCGGCAGCCCTTGCCAGAATGAGGGAGCGTTTTATCTATCAGTATCCTTACCAGAGCTTGGAAAATTTGTATACCAAGACCACGGTGTCCGAGCTTAAAATTGCAGCCATGGCAAGCAAGGATGAGGCCGCATTTCATGCTTTTGAAGAGCGGGAAGTAGTGCCCTATATTCCGGCATTCCGCAGGGAAGAGGAAAAAGTAAGCGGCACTGTCAGAGGAAATGCTTACCATAGAGCAATGGAGATTTTGGACTTTGAAGAGGTGCTTAAAGGGCAGTTTGCAGGCATTCCTGAAAGCTATGCCGCATATCAGGGGGCTTTGGATAAAGCTGCCTTAAGGACAAGTCTGCAGAAATTTCTGGAGAAAGAGGCGGAAAACTTACGCCTGCCTCAGGAATATTTTCAGGCATTAAATCTGAAAAAGCTTGTTCATTTTATGGAAAGCGAACTTGCCTATCGGATGTGGGCTGCGGACACAAGAGGAGAGCTTTACCGGGAACAGCCCTTTGTGCTGGGCATTGAAGCCGGCAGGCTGAATGCGGAATTTCCTTCGGATGAAAAAGTGTTGATACAGGGAATTATCGATGTCTTTTTTGTGGAAGACGGACAGCTGGTGCTCTTGGATTATAAGACGGATGCCGTTTCTTCCATGGAGGAATTGTGGAACCGCTATGAGACGCAGCTCGATTATTATGAGGAGGCCCTTCAAAAACTTATGGGACAGCCTGTTAAGGAGAAGATACTGTACTCCTTTCATTTGGGGGAATGAATTAGGCGATTGCGAAACTCGGTTTTTACAAAGTGTCATTGTGCTAATTGTATATTCCAACACAGACACGCTTTCGCTCCGTGAAAAACGCAACGGTGCTAAGCTCGAAAATACCTCGCTAAGCGCCGGCGTTTTTCAAGGGTCTGCTTATGGAACATACAATAGGTCCAACTCGCAAACGCTTCGCTTGTTGCTCGTATCGCCGCTTGAAAGGAAGCGGCTCAATTCGAATTACGAAAAACTGAGTTTCGCAATCACCTAGGGGAATGAATAGTTGCAAACTTGTACTGTATGGGTCCCGGCTTGGGCGGAAGATACAATCTGCTCGAGCCGCTTTACACTTTATTCCGTTGCCAGCGTCTTTAGCCGCAAGAAGGCATTCTTCACCGCGGGAATGGCAAGAATGACGATGGTAGCTGCCGCTTCAGGAAGGATGTAGGAAGCGTTGTAGACTAAGGAATAGGTGATAATGCCTATAGGTGTCTGAGTAGGCGCATAGGATGCAAAGAAGACTGCACCAGACAAAAAGACAAAGACATATCTTCCCAGCACCCCTGCGATATAACCCTTGAGAAGACCATGCTTACTTTCGCCAAAGAAGCCGGAAAGCCCCAGAGCACCGAAGGCAAGCGGGTAGTCCACCACGAGTTGTATGGGGGAATAAAATTTCGGGTCGATGACAAACTGCAGAAGCCCATAGGCGAAGCCTGTGAGTAACCCTGCCTTTGCACCATACCAATAGCCGATCAGTACAACGAAAAGCATACTGAAAAGGGTGATGGAGCCCCCAAAGGGAAGGCTGATTGTGGGAATGAATTCTGAAGTCACCATGGCAAGGGCCAGAGCCGCTCCGGAAAAGACAAGCTGCTTTGTCGCACTCTTTGCCGAGAGCTTTGCTGAAAGCTTTGCTCTGGAACGCAGCAGAATTGCTGCGGCAATGAGCACCACTATAAGTATTATCACAGTGATAATACCTGCGGTTGTGAGCCGGAAGATATCTTCATCCCAGCTGTTTTTGGTGGGAAATGCAAAAAAATGGAACATAAAAAAACCTCCTTTGTTTTGGCAAGGAGGGACAACATCGGGGGTTCTGGACGGATAGCCCGGAATCAGACCCGGCAGAAAAAATATCTGCGTGCTTCCCTACGCCGGTGTTAACCGGATCAGGTGATGAGGGTTAGAAACGCATCTTGCATGCGCCTCAATCTCAGCGATGTGCTCCCCTAGCGGTTTATGTATCAAAGCTAATATAATACAGCAAGGAAAATCTGTCAATCAAAAATTTTTAATGGAAAAACATTCCAATTCATGGTATGATAGAGGTATCATGAGTTTGTAGAGAAAAATACAGTGTAAAAGAGGAGGAATCCAATGAGTAATCAGTTGGTATGGCAGGATAGATTTAATATGGGTGTGGATGAGATAGACAAGGATCATCAGAAGCTTTTTAAAATTGTAAATAAACTCTTTACTTTTGGTGATGAATCCCAGAAAAGCCAATGGGCTTGTATGGAGGGTATCAAATATTTCAAGGATCATGCATTGACTCATTTCGCCAACGAAGAGGCTTATATGGACTCCATCGGTTACAAGGGTTTGGAGCGGCATAGGCGTATTCACAATGACTTTAGGCAGAAAACCCTTCCGTCGCTGGAATGCGAGTTGGTGCAGACAAAATATTCCATGGATTCGCTCAACCATTTTTTGGGTGTATGCGTGGGCTGGCTGATTGGACATACTCTGACAGAGGATCAGACAATTTCAGGGGGCGCCCAAAGCCTGTGGGAGAATCTTTTGCCTGAGGAAGAGCATGATGCCATGGTGCAGATGATTATCCGGCTTATAGACGATCTGTTTCGGCTGGATTCCCATGTTATCAGTGAAAGCTATGGCGGTGAGAAATTTGGCAGAGGAATCTATTACCGGCTGGTTTACGGAAATAAAAAGGGGCAGAAATGTGAGTCCATTTTGGTTTTTGAGGAAAGTACTCTGTTGAACACTGTTGGTAAAATGATGGATCAGAATGCCAAAAAGCTGACAGTTATGATGGTGAATGCCGCAAGGTATACGGCCAGACAGTTTGTGGACCGCATTTTGTTACAGTTTCCTCCCATGGAAGATTATGAGCTGAAGTCAGAGAATCTGCTGACCTATGAGCAGTTCCAAATGGTATTTGAAAGGGACAAGCCTCAATTCAGCGTACTTTTTGATACAGGTGTGGGGTATTTCGCCTATTGCAATTTTAATAAGCAGACTCCGGATAAGGCAGAGAATGCTGCTAAAACTGATGTTTCTGAAGCGGCAAGTAAAATTGAAGCGCCGCATGCTATTAAAGCGGAGAATGCAGTGCTGGAGGTTGGCAATTACCTCAGGCATAATGAGGAAGAGCAAAGAGCAATAGCAAAGAAAGATAAGATTCTTGTGGTGGATGATTCCCCCGTTATTTTACAGGCAATGCAGCAGCTTTTGGGCGACACTTATGAGATTACAACAGCAAATTCAGGGCTTTCTGCAATCAGGTGTATTATTCTGGACAGACCGGATTTGGTGTTGCTTGATTATGAGATGCCCATCTGTGACGGCAAACAGGTATTGGAGATGATTCGCGGGGACGAGAGCATGGCGGATATGGCGGTTATATTTTTGACCGGCAGGAGCGACTCTGACAGCATCAAAAGTGTAATGGCTTTGAAGCCTGCCGGCTATCTGCTGAAATCGCTGCCCGCTGCAGATATCAAGAAATACTTGGATACTTATTTTAGTAAAATGAAATGATAATATAGATGCGCGGCACATGCAGTATGTATTTGCATAGCTGCTGTGCGGATAGGAGTTTCTATGTTGTATTCCATGCTGTCGGAAGAGTATGCATCTCTCCTTGCTTTTGGCGGGATTCTCTTTGCCTTTGCGGTTACGGTATTTGCCACGGGAAAGTTTAGCCCTTATCTCCCCAAGGATGCGGGGCGGGACTTTGCGGTGCAGGGAAAGCTTTCTGCAGGCAAGCCAAGGGGAGCCGGTATTATTTTTGTATTGGCATTTGTGGCAGCAGCTCTTTTGTTTACGCCCCTTAAGGCGGAACATACGATTTACCTGATATTGATTACCCTTTCCATGCTGACGGGATTTTTTGACGACGCCTCCGAAACTCCATGGGGAGAATACAAAAAGGGTTTTCTTGATTTGTGTATTGCGGCGCTGACGGCATACACTTTTCTGCAATACAATTCCAATGTGGTGGAACTTGCACTGTTCCATGTAAAATTTGTCCTGCATCCGGTGGTGTTTGCGCTGCTTGCAGTGGTGTTAGTCTGGACTTCCGTGAATGTGACTAATTGTTCTGACGGTGTGGACGGGCTTTCCGGGACATTGACTATTATCACGATCATGACCATCTATATCATCGGCCGCCTTAAGGACAAGCAGGACGGATTTTTCTTCTGGATTCTTTTATTTGCAGTGTGCATTCTCGGATATCTATGGTACAATGCCACTCCCAGCAAATTAATGATGGGGGATGCGGGCTCACGGGCAATGGGGCTGTTTATCAGCATTGCTATTATGAAAACGGGATGTCCCTTCCTATATATTCCGGTGGCGCTTGTACTGATTCTGGATGGCGGATTAGGACTTCTAAAGGTGTTTTTGATACGGTTTTTAAAGATTCATATTCTTACCAATGTGCGGACTCCGCTCCACGACCATGTGAGAAAGGTGTGGGATTGGTCAAATACCCAGACGGTATATCGTTTCGCTATTATTCAGATTATTCTGGCGATGGCGGTGGTGTATGGAGTGCAAGTCTAAAAGGGAAGTATTGCTGGTGCGGGCAGATGGGAGTAACTATGTACAATGAATTGACGGCAAGTGATANTAAGAAANTGGAGGAGGAAATCGAATANCGGAAGCTGGTAGTGCGGNCACAGGCGCTGGAGGAGGTAAAGACCACCAGAGCACACGGTGATTTGAGTGAGAATTTTGAGTATCATGCGGCGAAAAAGGTGAAAAACCAGAATGAGAGCCGCATTCGCTATTTAGAGCGCATGATTCGCACGGCGAAGGTGATTTCTGAGGACTCCGCAGAGGATGAGGTAGGAATTAACAACACAGTGACTGTGGAATTTATAGAGGACGGAACCATAGAGACCTACAAAATAGTCACCACGGTGCGCGGGAATTCTCTGGAAGGGCTTATCAGCAATGAATCTCCTTTAGGGAAGGCTCTGATTGGTAAGAAACAGGGAGATATCGCCCATGTGAAGGTAAATGATACCGTGAGCTATGATGTGCGCATTGTGAAATTTGAAAACACAATGGATGACGGAAGCGACAAAATAAGGAGTTTTTAGGATATGAGCGAAAAACAGTACTTGCTTTTTGATTTGGACGGAACCCTGACAGACCCTAAGGTGGGGATTACCTCCTGCGTACAGTATGCCCTGCAGGCCTTTGGCATTGAAGAGCCGGATCTTGATAAGCTGGAGCCCTTTATAGGCCCTCCCCTTCGGGAGAGCTTTATGAATTTTTACGGCTTTAGTCAGGAACAGGCTGAAGAAGCGGTGGCAAAATACAGGGAACGCTTTGAAAATACGGGCATTTTTGAAAATGAGGTTTATGAGGGAATCCCTAAAATGCTGAAAAATTTGAAAAGCAAGGGAATGCATCTTGCAGTGGCGTCCAGCAAGCCCCAAGTGTTTGTGGAGAGGATTCTGGAGCATTTTCACTTAAAGCAGTATTTTGAAGTGGTAGTGGGATGTGAATTGGATGGCAAAAGGGAAAAAAAGAGCGAGGTAGTGGCAGAGGCGCTGCGCCTTTTATTTCAGGATAAGCCTGTGGAAAAAGATAAGGTCTATATGATTGGCGACCGCTGTTTTGACGTAGAGGGCGCAAAATCCCTTCATGTTGAGAGCGTGGGCGTGACTTATGGATACGGAGATATGGAGGAGCTGAAGGGAGCAAAGGCGGACTATATTGTACAGTCCGTGGCAGAACTCGAAAAGTTCCTGCTTCGGGGTACGGAAGAACAGGCCAAGGTGCCTCTTTTTACTCATATCTGGAATGTTTTGTACTATCTTTTGATTTTTTTACTAGTCAGGCAGGCAGCAATGTATGCCGTCAATTTGCTTTTGCTACAGGGTGTGGAGATAGACCTTGGTGCAGTGTGGGATTTTCTGTTTGTCACGGAAGGAAACGGCGAAGTAGTGGGATTTACCGGAAATGCAGCAGCAATTATGTCTGCCGTAGGATTTATCGCAGGCGCCGGAGCAATATTTGCAACTGCCAAAAGAATTATTAAGAAAAAGGCGGAGGAGATGCGCCTCAGCCACTTGAAAAAGGAACCATGGCAGAGCTTTGCGTTGATGGGAATAGTCAATATCGGAATTGTGCTGGGATTAAATCTGCTCTTTGAACTTACAGGCATTACCAACAAGTCTGAAGCTTATCAGAAGGTAGTGCAGGATCAATACTCCGCATATTTTCTGGTGGGAATTATTTGCTATGGAATTATTTCGCCCATTGCGGAGGAGCTTTTGTTTAGAGGCATTATTTATAATTATTTAAAGCGCTTTTTGAATTTTAAGCTGGCTATGTTTTTGTCGGCGGCTGTCTTTGGCGCATATCATATGAATGTGGTGCAGGGAGTGTATGCCCTTTTGATGGGATTCTTGATTGTATACGCATATGAGTATTTTGGGAGTTTTTTAGTGCCTGTGTGCATTCATATGGCATCCAATATCCTGTCTTATTGTCTGTCCTATACCAGCGTAGCGGTGACAGACTTTGTGAGCTGGCCCGTGTGCATTATTTTTCTGGCGGTTGGTTTGGGAAGCTTGTGTTTGTTGGAGAGACAGAAGCGATTACTTTATAGTTGATTGGACGGCTTTGGAGTCTTATAGAAAGGCAGCAAAAGTATGAGATTTTCCATTATTGTGGTATGCCTGAATCCGGGTGAAAAACTGAATCAAACCATGGAGAGCATCCTTTCCCAGACTTGCCAGGACTTTGAAGTGATTGTGAAAGATGGGGGAAGCAGGGACGGCTCTGTGGAAGCGTTGAAAAAGAAGGCGGGCATCTCAGAGAATCAGCAGATACGGATTTTTGTAGAGAAGGACAGCGGAATTTATGATGCCATGAATCAGGCGGTCTCCTATGCTCAAGGCGAGTTTATCCTGTTTATGAACTGCGGGGATGTGTTTTTTGATAAGGAAGTGCTGGCTAAGATAGATAACTATATCAAGACAGAGGCGCAGCAAACCCAAACCACGGGGAAACCTTTAGACAACCTGATTCTCTATGGAAATACTTACAGTGAGAAAAATAATGTCATTATCGCTTCACCGCCCCAGATTACGGGTTTTACCTGTTACCGCAACATTCCCTGCCATCAGTCCTGCGTGTATGCGGCGAGGTTGTGCAAGGAAAAGCCCTATGATTTGCAATATAAAATCAGGGCTGACTATGACCACTTTCTCTGGTGCTATTATGTGGCAGGGGCCAAGATGACAGCCATGGATTTGACAGTGGCATCCTATGAGGGCGGCGGGTTTTCCGAAAACAAAAAGAATTTGAAGCAGGATAAACAGGAACATAAAAAGATTACAGCGGCATATATGAAAAAAGGAGAGCTTTTTAAATATCGGCTGCTGCTTTGGTGTACTCTGGCGCCTCTCAGGAGATGGATGGCCGAGAGCCCGGTTTTTTCAAGCGCATACCATCGCATCAAGGAAAAAATTTACCATTAAAAGCAGGACTTATTTTTCAAAAAGCGTAATTCCGTCAGCATCCTGTCTGAAGCTGTGGAACATTACCCAATCCAGGTGGGATTTGCCAAAGACGGCAACTGCGGCATCCAGCACAGCCTTCAAATCCCAGGCAATAAAATCAAGGTAGCCATAATAAATTCCTACAGCCCCGCCAATATAGGTAAAGCTGTCCGAACCTGCCGCATTTTCTATCATCGCAGCCGAATCATCGCGAAAATCCAATATCCTCGTGCTTCTGTCATCGCCCTCAAAACCATATAAGGGAAAACAGAAATACCCTGCCACGATACCGTCCTTATGATAAGTGTCCATAATGCGTGTTTCTGCACGCCAAAATTCATTTAAAAGAGACATAAAACAGCCGGAACCCGCAATCACATCCCTGCGCAGGCCGTCATTTGCCTCTTCGTCCGGTTTCATGCGATATCCACAGTACAGTTCGCAGTAGCGATTGGCATCAAACAATTCCTCCCTGCTCAAAGAAAGGTTCTCCATAAAATGCGGCAACAATTGTGCCAATGACAAGGAGGGCGCTTCATAGGGGGCATCCAGAATGTGCAATTCACAGATATATTTCATTTCTGCAAGCTCGCCGATTGCATAATCCAGCATTGTGTACGCAATCCAATATGCCGCATTTTCTTTTTCCGAAAGAAGGGGAAGAAACTTCTCACAATAGAGGAAGACTTTTGCTTCCATGCCTTCCCACGCAGTCCAGACCTGAATTTCATTGGCACACACGGCCTGGTCAGATATCCGAACCTGATATTTTGCCAAAGCCTCTTCCGATTCATACTCTCTGGACTGCCGGCCTACAAGCACATTCCAATGCTTAAAAACCTCTTCAGGGGCATGACGCTGAAAATAAGTCATGGAAAACAGGCGTGCCGGGTCGCCTTCCAGATTTAAGATCAATTCATGCTTTTGTCCGTTAAAGCCAACCTCCGCATAAGTATCTTCAAATGCAGGGGCCAATAACTCCGCAAGCAGCTTAGTGATTTCTTCGCTGTCAGTCCTTTGGTCAATCAGTGCCCTAAGTTTTTCCTCGCCCTTCAAAAAACTCTCCCAGCCCTCGCGAACCCTTACGCGAAAAGGCTTCTGAAAATCAATTGCCATTATAAAACCTCCATGCATCCTAATCAAAAGTGTTTTTAATAACATTATAACACATAAGGGAATTGCTGGAAATAACTTCTGGGCAAAGAAATCCCCTTGCCTTCGCGGCCATTTTGCATACTTTTGAATATAGCGTATCATGTGTCTTCGTGTCCTTGATATTGACGGAATAGCAATAGGGGTTATAAAATGTAAAAGGTTGCTTAATTCAGATAAATACAAAATAGCCATATGACAGCAACTTTGAAGTATTAACAGAACCTTGCAGAGAGGGAAATAGTCCAATGAAGATTTTATTAGTAGAAGATGATATTGAAATCAGTGAGATGTTAAAAAACTTTCTAATGACAGAAAATTTTGAAGTAGTGACAGCTTTGGACGGAGAAAGCGCCTGCCAGAAATTTTGGGCAGAGGATTACAGTCTGGTATTGCTTGACCTTATGATACCGAAAAAAAGCGGAATGGAAGTTATGAAAGAAATCCGGAAAAAGAGTACGGTGCCTATCATTATCCTATCTGCTAAGGATACGGACTCTGATAAAACACTAGGCTTAGGGTTGGGGGCAGATGATTATATTACAAAGCCGTTTTCCGTTACGGAAGTATTGGCAAGAATAAAAGCCAATATCAGAAGAAATACGCAGTATGTGGCTCAATTTGCCAAAGAGGAAAGTGTTCTTAAATATGGCAGTCTTGTTCTGGATACAAACGACTATTCTGTATTGAAAAATGGGANAAAGATTGNATTNACAGNGAAAGAGTTTGNAATTTTAANGCTTCTGATGANAAACCCGCANNAAGTTTATACCNAAGAGCANATANATNCCCATGTTNNGNATGATGCTTATTNTNGAGATGAAAANGCAGTTAATGTCCATATCAGTAGATTGCGGGGTAAAATAGAGGATAACCCTAAAAGTCCGCAGATTGTAGTTACGGTTTGGGGTATTGGGTACAAGTTGGGGGAGTAGCGTGAGAAAGCACTAAGGCGGCATGGAGGTTAGAATGATTATATTTTTATTGATATGCGCCATTATCATATTGCTGTTTATCCTTTTTTATCAGTATTTTGTCTATACAAAAGGCATACAGGCCAAGTTAAAAAAGATTAGCAGGGAATTGGCCGAGATTGTAGAAAATGACAGTGATGAAAAGGTCATGGTATTTACGGATAACAAGGCGCTTATGGACTTGTGCGGGCAGATTAACCGGTTGCTGTTAGACCGGCAGAAGATAAAGAGCGACTTTAGGAAACAGGAAATTTCATCTAAAAAAATGCTTTCTAACATATCGCATGATATCAAAACGCCTTTGACAGTCATCTTGGGATATCTTGAAATTATGCGCCTTAACCATGCAGAGGATGAAACTTTACAAAAAGTGGAAGCAAAGGCTAAGCAGGTTATGGAGCTTATCAACCAATTTTTTACTTTGGCGAAATTGGAAGCCGGAGACACGAAGATAGAGATAAGCAAGGTGAATATAAGCGAGTTGTGCAGGGAAAGCATAATAAGTTTTTATGATATCCTGCGGGGCAAAGACTTTGTCGTGGATATATCCATTCCGGAAAATGCGATTTTTGTGCAGGGGGAAAGGGAGGCTATTGACAGAATTTTGTCCAATCTGATATCAAATGCGGTGCGTTATGGAAGTGACGGAAAATATATAGCCCTTATATTGCGGGAAAGCGAACATCATGTGTATATTGATGTAATGGATAAAGGAAAAGGAATAGAGAAAGAGTTTGCCCAAAATGTCTTTGAACGGTTATATACAATGGAGGATTCCCGAAACCGTAAGATACAAGGAAATGGATTAGGACTTACAATCGCTAAAAATCTTGCCCGCCAGCTGGGGGGAGATATTTTCTTAGACAGCGAGCCCAATGTAAAGACAACATTTACAGTAAAACTGAAAAAGTTTACCTATTAAATTTTATAACGAAAGAAATTTGTAAGAATTAGTCAAGAGTTTTGAAAACCTTAACTGTTACAATGGTTTCAAGAACGAAACACGTTCTCGAAAGGAGGCAGACAATATGCCATATATTTTACAAACTAGTCATCTTACAAAAACCATTGACGGTAAGGAATTGGTTAAAAACGTAAACATCCATGTGAAAAAAGGGGAAATCTATGGATTTTTAGGACCGAATGGGGCGGGCAAGACCACGGTGATGAAAATGATTACAAACCTGTGGAAGCCAACAGAAGGTACGGTTGAACTTTTTGGGGAAACCCTGACGCCTACTTCCTATGAGGTTTTAAAAAGAATGGGAAGTATTATTGAGTTTCCTTCCTTTTATGACCATTTAAGCGGAAAAGAAAACCTGCAGCTGCATTGTGAGTATATGGGGTACTACAATCCCGGAAGTGTGGAGAATACCCTTGAAATGTTGGGATTGACCGAAGCGGCAGATAAGCCTGTGAAAAAATACTCGTTGGGCATGAAACAGAGGCTGGGTATTGCTCGGGCAATCTTGTGCAAGCCGGAACTGCTGCTGCTTGATGAACCAACTAATGGGCTTGACCCGGCGGGAATGAAACAGCTTCGGGATTTATTTAAAATGCTCTGTGCGGAATATGGCATTACCATCATCATATCTAGTCATATCCTTTCTGAAGTAGAAAGCATTGCAGATACAATCGGTATCATCAATCATGGAAATATGATGAAGGAAATATCCATGAAAGAAATATCCGAAATGAATACGGCGTATATTGAACTTTCTATCCCCGATACAAAGAAAGCGGCATATGTGCTGGCAGATAAAATGGAATTGAATAATTTCAAAATAATAGATGAACATAATATCCGCATCTATGACAGCCAGGTTACCACAAATGACATATCAAAGGCATTGACACTGAATGATGTGGAAATTACTGCTATTGGTAAAAAGACAGAAAGTCTTGAGGATTATTTTTTAAAACTGACAGAGGAGGAGAGAAAATAATGTTGAAGTTAATCAGACTTGAATGGAAGAAAAATAATGTTATGAAATATGCACGAAATGCTTTGATTATGGTCCTTATCCTTTTGCTGATGCTTTTGTCAGTTGCCGGTGAGCTTGAAGCCGATGAAACAAGACTTGCATATGGGAACAGTATGTTAAAGTCAGGAGTTGAATTATTCACAAATATATCATTTATTATTTTCACAAGTACAATGCTGTCTTCCTTTATTGTCGGCACATATAAAAATAAAACGATAAATTTAATGTTTTCTTATCCGATTGACAGGAAAAAAATCTTATTATCACAGATGTTATCCGTGTGGATTTTTAATTTTGCAGCTTTGGTTTTATCCAAAATCTTAATCTACTGTTCCCTTGTGGCGGTTAAAAGATATATGTATATAACGACAGAAGGCATTGCATTGGGAGATGGTATGTTTTATGCAGAAATACTCATAGATTCAGCGGTAATGATCAGTATCAGTTTTATCTCTTTGTTGATTGGACTGAAGCTGAAATCCTCAAAAGCCACCATTATCGCAGGAGTTGTAATAGTATGCTTTACCCAGGGGAATATTGGAGTTTATACGTTGATTGGCAATATCCCTTTTTATATCACATTGTTGATCATATCCGCCATATCGGTCTTTCTTATGCTTTACAAATTAGAGACAAGAGATGTTGTGTAGGGCGGGAACGGCCAAAACAATCCATGTCAGAGCTTTGAGGTTTGTGCCAGAAAAACACAAATCCCTGAAAAAACCGATTAAAGTCAGAAAACAATGCCATAAACAACAAATTGTCAAATTATCAGACAATTCCTTAAAAAATAGTTATTTACAAATGAAAAAATTTGTAGTATAGTAAACAAGAAAGTCGCAATGAGGCGCTTAAAGGGCTCATTGCGACTTTTTTTGGTTGGCGACAGTGGATATAGGTATTGGCGAAANTCTAATTTATGTGAGCCGAATTGTGTATGTTGCATGTTCNATAANCAGACCCTANCTAACCGTCGGTACTTAGNTGCCGTATTTTGGCATCTTATGTACCGTTACGGTTAGGTCGGAGCGGAAGCGTGTCTGCGTTGGAATGTGCAACATACACAATGACACTTTGCGAAAAGAGAGTTTCACAAACGCCTAAACATTGGATATTTTGAAAGGAGAACTACCATGTTTACTGTGAAAAATAATCTTCCAAAGGCACCTCTCTATCGTGAAGAATTTGAGCATGACAACTGCGGCATCGGAGCCTGTGTGAATATCAACGGCAAAAAGAGCCGTGGCACTGTGGAAAATGCTCTGAAAATCGTGGAGAATCTTGAGCATAGGGCCGGCAAGGATGCGGAGGGCAAGACCGGTGACGGCGTGGGCATTTTAACCCAGATTCCACATAAATTTTTTGCCAGAGTGATGAAGGAGCAGGGCATCGAAATCGGCAAAGAAAGGGAATACGGAATCGGAATGTTTTTCTTTCCCCAGGATGAGCTGCGAAAGAATCAGGCGAAAAAAATGTTTGAAATCATCGTGGAAAAGGAAGGAATGGAATTTCTGGGCTGGAGGGAAGTGCCTATTTTCCCTGCCGTTTTGGGACATAAGGCGGTGGAATGCATGCCTTGTATCATGCAGGGCTTTGTGAAGAAGNCGGCGGATGTGGAGAAAGGGCTTGCTTTTGACCGNANGCTTTACATTGCAAGGCGTGTGTTTGAGCAGTCCACGGACGACACTTATGTGGTTTCTTTTTCCAGCAGAACCATTGTATATAAGGGAATGTTTTTGGTGGGACAGCTGAGAACCTTCTTTGCGGATTTGCAGAGTGAGGAGTTTGAATCCGCCATTGCCATGGTGCATTCCCGTTTTTCCACCAACACCAATCCCAGCTGGGAGAGGGCGCATCCAAACCGTCTGATGGTACATAACGGAGAAATCAACACTATCCGGGGCAATGCGGATAAGATGCTGGCAAGGGAAGAGAATATGGAGTCGGCATACTTAAAAGGACAGTTCCACAAGGTGCTGCCTGCCATTAACAAGACGGGTTCCGATTCCGCAATGCTGGATAATACTTTGGAGTTTCTGGTGATGAGCGGTATGGATCTGCCTCTGGCTGTGATGATCGCCATCCCGGAGCCCTGGGCAAACAATAAGGCAATGTCCCAGACCAAGAGGGATTTCTATCAATATTATGCAACTATGATGGAGCCCTGGGACGGACCTGCATCCATCTTGTTTTCCGATGGCGATATCATGGGGGCGGTGCTTGACAGAAACGGTTTGAGACCTTCCCGTTATATGANTACGGAAGATGATACTTTAATCCTGTCTTCCGAGGTAGGTGTTTTGGATATTGAGCCTTCCAAAATCAAAGTAAAAGAGAGGCTTCGCCCGGGCAAGATGCTTCTGGTGGACACAGTTTTGGGCAAGGTGATTGACGATGAGGAGCTGAAAGAAAAATATGCCTCAAAACAGCCCTATGGTGAGTGGCTTGACAATAATCTGATTGAGCTGAAAGATTTGCATATTCCCAACCAGAGAGTGGAGGGATACACCGATGAGGAGCGGGAGCGGATGCAGAAGGCATTCGGCTATACCTATGACGAGATAAAGACCAGCATTCTGCCCATGGCGGCAAATGGCGGAGAGGCGATTGCGGCAATGGGAGTGGATACGCCCCTTCCGGTGCTCAGCAGAACCCACCACCCGCTGTTCCATTATTTCAAACAGCTTTTTGCACAGGTGACCAATCCGCCCATTGATGCCATCAGGGAGGAGATTGTCACATCTACCACGGTTTATGTGGGAACGGAGGGAAATATTCTTGAGGAATCGCCCAAGAATTGTAATATCCTGAAAGTAAATAATCCCATTCTGACCAATACGGATTTGTTGAAAATCAAGAACATGAAGGCGGAAGGGTTCAAGGTGGAAGTAGTTCCCATCACCTATTATAAAAATACCAGCTTGGAGAGGGCCATTGACAGGCTCTTTGTGGAAGTGGACAGAGCTTATCGGGAAGGCGTAAACATTTTGATTTTGTCCGACAGGGATGTGGATGAGAACCATGTGCCCATACCTTCCCTGCTGGCGGTATCTGCGCTGAACCAATATCTGGTGCGCACCAAAAAGAGAACCAGGGTTGCGCTAATTTTGGAGTCAGGTGAGCCCAGAGAGGTACATCATTTTGCCACTCTGTTGGGCTATGGCGCCTGCGCAATCAACCCTTATCTGGCGCAGGAGAGCATCAAAGAGTTGATTGACAATCATATGTTGGATAAGGATTATTATGCGGCAGTGAATGATTATAACAATGCGGTGCTCCACGGCATTGTAAAAATTGCCTCTAAGATGGGAATCAGCACCATTCAGTCCTATCAGGGTTCCCAGATTTTTGAGGCTATCGGCATTGCTCCCGAAGTTATCAATAAATATTTCTGCAATACGGTATGCCGTGTGGGAGGAATCACTTTACGGGATATTGAAAAGGAAGTGGACAGCCTGCACTCCATGGCATTTGACCCGTTAGGGCTGGGAAATGATTTGACTTTGGACAGTCCCGGACATCATAAGGCAAGAAGCGGCGGAGACGAGCATTTGTATAATCCCGCTACCATCCATATGCTGCAGCAAGCCACTAAGCGGGGCGATTATTCCCTGTTTAAGCAGTACACGGCAATGGTGAATGATGAAAATTCCATCAGGAACCTGAGAGGATTGATGGATTTCAATTACCCGGAAAAAGGAGTTCCCATAGAAGAGGTGGAGCCGGTAGAGTCTATTGTGACTAGATTTAAGACCGGCGCTATGTCCTATGGCTCCATCTCCAAGGAGGCCCATGAGACCATGGCAATCGCCATGAACAGACTGAACGGAAAGAGCAATTCCGGTGAGGGCGGAGAGGACTTGGAGAGGCTTACCGTAGGAGAGGATGGTCTGAACCGTTGCTCTGCTATTAAGCAGGTGGCAAGCGGGCGTTTCGGTGTCACCAGCCGCTATCTGGTAAGCGCGAAAGAAATTCAGATTAAAATGGCGCAGGGCGCAAAGCCCGGCGAGGGCGGTCATCTGCCCGGCGGAAAGGTATATCCTTGGATTGCCAAGACAAGGCATTCAACCCCAGGCGTTTCCTTGATTTCCCCGCCTCCCCATCATGATATTTACTCTATTGAGGATTTGGCGCAGTTGATTTATGATTTGAAGAATGCCAATAAAGATGCCCGCATTTCCGTAAAGCTGGTGTCTGAGGCAGGAGTGGGAACCGTTGCTGCAGGTGTGGCAAAAGCGGGTGCACAAGTGATTTTGGTATCCGGATATGACGGCGGCACAGGCGCAGCGCCCCGAAGCTCCATACACAATGCGGGGCTTCCTTGGGAGCTGGGGCTTTCGGAAACTCACCAGACCTTGATTATGAACGGTCTGCGCAATAAAGTCCGTATCGAGACGGACGGAAAACTTATGAGCGGCCGCGATGTGGCCATTGCAGCTATTCTGGGTGCAGAGGAATTCGGCTTTGCCACAGCTCCCCTTGTGACCATGGGATGCGTCATGATGAGAGTCTGCAATCTGGACACCTGTCCNGTGGGCGTNGCNACCCAGAATCCGGANNTNNGNANGAATTTCAGAGGGCAAACCGGAGTATGTGGAGAATTTCATGCGCTTTATCGCAGAGGAACTCCGTGAATATATGGCAAAGCTGGGCGTGAGAACCGTGGATGAGCTGGTGGGCAGAAGCGATTTGCTCAAAGTAAAGGAACATTTGAACGACAGGCAGAAAGAAATCGATTTGACTGCCATTCTGGCAAATCCTTATAAGAAAACCCAGCAGAAAGTGACTTTTGATCCGAAGCAGGTATACGACTTTGAGCTTGAGAAGACTTTGGATGAAAAGGTGCTGTTAAAGCAGCTTGGCAAGGCAATCGAGACAGGGCAAAAGAGGAGCATCGAAGTGGATGTCTCCAATACGGACCGCGCCTTCGGAACCATTCTGGGCAGCGAGATTACGAAAAAGCTGGGAGATGATGTGGCGGAGGATACTTACCGCATCCTGTGCAATGGCGCGGGAGGACAGTCTTTCGGAGCATTTATTCCCAAAGGACTTACG
>WFLX010265415.1_pt1 | contig 17064 bp, 8 predicted proteins | sample 4967041 | NCBI WGS metagenome assembly WFLX01 (sample SAMN12857096, study PRJNA449069) | gut metagenome | isolation source: stool from male and female vole | host: Microtus ochrogaster | place: USA:Florida | collected 2017 | reverse complement strand
GCGATGTCAATACGTTTAGGGGTGGCGTGGATTGTCGCCGGGCGGGAGGGGTACAAAAAAAGCGGGGCAGGAAGCCTCGCTTTTTTGTTGGTGGTTGGGGTGCTATTTAGTGATGGGGCAACCTTGGCAGCGTTCTGATATCTGGGTGAAGAAGTCGTTGCCTTTGTCGTCGACGAGGATGAAGGCAGGGAAGTCTTCAACTTCAATTTTCCAGATTGCTTCCATGCCGAGCTCGGGATATTCGAGGCATTCCACTTTCTTGATGCTGTTAGCGGCAAGGATTGCGGCGGGACCGCCGATGCTGCCGAGATAGAATCCGCCGTGCTTGTGGCAAGCGTCGGTCACCTGCTTGCTGCGGTTACCCTTGGCTATCATCACCATGGAACCGCCTGCCGACTGGAATTGATCGACGTAGGAGTCCATACGCCCGGCGGTGGTGGGACCGAACGATCCTGAAGGCATTCCTGCAGGAGTTTTTGCGGGTCCGGCATAGTAGATGGGATGATCCTTGAGATAGTCGGGCATGGGCTCGCCGGCATCAAGACGCTCTTTAATCTTGGCATGAGCGATGTCACGACCCACGATAATAGTGCCGTTCAACGACAGGCGTGTTGATACGGGATATTTGGTCAATTCGGCAAGAATTTCAGGCATGGGACGGTTCAAGTCGATTTTCACCACGTCGCCTTCGCCCTGATTGCGAAGTTCTTCAGGGATGAGTTCGCCGGGATTGGTGTCGAGCTTTTCAATCCAAAGTCCGTCCTTGTTTATTTTCGCTTTGACATTACGGTCGGCAGAACAGCTCACTCCAAGACCTACGGGGCATGAAGCACCGTGGCGCGGAAGACGGATGACACGGATGTCGTGGGCGAAATACTTGCCGCCAAANTGAGNGCCAAGACCGATTTNCTGAGCTTCTTTCAAAAGGGNCTGCTCNAGCNCGNCATCNCGGAANGCTCTGCCATATTCATTNCCGGTGGTGGGNAGATTGTCGTAGTATTTTACCGANGCTTTCTTGACAGTGGCGAGATTCATTTCGGCTGAGGTGCCGCCGATAACGAAGGCGATNTGATAAGGAGGACATGCGGCAGTTCCGAGCGACTTCATTTTCTCAACGAGGAAGGGCACAAGCTTTTCGGGGTTGAGAAGAGCCTTTGTCTCCTGATAGAGGTAGGTCTTGTTAGCCGAGCCGCCGCCTTTTGCCACAAAGAGGAATTTGTATTCGTTGCCGTCCACGGCATAGAGGTCGACCTGAGCGGGAAGATTGCACCCGGTGTTGACTTCGTCATACATGTTGAGGGGCGCGTTCTGAGAATAGCGGAGGTTGTTTTCAGTATAGGTGTCATACACGCCATGATAAATCTCCTTCTCGTCGCCACCGCCGGNGAAGACGTTCTGNCCCTTTTTGCCGNTGACANTCGCNGTGCCTNTGTCCTGGCAGAAAGGGAGCTGTCNTTTAGCTGCGNTTTCGGCATTGCGGAGCATGGTCAGCGCCACAAATTTATCGTTTTCGCTCGCCTCGGGGTCATGGAGTATTTTCGCCACCATCTCGTTGTGCTCGCGGCGAAGCATGAAGGCATTGTCGTGAGTGGCTTGACGGGCGAGTACCCTGAGCGCTTCGGGCTCGACAACAAGCATCTCGTTGCCGTTCCAGTTCTCAACTTTCACATAGTCGGAAGTAAGGTGATAATATTCCGTGGTCTCGGGCGACATGGGGAACATTTCTTGATATACAAACGGTTTTTGTGCCATAAGAAATCATTTAAAGTTTTTATATTAACGCAAAGATACAAAGAAGCGTTTACTTTACAAAAACATCTTTTATCAAGTAAACGCTTCAATTAACACTTATGCCGCCGCAGCGGCTTCCTCTTGGAGGAACGGATTACCGACGCACGAGTTTGACGGTGGAATTAAGTCCGCCGGGAACAGTCTCCCATCCCTCGTAGGTGGTCTTTTTATAAGCGATGTCCACGACGTTTATCTCCTTGAATTTCCTCCATTTCTCTCCCTGACGGTCAAGGGCGGCGATACGGTTAGCGGGAAGATTGGTCACCTCGATGCGAAGCTCGTTCTTCCCTTTTTTCAACGCGTCGCCACAGCTGAGGGTGAACGGCACAGCCCATGCGCAGCCAAGATACTTGCCGTTGAGGTAGACGCGGGCGCTCTCTCTCACGTCGCCGAGCTCTATGCTCCAGTCGCCTGAAAGCTCCTTCTTGTCCATATTGAAGGTGGTGGTATAGACACCGGTGCCGGCGAGGTCGTTGAGAGCGCTGTCGCCAAGCTCGGTCCACGGTTTTAGCGACTTGAGAGTGAGCTGACGCTTGATTTCAGGAACCGACTCTATGAACGACAATTTCCATTCTCTGCGGGTCAAATCGATTGTGTCTGGACGGGCGGCGCCGCGCTCTTTCACCGGCAGGTTCAGCCGGTGGTCATAGGTCCGGAGTATTCTCGACTCGCCCGAACGGAAATCCATCATCACTTTACCGTCGGCAGTAACCTCANCCTTNTAAATNTCGCCCGTCATGGGGNCAAACCATGCCGCATCGACAAAATCGACAGCCAGCGGCACGGACTCGCGCACGTCATCGGGAGTGAGATTGGCAATGAAGTAATGATGCCCCTCGGGGTTGCTGCGGCGTATCGCACGCAAATTAAGGCGCGTCCTCATCGCCTCGGGAGCCGCGGCAGCTTTTATCGCCGCCTCGTCGACACCCATTATGACAGCGGCGCCCTGAGCTTTAAGCGAATCGATGTGGGCTTGCAACTGCGGGGTGAGATTTCCGCTGCCGGGGATTATNAGCCCGCGGTAACGNGTTCCCGCCGCCGTTGTGAGCATTCCGTCCTTAAATTCGGTAGTCANGAGATACTTGTCGCTGATATAGTCGCAGTCAAATCCAAGGCTGTCGATTTCGATAATGCTTTTTATGAAGCCGGGGGCTTTCTTCTTCATCCCGTGGATGTCGAAGGTGAGGAAAATGCCTTTAGCAGCAGGAGAGAGACGCTCGCGCCACATGTCGCGCACGGGCAGATAGACCAGATAATCGTTGTCGGGCTCGCCCATCTGGAGGAAACTCTGGCAGCGTGTTATGTACTCGTTGAGCGCGGGCGCGTCACGCCATATAGTATTAGTGGGGCTCATGTCGACCGAAGCATAGAATTTCCAACCGGGCCAGGCGTCCTCGCGAGGGGAATAGGTGGTGCCGTGGTAGAACATGTGGTTCACGCCGCAAGTGAACATCAGGTCTATGTCGGGCTTCATCTGGGAAAGCGATGTGCGGAAATGTTCCGTGAGCCAAGTGAATGTCTCGCTCGACGCAAGTGGCTTGCCGGTGATGTGAGCCGCCGAGGAGGCATATTTCAACATCGAGACGTCGCTATCGTTCTTACGTGTAAATCCCGGATCTACGCGCAGTCCCTTTATTCCGAAATCGGACAATCCGAACCCCTCGATTTCAGGCACATCGACCGCCGCATAAATATCAATCAGATTGGCGGGAGAGCCGTGAGCCTGATTGCGCGTTTTCACTCCGCGGTCATTAGCCCACCGCGTCCACTGCTCGGTGAAATTTTCAAGAAGCATCTCGGCAAGAGTTTCCCGATAGTCGCTCAACACGGCGTTGCCGTCGTCCACAAATCCGAGCAGCTCGGGGAGCTTGTCCTGAAGCTTGTAGCCGCGGCGACGCTCAAACTCGGCAAGAAGCGTAGGGGTCCAGTTGGCGCCATAGACTTCATAACTGTCGTTGAAGAAATTGTGGGGATAGGCGGCATCGCGCGATTCAAACGCGGCAGCGAACTTGTCAAGATATTTCCTCACCACGTCACGGTCGAAATGGTCAATCACGTAACCCTCCCCACCGGGAGCGGCGCGCTTCACCGCCTGACGGGTGCGGCTCTCGAAAACCCTTATAACCTCCTCGTCGCCCGAGGGCAACACTCGGCGCGACGATGCGACGAGCTTCGCAATATCCTCGTCCTTGGGACCTACACCTTTCACGGGGTCGGCTCCGGGAGCCACAGTGTCGATGACGAATATAGCCTTGCAAGCGGCATCCTCTATAGGCACTTCAGGACCGCCGAAAGGCCAGCCGGTGCCCTGGTTCATATCGACCAGCACGCCATCGGCGGCAGCTTCAGCCTGAGTTACAGCGAGCGCTTTCATCCATGCGTCGGAAAGATAGAGCAGTTCGTTGGCATCATTTCCCTGCACTCCGTAGATGGGGGTTATCTCGACCGAGCCTATTCCCGCTTTGGCATATTCACCNATATTATATNTAAGGTTGGCTGAATCCACCGCCGACCCCATCCACCACCATCGGGTTCCGGGACGAGCCTCGGGATTCACAACAGGCCACTGCTGGGCGANAGCCNCCACGGAAGAGAGGCACAATAACGAAACAAGAGCTGCTTTTTTCACTGCTATTTAAGGTAAAAGATTAGTAAGTTTTTTGCAAACTTACACAAAAAACTTGAGTTATCGTTGCGACGAGGGCAGCAAATCTCTTAAATTTGCAGTCGCAACCACGAAACATCACAGAGCAATGAAAACCAAATACGCATTTCTGCTACTCCTCATAATATCCTCTCTCACGCTGCTGCCCTTTCTCGGGGAAGCGCTTTTCTATTCCAAAGGGGAGCCCCGCGAGGCGATTGTAGCCGTCTCGATGCTTCAATCGGGCAATTGGATTCTGCCGGTGAGCAACGGCGACATGATTCCCTACAAACCGCCGTTCATGGCGTGGTGCATAGCCCTCGTGTCGCTGCCGTGGGGTCACGTGACGGAATACTTGTCGCGACTGCCGTCGGCGTTGGCTCTGATAGGGCTGGTTTTATGGACTTACGTGTTTTATTCCCGCCGGGGAGGAAAAGGGCGCGCGCTGTTGACGGCGTTTGTGCTTCTCACCTCGTTTGAAGTGTATCGCGCGGGGTTCGCTTGCCGGGTGGACATGCTGCTCACATTTTTCACCGTCGGCGCNATCTANTCNCTTTATAACTANTGGAGGCGAGAGATGAANGGGATNCCNTGGGTGGCAGTGCTGATGATGTCGGGGGCGTTTCTGACGAAAGGACCNGTAGGGGTGGTGATACCCTGCATNGTCGCCGGGCTGTTCATGCTCCTGAAGGGGGTGAAAGCGTGGAAAGCGGCGGGGCTTCTCATTCTCTGGGGGCTAATGTCGTGCATCATTCCGGCAGCATGGTACGTAGCGGCGTTCCATCAGGGCGGGGAACAGTTCAGGGCGCTTGTGCTTGAAGAAAACATAGGGAGAATGACGGGCACCATGAGCTACGAATCGCACCTTAATCCGTGGTATTACAATGTGATAACCCTCGTCAGCGGCTTTTTGCCCTACACGCTGCTGCTATTGTTTTCGCTCGTCGCCCTGTTCAGGCGCTATCACTTCCACAAGCCCGCCGAGGGTATCGGAGCGGCGATTCGCGCGATGGAGCCTGCCGTGCTGCTGTCGATGACGGCTGCGGTTGCGATATTCATTTTCTACTGCATTCCGGCAAGCAAGCGGAGCGTGTATCTGCTGCCGATGTATCCGTTTGTCGCCTTCTTCATCGCCGGATATCTGCAAAGCCTCGCCCGGGTGTCGAAACGGACGATAAAGGTTTACGCCTCAGTGCTGTGCGCGGCGGCACTCATTCTCTTCGGGGTGTTCATGTTCCTGCAATGCGGCGATTTCCCCTACGGAATGCTCAGGGGGAAGCACGCTCTGGAAAACTCATTGTATGTCACCGCCCTGACGCAGCATTTTTCCTGGTTGCGATGGATTCTCGCGGAACTGCCCGCGGTGATAGCGTTGCTGCTCGCCATCAAGCTGCGCAAGCTGTCGGGATATGGAGCGCTCGCCGGGAGCATCGGGCTGACGGTAGCGCTGTATTGGGCGTTTGCGGGAGTGTTCCAGCCGGCGGTACTCAACACCAAGAGCGACAAGCGCATCGCCGCCGCCCTCAACCGGCTTGAACCGGAGGGTGAGGTGTATGCCTACACAACGGATTACAACACACGCTTCTTCGGAGTGGATTATTATGTCGACGACAGGCTGAAGCGCATTGAAACGGCTCCCGAAGGCAAGAGCGGCTACATGATAATCACCGTTGACGACGGCAAGACGTATCTGCCTGAAAACGCCGGTAAATATGACTTCTATCTGCTGAAGCATTTCCGCACCCGCAGTTGCGACATGCGCAAAGAGGTGCTTCTGCTCAAATTCACGCCCCGCGCCGCCGATTAACTTCTTAAAATTTGTAAAGGAGCGGGAAAAGAAGTAATTTTGCAAAACGAATAACCCAATCTACTGAATAAGAATATATGAAAAAGGTTCTCCTTCTTGGATCCGGCGCCCTCAAAATCGGGCAGGCGGGCGAATTTGACTACTCCGGGTCGCAAGCCTTGAAAGCTATGCGCGAAGAGGGTATCTCGACGGTGCTAATCAATCCCAACATTNCANNNATTCAGACNNCAGAGGGTGTGGCGGACAAGGTTTATTTCCTACCGATCACGCCCTATTTTGTTGAGGAAGTAATCAAAAAAGAGCGCCCCGACGGTATTCTTCTCGCTTTCGGCGGACAGACGGCGCTTAACTGCGGCACGGAACTGTATCTCAACGGCACGCTTGAAAAATATGGCGTCAAAGTCCTGGGAACCTCGGTGGAGGCGATCATGATAACCGAGGACCGCGACCTCTTCGTGAAGAAGCTCAACGAAATCGACGTCAAGACCCCGGTGTCGCAGGCTGTTGAATCGCTTGAAGACGCCGTGAAAGTCGCACACCGCATCGGCTATCCCGTAATGGTCCGTTCGGGCTACGCCCTGGGAGGACTCGGATCGGGAATATGCACCAACGACGAGGAGTTCAAGACCCACTGCGAAAGCGCCCTCGCCTATTCAAAGCAGATTCTCGTAGAGGAATCGCTCAAAGGATGGAAAGAGATCGAATTTGAGGTGATACGCGACGCCAACGACCATTGCTTCACAGTGGTTCCGATGGAAAATTTCGACCCGCTGGGGATTCACACGGGCGAATCGATCGTGGTGGCTCCGATCGTGTCACTGTCGAAGGAGCAGATCAAGATGCTGGAAGATATCGCCATCAAAGTGGTGCGCCACATCGGCATCGTGGGCGAGTGCAACATCCAGTATGCGTTCAACGCCGAGACCAACGACTACCGCATTATCGAGATAAACGCGCGCCTGAGCCGTTCATCGGCTCTCGCATCAAAGGCTTCGGGTTACCCCCTTGCATTTGTAGCCGCCAAGCTCGCTCTTGGCTATACTCTGGACCAAATCGGCGAAATGGGCACTCCGAATTCAGCCTACGTGGCTCCCTCGGTCGACTATATGATTGTGAAGATTCCCCGTTGGGACCTCACCAAGTTCATCGGCGTGGACCGCGAAATAGGCTCTTCAATGAAGTCGGTGGGCGAAATCATGTCGATCGGCAAGTCATTTGAGGAGATTATCCAGAAGGGGCTCCGCATGATAGGACAGGGAATGCACGGCTTCGTGGGCAACAACGACATCCGCTTCGACGACCTCGACAAAGCGCTCTCCCACCCCACCGACATGCGCATCTTCGCTATAGCGCAAGCTCTTGAAGAGGGCTACACGGTGGAACGCATCGAGGAGCTCACCAAAATCGACCGCTGGTTCATCGAGCGCCTNGACAACATCGTGAAATATAAGAAGGTGCTCTCAGCCTACAATAAGATCGAGGATCTGCCAAAAGATGTGCTCAAGGAAGCGAAACGCCTCGGATTTTCCGATTTCCAGATAGCCCGCTTCGTGGAAAACCCCACAGGCAACCTGGAGCCGGAGATACTCCGCGTGCGCGCTCACCGCAAGTCGCTCGACATCGTTCCCCACGTGCGCCGCATCAACACTGTGGCTTCGGAATATCCCGAGCTTACCAACTATCTCTACGTGACCTACGGCGCCGACGAAAACGCCATCCCCTACGACATGAACGCAGGCAACAACATCGTGGTGCTCGGTTCGGGAGCTTACCGCATCGGAAGCTCGGTTGAGTTTGACTGGTGCTCGGTGAACGCCGCCAACACTTGCCGCAAGCTCGGCTACAAGTCGATCATGATCAACTACAACCCCGAAACGGTGTCGACCGACTATGACATGTGTGACCGACTCTATTTCGACGAGCTCAGCTTTGAGCGCGTGATGGACATCATCGACCTCGAGACTCCGCGCGGAGTGATCGTGAGCGTGGGCGGACAGATTCCCAACAACCTGGCGATGAAACTCTACCGCCGCCACGTGCCCATCTTGGGGACATCGCCCGTTTCGATCGACCGCGCTGAGAACCGCCACAAGTTCTCGGCAATGCTCGACCAGCTCGGCATCGACCAGCCCCGCTGGAAAGAGATGACCACCACCGAGGAGATCGACAGCTTCATCAAGGAGGTGGGATTCCCGGTGCTCATCCGTCCGAGCTACGTGCTTTCAGGCGCAGCAATGAACGTGTGCTACGATTATGACCAGATGCACCGCTTCCTCGCCCAGGCTGCCAAGGTGTCGAAGGAATATCCCGTAGTGGTTTCGGAATTCCTCCAGAACGCGAAGGAAATAGAATTTGACGCAGTTGCCCGCAACGGCGAGATTGTGGAGTATGCCATCTCGGAGCATATCGAATTTGCCGGCGTTCACTCAGGCGACGCCACGCTGGTGTTCCCCGCTCAGAAAATCTACATGGCTACCGCGCGCCGCATCAAGCGCATCAGCGCCAAGATAGCCAAAGAGCTCAACATATCAGGACCGTTCAACATCCAGTATCTCGCCAAGGACAACGACGTGAAGGTGATCGAGTGTAACCTGCGCGCGTCGCGCTCATTCCCCTTCGTGAGCAAGGTGCTGAAGAAGAACTTCATCGAAACAGCCACCCGCATCATGCTCGGGGAAAAGGTGGAGAAAGTCGACACTTCGACATTCGACATCGACTATATCGGCATCAAAGCGTCGCAGTTCTCATTTGCCCGCCTGCACAAGGCTGACCCGGNTCNGGGAGTGGNCATGTCGTCGACGGGCGAAGTGGGATGTCTNGGCAAGGACTTCGACGAANCTCTGCTGAACGCCATGATTTCAGTGGGACATCATGTTCCGCAAGGGGCGGTTCTCGTGAGCTCGGGCGACGTGCGCGGCAAGGTTGACATGCTCGACGCATGCCGATTGCTCGACGAGAACGGCTACAAGATTTATGCCACGGAGGGAACAGCAAAATTCCTCGAATCGAACGGCATCAAAGCTTACCCGGTTTGCTGGCCCGACGAAGAGGGCGAGAATATCCTCGACCTGATTTCAAGCCATGCTGTGGACCTGGTGATCAACATTCCAAAGAACCACACCAAGCGCGAGCTGACCAACGGCTACCGCATTCGCCGTCNTGCCATCGACCACANCATTCCATTGCTGACCAACGNCCGTCTNGCCGGCGCCTATGTGAAGGCTTTCATCAACAAGCCTGTTAACAAAATCGGCATCACTCCCTGGCAGGAATACTAATCGGGGACGGTTTAAACGACACTGACAGCGCGGGCGGTCTTCATCACGGAGACCGCCCGTGTCGTTACATCTCGCCCACACACCACCGAGGGTTATCAACATAAACGGTCAGTTATAAACATTTAACTCAATTTGCCGGCATGATTTTAGGACAGATTCGGAGATAAATACTTATCTTTGCGTTATCATTAATAACTGATTATGGGTAAAATCATTGCAATAGCCAACCAGAAGGGTGGCGTGGGCAAAACAACCACAACAATCAACCTTGCCGCATCTCTTGCCAATCAGGGGAAGAAAGTCCTCATCATTGACGCTGACCCGCAGGCAAACGCAACATCGGGCTACGGAATCGACCCAAAATCGATGTCGTCGTCAATATACGAATGTCTTGTCGACGACTATCCCATCGACGGTTCACAAGTGCCCACCTGCATCGAGGGGCTTGACCTGGTGGGGTCGCGAATCGATCTCGCCGGCGCCGAACTCGAACTCGTGAACAAGGAGAACAGGGAAAGAGTGCTGCTCAACGTGCTCACCCCCATCACGGACAAATATGATTATATCCTCATCGACTGCTCNCCGTCGCTGGGACTGATAACGGTCAACGCGCTCACCGCCGCCGACTCGGTCATCATCCCGGTGCAAGCCGAATATTTCGCGCTTGAGGGAATCAGCAAGCTTCTCAACACAATCAGAATCATAAAATCGAAGCTCAATCCCGACCTGGAGATAGAGGGCTTCCTGCTCACAATGTATGACGCGCGCCTTCGCCTCGCCAATCAGATCTACGAAGAGCTGAAGGGACACTTCGGCGACATGGTGTTCAACACGGTCATTCCACGCAACATACGCCTCAGCGAAGCGCCCTCCCACGGATTGCCCGCTTTGATCTACGACCCGGAAAGCCGCGGGGCTACGAGCCACACCATGCTGGCTAAAGAGCTTATATCAAAACATCGCAAACAGCCCGCCGCGGCATCAAACTAATCCATTCTGACCATGGCTCTAAAAAGAAACGCTCTCGGACGAGGATTGGACTCGCTGATTCAAATGGACGACGTGCCCGCNCGCGGCTCCTCGGCAATTAACGACATCAAGCTCGANCTAATCTCTCCCAATCCCGACCAACCACGCACCACTTTTGACGAAGAAGCNCTCGAAGAGCTCGCCTCCTCCATTCGCGAGCTTGGAATCATACAGCCGCTTTCACTCAGAAAAACCGGCGACAACACCTATCAGATAATTGCCGGGGAGCGCCGATACCGTGCCGCCATCAAAGCAGGACTCACGTCGGTTCCCGCCTATATACGCACTGCCAACGACAGCGAGCTGACTGAAATGGCGTTGATCGAAAATATCCAGCGCGAGGACTTGAACGCAATCGAAATAGCCCTCACGTTCAAAAAGCTGATTGATCAATATAATCTGACTCAGGAACGTCTCAGCGAGCGTATAGGCAAAAAAAGAGCCACNATCGCCAACTTCCTGCGCCTGCTGAAACTTCCCGCCGAGGTGCAGCTGGGACTGCGCGACAAGCGGGTGGACATGGGGCATGCCCGGGCGCTGCTCACCATCAACGACCCCTCGCTCCAGCTCAAGCTCTACAACGAAATCGTGAAACAGGGGCTATCGGTGAGAAAAGTCGAGGAACTCGCCAAGTCCTATCAAAAAGCCGCCGAAACCGGTGAGATGCCCGCAAAAGCCCAAGCAGCCGAGCGCTCGATGAACCATGATTTCGACCTCCTGAAAAAACATTTGAGCGCGTCGTTCCGCACCCCCGTCCAGTTCACCTGCAACAAGCAGGGAAAAGGAAAAATCACATTTCCGTTCAGCAATGAAGCGGAACTTGAGCAATTAATTGCTATCTTTGACACGATAAAACATTCCGAGGGTTGAGAGCGCATCGTCGGCACCTCGGGAAAAGCGTGACAATCCGAGCTATACATTCCTGAACATCAGGAGTATATCGACATGAGAAAAGAGTGTTTGATTAAAATATTATCCTGTTTCACACTCGCCCCGCGATTATTGACAATGGTGTTGATTTTGGCGGCGGCAACATCTTTTAATATTTTTTCAGCAAATTTATCTTTACCACAGCTGCCCGATTCGTCAGGGATGAAAAGAGCGTCTCGCCCGGTTCCCATCACGCCGATTGTTTCCGATTCGGTTCCGGCGGTCAACCCCGACTCGGTTCCCAAAGCGTTTCCTGATTCCATCTATCTTTCGGTGCCTCGCCATGAGCGCGTGCTCGTCGAAGGTGACTCGATCGACTTCACCGGCGACAGCCTTGAGGTAACCCCCGTGGGGGCTATTCCTGTCGACAGCCTCGCCAGCATCGACCCGTCGACAGGCAAGCTCATCGATCCCGACTACCGCGTCAGGGAGTTCAATCCCGATCCGACCCGCGCCCTGTGGATGTCGGCTCTATGCCCGGGACTGGGACAGCTTTATAACCGCAGGTATTGGAAACTGCCCATCGTGGTGGGCGCCTACGTGGGGCTCGGTTACGCCACCAACTGGAACAACCGCATGCTCCGCGACTACACGCAGGCTTACCGCGACATAACCGACAACGACCCGTCGACGAAAAGCTACATGGATTTCTATCCTCCAAACACCGACGAGTCGGCGCTCAACAAGAGCTGGCTTGAAAAAGTTTTGAAAAACAAGAAAGATAAATTCCGCCGACAGCGCGACCTGTGCATAATCTCCATGATAGGCGTCTATCTGGTGGCAATGGTCGACGCCTACGTCGACGCTTCACTCGCTCATTTCGATATATCCGACAACCTGTCGATGGATATGCACCCCGCAGTCATCCAGTCGCCGTCGTCGTCCACGCCGGGAATCGGAATGCAGTGGGCATTCAATTTTTAACCTCTAAGCCCCAACACGTCTCCAGCAATGAAAAAATTAATATCTACAATCTTACTCGGAGGGACGATGCTGATAGCCTCGGCGGCGCCTTCGATCCTCGATCTCAAGAACTCGATTACTGATAACTCAATCCAGTATCCCGAGAGCTTTGAGACCGACACCCACAAGATGCTCCAGAACTGGTATCTGCGCAATTATGCGGTGCTGAACGAAAACATGTCGAACACTCCCGATGTCAACGTGCCCGACGAAGTTTACATCAAGCGCCTCAGCAAGATGCCTACCGACATAGAGATGCCCTACAACCAAGTGGTGAGGTCCTACATCAACATGTACACCCAGCGCCGCCGACAGCTTGTGGAGAATATGCTGGGGATGAGCCTCTATTACATGCCCATTTTTGAAGAGGCTCTTGAACGCAAAGGGCTTCCGCTCGAACTGCGCTACTTGCCCGTCATTGAGTCGGCACTCAACCCCGACGCCGTTTCACGCGCCGGAGCGACAGGATTGTGGCAATTCATGCTTCCCACCGCAAGAGGGCTCGGACTGGAGATAAACACCCTTGTCGACGAGCGCCGCGACCCTTACGCTTCGTCGGAAGCCGCCGCTTCTTACTTGAAACAGCTCTACGAGATGTATCATGACTGGTCGCTCGCTATCGCCGCCTACAACTGCGGACCGGGCAACGTGAACAAAGCGCTGCGCCGCGCCGGCGGAGAGAACAACAAGGATTTCTGGTCGATCTACTATCTCCTTCCTCAGGAAACACGCGGCTATGTTCCCGCATTCATTGCCGCCAATTACGTGATGACCTATTATAACGAGCACAATATAAGCCCGGCGCTGGCTCGCCGCCCCATCATCACCGACTCGGTACACGTGACCAAGCGCGTGCATCTGCAGCAAATTTCCGATGTGCTCGCCATTCCCATCGAAGAGCTCAGGGTGCTCAACCCCCAGTATCGCAAAGACGTGATTCCCGGCGACAGCCGCCCCTACTCGCTGGTGTTGCCCTCGATGCAGGTCTACTCTTATCTCATGAGCGAGGACAGCATCGTCAATCACAACATCAACCTCTATGCCCGCCGCGATCTTGTAGAGCCAACGCTCAACCCGGCTGAAGATCCCGAAATGGAATACACCACCAAGCTCGTCACCAAAACACACGTGGTGAAACGCGGCGAAACTTTGTCGAAAATCGCATCAGCCTACGGCGTGAGCGTCGCCGATATCAAGAAGTGGAACAAGTTGAAACGCAATTCAATCGCCAAAGGAAAGAAATTAAAGATAAACACCTACGAGCGCGTAGCGACAGGCAAGAAGAAGACCGCTCCCGTATTGGCTGAAAGCGCTGCCGCCGTTCAAAACGACTCGATAGCCGCCGTTGCTGCCGATTCCATCATGGCGGAAACCGCTCCGGCTCCCGCGAAAGCCGAGACCGAAAAGCCTGCCGCTCCCGTCAAGAAGGTCGAGCCGGCAAAGACGACCAAAGCAACTACTGCCGCCAAGCCCCGAATCCACACAGTGAAGAAGGGCGACAACCTTTTCCGCATCTCAAAGATGTATAAAGGCGTGACCATTGACGAAATCAAGAAACTCAACGGACTCAAAAACGACGACTTGAAAGTAGGACAAAAATTGAAAATACCTCGTAAATAACCTAAGGAACATATTAAACCAACAATGAAAAAAGCAATATTTTCATTAGCCTCGCTGTTCATAACCTGTTCAGCATTCGGAGCTCCGCTATGGCTGCGTGACGCCATGATTTCTCCCGACGGAAGCAAAATCGCCTTTACCTACAAAGGCGACATCTACACCGTCAGTCCAAAAGGTGGCGACGCAAAACGTCTCACAGCCCAGCCGTCCTATGAAACCGACCCCAAATGGTCGCCCGACGGAAAGATGATAGCGTTTTCAAGCGACCGTAACGGCGGACAGGACATCTACGTGATGCCAGCCGAGGGGGGACAGGCGAAACGTCTCACGTTCAACTCGGTGAAAGAAACCGTAGAAGCGTTTTCGCCCGACGGAAAATATGTTTACTTTTCAGCGGCTATACAGGATCCCGCTTCAAGCGCCGCCTTCCCGACAGCACGCATGACCGAGGTGTACAAAGTTCCCGTAGCCGGCGGTCGAATCGAACAGGTGCTCGGCACTCCCGCTCAGAAAATCAATTTCACCGGCAATGACGGATCATTCCTTTATCAGGACTTGAAGGGGTTTGAAGACGAGTGGCGCAAGCATCACACTTCGTCGGTGACCCGCGATATATGGATGTATGACGCCAAGAGCGGCACCCACAAGAACCTCACCAATCGTCCGGGCGAGGACCGCGACCCGGTGCTGAGCCCCGACGGCAAGACAGTATACATCCTGAGCGAACGAAACGGAAAGACATTCAATGTCTATTCATTCCCCATCGACAATCCCGCAGCGGCAAAACAGGAGTCGCAGTTCACCACCCATCCGGTGAGATTCCTGTCGCAGAGCAAAAACGGACTGCTCGCCTATACCTATGACGGCGAGCTCTATACCCAGACTCCGGGACAGAAGCCCGTCAAAGTCAACGTGAACATAACGATGGACGACGAGAATCCGCTCAACAAGCTGACTGTGGCAACTTCGCCCGGAGCGGTAGCGTCGCCCGACGGAAAGATGGTGGCGTTCACCAACCGTGGCAATATCTTCGTGACCTCGGTAGAATACAACACCACCAAGCAGATTACCGACACTCCCGCCGCTGAAAGCCACATAACATGGGCTCCCGACAACCGCACCATCGCCTATACAAGCGAGCGCGACGGACACGCCAACATCTATACCGCCACCATAGCCCGCAAAGAGGACCTCAATTTCCCCAATGCGACGATGATCGAGGAGAAGCCGCTACTGGACAGCAAAGACGGAATCGAGCGTTCTTATCCCGAATACTCCCCCGACGGTAAAGAGATAGCTTTCGTGCAGGATCGCCGGAAGCTGATGGTGATGAATCTTGACACGAAGAAAATACGTCAGCTCACCGACGGCTCTACCCATCCCGAAAGCGGGGGCGGATTCTCCTATTCATGGTCGCCCGACGGAAAATGGATCACTCTTGAGCACACCGGCAACGGACATGAGCCCTACAGCGACGTGGCAATCGTGAACACTACCGGCACCCCCGCGGTGACCAATCTCACCCAGTCGTCCTATTTCGACGAAAACCCCGTGTGGGTGATGGACGGCAACGCCATCCTCTTCCTCTCGGACCGCTACGGTCTGCGCAGCCAGGCTTCATGGGGCTCTCAGCTCGATGCGATGCTCGTGTTCATGAATCAGGACGCATACGACAAGTTCCGCCTTTCAAAGGAGGACTATGAACTCCGCAAGGAACTTGAAAAGCAGCAGAAAAACGACAAGGAGAAAGCCGACGACAAGAAAGCCGATAAAAAATCGGACAAGAAGCAGAATAAGGAGACCGCCGATTCAGCCAATAAAGACATCAAGGTTGAACTCAACGGCATCAGGGACCGCATCGTGAGACTGACTCCCGCCTCGACCGACATCGCCGACGCTATCATCAACAAGGACGGCGACAAGCTCTATTACATTGCGCGCGGCAACGAGCAGACGGCGCTGTGGAAAGTGGATCTTTACAAGCACGACCTTAACCAGGTGGCGACGCTCACATCGTCGGCAGGACTGCAGCCCGACGCGAAAGGCGCCAACATCTTTATTCTCGGACCGAGAATTTTGCGTAAAATGGCTGTAAGCTCCGAAAAGCTCACTCCCATCACCTTCTCGGCTCAGCAGTTCATCGATCCCGCAGCTGAACGCGAATACATGTTCAACTATGTTCAGCAGGAGGTGGCAAACCGTTTCTATGATAAAAAATATCATGGCACCGACTGGAATGCGATGACCAAAGCTTACCGCAAATTCCTTCCCCACATCAACAATAATTATGACTTTGCCGAAATGCTCAGCGAGCTTCTGGGCGAGCTCAACGCATCCCACACCGGCTCGCGCTACTCGCCCTACGGAGGAATGGAGCCCACGGCATCGCTGGGTCTTCTCTATGACTGGACCTATAACGGCAAAGGGCTGATGGTGGCGGAAATTATCGAGAAAGGTCCATTTGACCATGCCAACACCAGCGTGAAGCCTGGCGTGATTATCGAAAAAATCGGCGGCAAAACAATCGACGACAATGCCGACTACACCACGCTTTTCAATAACCTCGCAGGCAAAAAAACGCTGATTTCGTTCTATGACCCGGCAACAGGGAAACGCTGGGAAGAGGTGGCGCTCCCCATCACGGAAGGCGCTATGAGCAATCTTCTCTACACCCGCTGGATAAAGCAACGCGCCGCCGACGTTGACCGCCTTTCAGGCGGCAGACTGGGATATGTCCACATCAAATCGATGGACGACGCAAGCTACCGCAACATCTACACCGACCTCTTCGGCAAATACGTGAACAAGGACGGTATCGTGATCGACACCCGCTGGAACGGCGGCGGTCGCCTTCACGAGGATATCGAAGTGCTGTTCAGCGGAAAGAAATATCTCACCCAGGTCATCAGAGGGGTCGACGTTTGCGACATGCCGAGCCGCCGCTGGAACAAGCCGAGCATCATGCTGCAATGTGAGGCGAATTACAGTAACGCCCACGGCAC
>WFLX010305984.1_pt1 | contig 17071 bp, 11 predicted proteins | sample 4967041 | NCBI WGS metagenome assembly WFLX01 (sample SAMN12857096, study PRJNA449069) | gut metagenome | isolation source: stool from male and female vole | host: Microtus ochrogaster | place: USA:Florida | collected 2017 | reverse complement strand
AAAGATCCTGCAAAAGCAGCCAAAGCTATAATCACTGCAAGAGATAAAGCTCCAATTATGACAACATTCCAACTTGCTGAGGCTGTAAAACCCGGATTGAATCCCAAGGGGGAGAAGAAAGAGATGGCACAAGTGTTTCAGGCGCTCCGTATCGTCGTCAACTCAGAAATGGAAGCGCTTACAACCCTGCTCTCCACAGCTCCATCAATGCTGAAAGAAGGAGGAAGGGCAGTCATACTGACCTATCACTCAGTGGAAGACCGAATAGTTAAAAACTTCTTCCGATCCGGCAATGCTGAAGGAGAGATCGAGAAAGACTTTTATGGGAAGGTGATATGCGATTGGAAAGCTATCACAAGATCGCCAATAACTGCCGACAAAGAGGAAATCGAACGGAATCCGCGAAGCAGAAGCGCTAAGCTCAGGGCCGCGGAACTAACGATAAACGATAAACGATAAACGCCTTTAAAGCCTTTAAAGCCCCTAAAGGCCTTAACGAAAAACAGACAACATAAAACGCAAAATATAATTAGGATGGGAAAGAGCAATAGTAAAAAGAAGGGAACTGAGAAAAAGAAGAAGAAGGGAATAGGAGCGGCCGTGAGCGACACTGTCAGGCACAATACCGACTCCTTAAGAGCGGGGCGCGCAATTTCTCTTGAATTTTTCAAGCGGAATGCTTGGCTTTTGATAGCCATCATCACAGCGCTCATCGGCGTGATGGGACTCCGCTACCGTACTAAGACAAGGATGGCGGAAATCAAGCAACTCAACAAAGAACTCCAGCGGGCTGAAAGCGAGAAGCTTCATGAGAAAGCCTGGTATATGACACTCATACGCGAGACAGAACTTACCCGACTCACAACAGAGAAACATCTGGGTCTCCGCTACCAAGAGGAGCCCCCGGTAGTGATAGAATGTGACGCACTTGCAGCAACCACATATAAATGAATTTCACGACATGGCATCAGCAAAAAAAGGTAACAAAAGACGCATCTTCAATCGCTATGGAGTGATCACAGGAGCGTTCCTCCTCATGGCGTTTGGAATAGTATGGAATATGTTTCGCACTACAGTAGTAGAGGCGGCAGCTTGGAATGAACGGGCAGAAAAGCAACTTTCAAGAATAGACACAATAGCCCCGGAAAGGGGAAGCATCTTGGCAGCCAACGGCAACATATTAGCATGCAATGTCAAAGTATGCGACATTAAGATCGACATGCGCCACAACAAGATAATGTCTATGCCGAAGGATAAACTTATTGCCAAGCTCGACTCGTTGGCTGACACCCTCGACGTTCGCTATCCTCGCTTCGACCCAAAAAAGGCTGACGCAGCCACGAGAAAGGCTAAGTCTTGGCGCGTAAGATTCTTGGAGGAAGTGGAGAAGGATCCTAACAAACGCACCCGATCACTGACCATAGCGCGCCATCGGCCGCTTGAAGAATACGACTCTGCACGCAAGTTGGTATTCATCCGCGACTTCAAAGGAGCTGGTTTTCGATGCCCTCTATATAAAGAGGAGCATTCGCGACGCATCTATCCCTACGGCAAGATGGCAAACCGAAGCATAGGACGCGTACATGAAGTGGTGACAGAGAAGACAAGATTCAAAGGAGAGATCCATGGCTACTCTGGACTTGAAAAAGACCTTGACTCTCTCCTATATGGGAAACCAGGGTATGCTAAGCAGATGCCCTTTACGAAAGGATACGGAAACTGGGTGACCACTCCCCCAACCCCAGGCTATGATCTTCTGACCACCATTGATATCGACCTTCAAGACATCGTAGAAGAAAGTCTTCAAGATATATGCTCGGAGCATACATGCGAATGGGGTACAGCTATCCTTATGGAGGTGGCGACAGGAGAAATCAAAGCTCTTTCGAGTATCGAAAGGATGGACGACGGAACCTACGGCGAAGCTATCAACCGCGCTGTGCTTCCTTACGAGCCGGGGTCAGTAATCAAACCAATTTCACTGATGATTGCATTTGAGGATAAACTCGTCAATAGCATTCATCAGACCATTGATTGCTCCCCATTCCAAAAGACCAGTGACCCTCATGCCCCGACGGTAAAGAATATGAAACAAGTGATAGAAATGTCAAGCAACACAGGCATCGCACGCATCATCTTCCGAGGGTATTCCAACGATCCGGCAAAATATTACGACCGCCTTGCATCCATAGGATTTTTCGACAAAATCAACAGCGGAATCGCAGGAGAGCAAAAGCCTCAAGTGCGACGGCTGGAACCAACCAACAGCAAGGGGCAACCTATCACGATGACCTCGCGCCATCTTGACTTGGCACGTCAGGCATACGGCTACAACACAATGGTGCCTCCACTGTATACTCTTGCATATTANAATGCAATAGCCAACCATGGGCGACTCGTAAGACNTCACTTGGTGAGGGCTCTNCGNTCAGAGAAGGGCGACTCCATCATACCTACAAGCTACATCCGCGAACAGATTTGCTCTCCGGAAACCGCTGAAAAAGTGAAGCAATGTATCCATGAAGTAGTTTGGGGAGAACATGGCACTGCTCGTCTTGTGCGCGACGACCGTGTCAAGATTGTAGGGAAGACGGGCACGGCTTTCCCTGTAGAAAGAGGACAATATAACGCTGCAAAACGTCGATTCGCATTCGCCGGATTCTTCCCATACGAGGTGCCTAAATACAGTTGCATGGTGCTTGTGCAAGGGGCAGCCGGACTGAGCGCTAACCGCACTTCTGGACAAGTGATGAAGCAAATCGCTCTGAAGATGCATGCAAGAGGTATGTTGTCAGATACTCCCAAGTTGCCAAAAAACGTATCTGCAGAACGCCCTACACTTGCAGCCAGCTTCGGAAACGACTCAGAAAAGATAGCCAGCACATTGGGCCACCCCATAAAGAAGACCCCAACAAAAAAGGAGTATCCTTCCGGGAAGGTGCCGGATGTTAAGGGCTACGACTTGCGTTCAGCCGTCAATATGCTTGAAAGCCGTGGACTGAACGTAGTGATAAAAGGAGTAGGGAGGGTCACCGACCAATCAATTGCTCCCGGCACAACGGCAGAGAGAGGAAAGAAAATATTGCTTACTCTTGCAATATAAAGATCATCGACAAAGGATAAAATCAAGATATATCAAGATTAATCAAGATACATCAAGATAAAACTGACAACTTGACAACTTGACAACAGACAACTTGACAACTCAATATATGACTACTAAATTATCTACATTGCTAAAGGATATCAAGACTCTCGAAATAGTGGGAGACATTGATAAAAATATAGTGGCACTGGAAAGTGATTCCCGACGAGCCCAAAAAGAAGGTATGTTTGTCGCAGTGCGCGGCGTGACAACCGATGGCCATAAGTATATACCCGTCGTAGCCTCCGCCCATGTAGGGGCGATCGTATGCGAGACTATGCCCTCTCAGTTTGAGCCGGGCATCACTTACATCCGTGTAGAAGACTCTTCCGAAGCTCTCGGGCGTCTTGCCTCCGCATGGTATGGACATCCTTCGCAAAACTTGAAACTCGTAGGCGTGACCGGCACAAATGGCAAGACCACCACAGCCACACTGCTCTATGAAATGGCTCGTCTGGAGGGATTCGAGGCAGGATTGATCTCAACGGTCTGCAACTATGTAGGCACACACGCTATCCCTACCACTCATACTACTCCCGACCCCCTCACACTCAACCGACTGTTGGCAGAGATGGTAGAAGCAGGATGCGAATACGCATTCATGGAGGTGTCAAGCCATGCCGCCCAGCAGAAGCGTATTGCCGGACTTCATTTCACAGGAGCAATCTTCTCCAACCTGACCCGCGACCATCTCGACTATCACGGATCAGTGGAAAACTATATGAACNCAAAGAAGGCATTTTTTGATATGCTTCCAGCATCGGNATTCGCGCTTGTCAACATCGNCGACAAGGCAGGACGATNTATGATACAGAATACAAAGGCAAAAACTTATTCGTATTCATTGCGCAGCGACGNAGACTTCCGCGGAAGAATCGTTGAGAGCCGTCTCGACGGCACGCTCCTTTCGCTCAACGGAAAGGAAGTGGAAGTGCAGTTTACCGGACGATTCAATGCCTACAACCTTACAGCAGTCTACGGGGCTGCCTGCCTGTCAGGACTTCCCAAAGAGGAAGTGCTTATCAATATGAGCCGCCTTGTGCCGGTGGCAGGACGTTTCCAGACCTTCCGTGGACCGAATGGAGTGACTGCTATAGTTGACTATGCACACACTCCGGATGCACTCGTCAATGTACTTGACACCATCCGCGACGTGCTTGGAGGAGAGGGATACATCTGCACAGTTGTAGGAGCCGGAGGCAACCGCGACCATGGGAAGCGTCCGATGATGGCTCAAGAAGCAGCATGCCGCTCCGACAGGCTCATATTGACATCCGACAATCCTCGCGATGAAGAGCCTGAAGAGATCATCGCCATGATGAAGACTGGCTTGAGTGCGGAGGAACTGCGCCGTACACTCTGCATTACCGACCGCCGAGAGGCTATACGCACAGCCCTTTCCACTTGCCCGGCAGGAGGAGTCGTCCTTATCGCAGGCAAAGGTCACGAGCCGTATCAGGAGATAAAAGGAGTGCGCCATCATTTCGACGACAGGGAGGAAGTGGAAGCCTTCTTCAATTCATAATGCATAATGCACAATCCATAATCTTCTTCGATAATCTGAAATAAATATTAATCAACATAAAAACATAATATCATATACATAAGAGCATCATCATTTGGATTCCAAATAAAATAATTCTGCATTATGAATTATGAATTATGCATTTTTTATTAAGAAGAAATNATTTACGCCATTTTCGATNACCTACAGAATATAGGTTCCGACTTCCCGGGNCGNCATCTGATGACCTACANATCATTNCGAGCCGGAATCACATTTGCNCTCTCCCTACNGATTGCACTCGTATTCGGCCATCACATCATCGAACGCCTGCAGAAAATGCAAGTCGGAGAAGTGGTGCGCAACTTAGGGCTTGAAGGCCAAATGAAAAAGACCGGCACTCCTACNATGGGANGAATCATCATCATCTNNNCTATCATGGTGCCATGCCTGCTGATGGGAAACCTCACCAATATCTATATGCTGCTGATGCTCATCGCAACATTATGGACCGGAGCAATCGGTTTTCTCGATGACTACCGCAAAATAAAATACCACAACAAAGATGGTCTTCAAGGGAAATATAAGATAATAGGTCAGGTTGGACTCGGTCTTCTTGTCGGACTTGCCATGTGGCTCTCGCCCGACATAAAGATGAGCAGTATTCCTTTGACCACAGAGAAAGAGGCTGCCACGGAATTAAGTCAAGCGACTCTTGGCATCGTCACAAGCAATGACGGGCCGACGGTAGTAATGGCCTCCAGCTCATACGATATAGCAGACCAAGAACGGACCGTGCATCCGGNGAAAGTCTACAANACTCCTNANACNACGATNCCGTTTGTGAAGAACAACAACTTCAACTATCAATGGCTTACCTCATGGATTCCAAATGAAAATGCAGCTAATACGGCAGGATGGCTCATATTCGTCATTGTGGTGATAGTGGCAGTGACAGCGGTCAGCAACGGAGCCAACCTAACAGATGGACTTGACGGACTATGCGCCGGCACCTCAGCCATTATCGGAGTAGCACTCGCTGTTATGGCATATTTGGGCGGCAATGTGATATATTCGGGTTATTTGGATATAATGTATATTCCGGGTTCGGAGGAATTGGTGGTCTATGCGGGCGCGTTCATTGGCGCTTTGGTAGGTTTCTTATGGTATAATGCATTTCCTGCCCAAGTATTTATGGGAGACACAGGCTCATTGATGCTGGGAGGGATTCTTGCGGTTTTCGCTATCCTCATCCGGAAGGAACTCCTGATTCCTCTCCTCTGCCTCATCTTCTTCATCGAAGACCTTTCGGTAGTGATGCAAGTGGGATATTTTAAACTGACCAAGCGTAAATACGGACAGGGCAGGAGAATCTTCAAGATGACCCCGCTTCACCACCACTTCCAGAAGGCAGGGGACCCATATATCCCGAGCCTTATAAACTTTCCGAAGCAGCCAATACCGGAATCAAAGATAGTAGTGCGCTTCTGGATCATCGGCATCTTGCTTGCGGCTCTTACTTTCGTGACATTGAAAATCAGATAAAAAAAAAGACCCTTAATAGCTANTATAGCTAAAATAGCTAATTTAGCTAAGATAGCTACCCTAAATTAAAGAGAAAGGAAAAAAGATATATGAAGAATAGGAAAGATTTCAAGGATAAGACACTGATAGTGCTGGGCGCAGGAGAAAGCGGTGTCGGGGCAGCAGTGCTTGGCGAGGCTCTCGGCATGAACGTTTTCGTCAGTGACAATGGCCCGATACCCGACAAATACCGTGCAGAAATGTTGCGCAGAGGGATTCTCTTTGAGGAAAACGGACACTCACGAAAGAGAGTGCTTTCAGCCGACTATATCATCAAANGNCCGGGAANTCCCCCAACTGCCCCAATAGTAAAGGAAGNTGAGGAAGCNGGAATCCCNANCNTTTNTGAAANAGAATTTGCAGGATGGTTTACCGATGCCAAGATGGTTTGCATCACGGGGTCAAATGGCAAGACCACTACCACTATGCTAATCTACCATATACTTTCCAAGGCAGGCCTGAATGTAGGATTGGCAGGAAATATCGGCAAGAGCCTTGCACTCCAAGTGGCAGAGGAGCAGCATGACATCTATGTGATCGAACTGTCGAGTTTCCAATTAGAGAATATGTATGAGTTCAAAGCCAATATCGCCGTTATGCTCAACATCACTCCCGACCACATGGACCGTTACGACCACAAGATGGAAAACTATACCCGGGCAAAATTCCGCATCACACGCAATCAGGAATCTGATGACTATTTCGTCTACTGGCTCGGAGACCCCATCGTGACAGATCAAGTAAAGGCGTTGCAACTGGAATCAACTCTAATGCCATTTTCAGACACCTACGAGCCTGACAGCGTGGCATGGGAAGACGAGGAAGGAATCGTGCATTTCGAAATACCGGGTGAGACTTGGGACATACCGAGAGACAGAATCTCCCTTCCAGGCCGACACAACCTCTACAACTCAATGGCAGCCGGTATCTCTGCAAGTCTGCTTGCAATAAAGAGCGACACCATCAGAGAAGCGTTGGGCGACTTTGAAGCAGTGGAACATAGGCTTGAATTCGTGCGCGACCTCGATGGAGTGCGCTGGATCAACGACTCCAAAGCTACCAATGTCAATTCCACTTGGTATGCCCTTGACAGCATGCGCACTCCAGTGGTGCTGATCCTTGGAGGCAAAGACAAAGGCAATGATTACAGCGAGATTCTTCCTCTCGTAAAAGAGAAGGTAAAGGCAATCGTGTGCATGGGCAAAGACAATGCCAAGCTTCTTGACTTCTTCGGCACGGAAGTCAACGAGATACGCGATTGCCACACGCTGAAAGATGCGGTCAAAGCATGCCGGGAACTTGCCACGGAGGGAGACACCGTGCTGCTTTCCCCATGCTGCGCAAGTTTCGATCTCTTCAAAAGCTACGAAGACCGCGGTCGCAAGTTTAAAGATGCCGTCAACAACCTGTGACTATCAACTTGACAACCCGACAACCCGACAACTCGACAACCCGACAACCCGACAACCAGACAACCCGACAACCCGACAACCTGACAACAAAAACAATCAACATGGCCACTCAAACTGAAATAGACGGAATCTTTATCCGCGAATCTTTAGATGGAAAGCCTATCGAACGCCAAGCAAAAAGCAAAAAGAAAACAAAAAAAAGGAGCGAAGACGTAGTCACTGCGCTCAAAAGCGATCCGTATATATGGGGTATCTATATTCTTTTGGTGGTCATCTCCATCATCGAACTCTATAGCGCATCGGCTGCAGAAGTAGTGAGTACGAATGTCTATGCTCCCCTTATTCGCCATGGAATGTTTCTTGGTATAGGTTTTGTGCTTCTTTATCTGATCCAGCGAATGCACTATGGCTATATCACACGCTTTGCCGGAGTGATCGGCGTATTATCGTGGTTAGCCCTCGCCTACTCCACCTTTATGGGTGTGGAAATCAATGGTGCGCAGCGTGCATTTATGCTCGGCCCGTTCACTGTGCAGCCCCCGGAGATAGTAAAACTTACGGTGATAATATGGTTGGCAACAATCCTTGCCAAAAGCCAGAAGCGACATGATGTCAAGACTTCCGGCATTGTCTATTCCGCCATAATAGTTGCGGCTTTCGGTGGACTGTTGGCACTCAACGGATTGACCAACACGCTGCTGGTGATGGTTGTAAGCGTGTCAATGTTCCTCATCTGCGGCATACCACTGAGAAAAATATTGATAGTGATCGGCATTTATGCTGTGCTCTTTGGATTGTTCTATTTATTCACAAAGGTAATGAATAAATCGTCGGAGTTTGACAAAGTGGGGCAGACCGAACAAGTGATGCCAGACACCGGCGGCGACCACTCATTGGGATCACAGACACAGATCAACCGCATCACGCGCCATATCCGTGGCGTGCATCCGGAGGATGAGCTTAACGACATCAACCGCCAAGTAATAATGGCAAAATTGGCACAGGCTCGCGGAGGGGTATTCGGCAAAGGAATCGGTAATTCCCGCGAGAGTGTGCGCCTTCCACTCGCTTTTTCCGACTATATTTATAGTATAGTGATTGAGGAAAGTGGGCTTATCGGGGGACTCTTCCTGATGTTGCTCTATCTTTTGCTCCTCGCACGAGCGGGTTATGTGGCATATAATGTCACCCGTGCTTTGCCAGCCTTTCTTATACTCGGATGCGCTATTCTCATTGTGTTCCAAGCGTTGGTGCACATGGCCATCGTCACCGGACTCTTCCCTGTGTCGGGACAGCCACTGCCTCTGATATCAAAGGGTGGAACATCCGTTTTAGTAATGAGTGCTGCCATAGGGATTATGCTCTCTGTCTCACGCTATGCAACCCGCCAGAAGGAAGGGAAGTCGGAGAAAGCCAACGACGAGGCACGCCATCTTGGCGACGATATGAATGCCATCAATGCATCAGCAGATAACTAACTCAATTTTTGCAAGCGAGAATTGAAGGTTAATAAGGTTAACGAGGTTAATAAGATCAAGCACAAATGAAAAAAGATAAATATAGAATCCTGATAAGCGGAGGAGGCACCGGGGGGCACATATTTCCCGCCCTCAGCATCGCCAACGCACTCAAAGCTCGCCTTAATGCCGAGATACTATTTGTAGGAGCCGACAACAGAATGGAGATGGAAAGAGTCCCTGCAGCCGGATATGAGATAAAGGGACTTCCCGTGGCAGGCTTCGACCGAAAGAATCTCCTGAAAAATATCGGGGTGCTACTGAAACTTCGCCGTTCTATAGCCATGGCAAGAAAGATAGTGGCTGATTTCAAGCCCGACATAGCCATTGGAGTAGGAGGCTACTGCTCCGGACCTACCCTGAAGGCTGCGCAAAGGGCAGGAGTGCCTACTTTGCTACAGGAACAGAACTCTTATGCCGGAGTGACCAACAAGCTGCTTGCAAAAAAAGCAAAAAAAATATGCGTGGCGTATCCCGACCTCGAAAGATTTTTCCCTGCGGATAAGATCGTGCTTACAGGCAATCCTATACGTAAGGACTTTCTTTCCGTGGCTATTTCTCCAGAAAAAGCACGCGAAAGATTCGGTCTTAACCCCCTCCGACCGACTGTATTGGTTGTGGGAGGCAGCCTCGGAGCCCTTACACTGAATGAGAGCATGGAAGCTGGCATTCGGAGACTCTATGACGAAGGAATACAGGTGATATGGCAAACGGGAAAGAATTTCGGCGACCGTGGCACAAATGCGGTAAAAAATCTCAAGGGTATAGTCGTCACAAAATTCATATCCGATATGGCCGCTGCATACGCCGCCGCCGACCTTGTGGTGTCGAGAGCCGGAGCTGGCTCCATCAGCGAGCTTGAACTCCTTGGGAAACCTTGTATCCTTGTGCCGAGTCCGAATGTAGCAGAAGATCATCAGACAAAAAATGCCCGGGCGCTCTCCGACAAGGGTGCGGCAATCCTTGTCAAAGATTCCGAAGCTCGCGAGAAACTGGTAGATGAAATCATAAGCATAATCCGCGACAAAAAACGTTTGGAAGAGATGAGCGTGGAAATTAAGAAACTCGCCCTTCCGGATTCTGATGAAAAGATAGTGGATGAAATCGTGAAAATAATTCAAAATGCATAATGCATAATTCATAATTGGCTACGCAATAATATGTAGGAAAACAATTGTGAATTATGAATTGACTGTAATTATGCATTAAGTAATAAATATATTAATCTCCCTCTATCATGAGGGCACATTCAATTGAATGTCCGAGACAAACAATTATGCATTATGAATTATGCATTAGAAAAAAATGAAACCGCCTAAAAATATATATTTCATAGGGGCCGGAGGAATCGGCATGGCAAATCTTGTGAGGTATTTCCTTTCGAAGGGATGCCGTATAGCCGGCTATGACCGCACGTCGACACAACTCACCGATGCATTGAGAGAGGAGGGAGCGGAGATAGTATTTGAAGACGATCCTGAGCTCATTCCAGAAGATATGAAAAATATGGATGAAACTCTCGTAGTGTATACTCCTGCAGTGGGAGACGACAACCGGATACTTACTGAATTCCGCAATATGGGATTCACTCCAGTGAAACGCGCCGCTGTTTTAGGATTAATCACAGCTGACACCGATGGCATTTGCATAGCGGGATCTCACGGAAAGACTACAACATCATCAATGACTGCATGGATTTTGGAGCAAACCAAAGGGGGGTGCAATGCATTCCTCGGAGGAATATTGCGCAATACTGGAAGCAACCTGATGATATCCCGAGGGAGCCAATATTCCGTGATTGAGGCTGATGAATATGACCGCTCTTTCCATCAGCTTCACCCTTGGCTCGCAGTCGTGACCTCTACTGATCCTGATCATCTTGACATATATGGCGACGAAGCAGGTTACCTTGAAGGCTTCGCACACTTTACCTCACTTATACGTCCGGGAGGCTACCTAATCATGCACACAGGGTTGAAGCTCATACCCCGCATCGGAAAAGATGTCACGCTTGAGACATATAGTGGGCATCAAGGAATGAGAGGAGACTGGTATGCTGACAATGTAAGATGGGGTATTGGTACTCTTACAATAGACATTCATGGACCCGAGGTAGAGATATTTGATGTGAGTCTCGGGGTGCCTGTAGAAATCAATATCGACAACTCTGTGGCAGCCGCAGCCGCAGCGTGGCATGCAGGAGCCACCACGGAAGAAATCAAAAAAGGACTCGAGACTTTCAAGGGGGCTGAGCGCCGCTTCCAGATATGGTTGGATGGAGTGACAGAAAGCAAAACCGTCGTCATCGACGACTATGGACACTCTCCTGCGGAAGTGAAAGCTTCAATCGAATCTGTCAAGAAGCTATATCCCGGGAAAGAGGTAACTGTCATATTCCAACCCCACCTTTATACACGCACACGCGATTTCGCACCTGAATTCGCAGAAGCGCTTTCTGCAGCAGATCGCCTGATCATGACTGAAATCTATCCGGCAAGGGAAAAACCGATACCTGGAGTAGACTCAGAAATGGTCTTGAAAGATGTCAAATGCAAAAATAAAGCATTTTGTGAACGAAAAAATTTGCTTAATTTAATAAAAAGTAGTAATTTTGAAGTCCTTATGACACTCGGAGCAGCAGATCTCAACGTCTTGCTGCCTGAAATCTGCCGTATCATCATTGCAAATGATTGATATGCATATTGTTATATATACATTCTAAAAAAGGGATAGAGGATTAGAGAAATATGTGGAAGACAACATTTAAAATCGTCTTGTTGCTGGTGCTACTGGGATATGTGGCATTTGCCTTTGCATTCGTTCACGAAGAGAATGGGAAGCGCATCTGCACAGGTATCGATCTACGTATAGTCGGAAATACGCTTCCAGATAGCGTAATGAGACAGGGAGTCAATTCCCAACTTGCCAAATACAGCCACAAATTAAAGGGGGAGGCTTTAGAAAACATCGACTTAAAGGGACTCGAAGACTACTTGAGAAAATTCTCCAACTTTGAATGGGTGGAATGCTCCTTTAATCCAGACAGTAGGCTTCGAATCACCATATCCCCTATCAAGGCGGAGGTGAGAGTATTCACAGACAATGGTCCAAGCTTCTACATCAACCGTTATGGCAAGAGAATCAAGGCAGACGCAGAGTTTTTCATAGATGTCCCTGTTTTGATCGCTCCCCATAAGTATGAAAATAGCATATCGGCAGCACTTACAGTGATACGATATCTGGGATCGCATCCGGAGCTCAGCCGGATGATAGCAGCCTACAAGATTGATGGACCCAACGACTTGATCCTGATACCAAGACTTCAGGGACACGTCATAAATTTCGGAGACTCCACTCGTCTTGATGAAAAAAGAGTTGCCATAATGGCAGCCTACCACAATGTAATGCCAGCAAAAGGCTGGAATACATACGACACCATTTCCGTCAAATTCAAGAACCANATNGTNGCNTCACGNCGCAANAANNNNATNTNNAGCCATGGNGCNCTTGAAGANGANGGNNNNGACCTNGAAGAAGCCACTCTNCCNGANGTGGCNAATATTAACACACAGAATTCCGNANNNGANAACGGNTAANNAANAAGAATGGCTACAGACAGATATATAGCAGCACTCGAAATAAGCAGTTCGAAAGTAATCGGAGCTGTAGGAGCTGTCGGCAAAAGCGGACAGCTGGAAATCCTTGCCATAGAGCAAGAGAAAAGCATCGATTCTGTAAGATATGGACAGATACAAAATATTGAGGAGACCTACAACAACATCTCATACGTGCTTGAAAGGCTTGAACGCAGGATGGCTCCGCGTGAAATCACGGGAGTTTATGTCGGAATCTCAGGACGTTCACTGAGAAGTATCAGAAAAGATGTAGCTCTCAACCTTCCTGACGACACAGATATCACAGAAGCCATTCTTGAGCGCCTGAAAAGAAACGCTATGGAAGCTGATCTCGACAGATCGTTGGAGATAGTGGATGCAATTCCACGAATATTTACAGTAGGAAAGGATGAGACACACCGCCCTAAAGGGAGGATGGGCAACCATATATCAGCTATCTACGATCTCATAGTGGCGCGTCCGATCATCCAGAGCAATATCAAGAGAGTAGTCAAGGAGCGTCTTGATTTGGATATCAAAGGAATTGTCATCACCCCGTTGGCCACAGGTGAAATTGCACTTAACGAGCACGAAAAGAAGCTCGGATGCATGCTTGTTGACATAGGGGCTGAAACCACCACAGTCACAATATATACAAGAGGAAACCTTGTTTATTTCGCAACCCTTCCATTCGGAGGAAGAAATATTACCCTCGACCTTATGGAACTTAATGAGCTCGAGGATAAGGCTGAAGAATTCAAAATAAATTTCGGCAACGCAATTGCGCCCACAGTTCCCTCGCAAGTCAAGGTAGGCAACCATAAACAATCGGACATAAGCAATTATGTTGTGGCAAGATCAGAAGAAATAGTAGCCAACATAGTGGAGCAGATAAAATATGCCGGACTCTCTGAAAAAGACATTCCGGAAGGGATCGTGCTTTGCGGAGGAGGAGCCAGACTCAACGGGATGATGGACCTTATCGGTAAGTTCACTGGTCTGAAAGTAAGGATGGCGACATTGCCTCATTATATTAGGATGACTGATATCAATGGTCAGGGAATGGAGAGTTTAGAACTGGCTGCCATCATGCATGCGGCCTCCAAGAAATCGGATGATGATTGCCTTCAGCTTCCGCCACCTCCCGAACCGGAAAAACCGGAAGAAGAGGTCGTAACCGAAACCTCGAAGCCCGGAAANAAACCGAAGCCAGACAAGCCGGNATTCTTCGGANGCCTTGGANACACTCNCGNGAAAATATTCACGCCAATAGGCGAAGACGACGAAGGGGATGAACTCACATAAAACCAAATTCCTCTACTACCTCAAATTTGAATAATATGGAAGATTATCTTAACGACATATCAAACACTACGGAATTTCTTGACGACGCCACATCCGCCATTATAAAGGTAATAGGTGTCGGAGGAGGAGGAGACAATGCCGTNAACNATATGTATCGGCAAAATATTCCCAACGTAAACTTNGTGGTATGCAATACAGATGAGCANGCTCTGAAGATGTCGCCNGTNCCNAANCAGCTNATNCTCGGCTGGGANGTNACNCGNGGNCGNGGAGCCGGNAANGACCCGGGNACCGGACGNCAGTGTGCNGAAGCNTCNNCNGAAGACATNCGNGCNCTNTTCGACAAGAATACNGAAATGGTNTTNATNACNGCCGGTATGGGNGGNGGCACNGGNACCGGNGCNGCCCCNNTAGTGGCAAANATNGCNANGGANGANAANAAGCTNACNATCGGCATCGTNACNATTCCTTTCCTNTTNGAAGGGAAGAAAAAAATCATGAAGGCAATCGACGGGGCCAAAGAGATGCAAAAGTTTGTAGATGCTCTGCTGGTAATCAACAACGAGCAACTCATTGAGATCTACCCTGACCTCAACTTCTTCAATGCTTTTGAAAAAGCAGACGACACGCTCGCCAATGCAGCGAGGTCTATCTCTGAAATCATCAGCGAAGAGTGCTATATCAATGTGGACTTTGAAGACGTCAAGACAACACTTCGCGACTCCAAGACCGCAATNATTGCCACANNTTACGGCGATGGCGACCATCGCATCACGAGCGCTATCCGCAATGCCCTTCATTCTCNTTTGATGAAGAAGCACGACGTCAACACCTCGCAAAGATTGCTCCTTAAATTCGCTTGCAACCGAAATAGCGACCGCCCTATAACAGCACAGGAAATGACCGAAATCTACGCTTTCACATCGAAACTTCCTGATACAATTGATGTGAAGTGGGGCATCGCCGACAATCCTGAACTTGGCGATAAACTGAAGGTAACGATTCTTGCATCCGGATTCGANCTAACACTTATTGAAAAGAAGGTGGGTGAGCCCGGACATGGACCTGCTGAAGAGGAAAATGTCGTGCTCTTTGGCGATCCTACCCACGACCANGAAGCAAAAGTGGCGCAAGAAAAGGAAGTAGACCGCCAGATAGCAGAAATGTATGGGGCCGACAAGCTGAAGCAGCAGATACAGGATGCCAACAGAGCCAAATATGCGGTGCTTGACCCGTCGCAATACGACGACCATGAGGCAGTGGCTCTATTTGAACGAATCCCAACCTTCAGCAGAGATCCCAANTATCTTGATGAGCTTAAGAAGACCGCTGAAAGAAAAGAGAATAAGCCAACGACACCGTCTTATTCCAATTCTCATNCTTCTAAGCCATCGGGCAAAGACGACGAAGAAAATACAAACAATAACGTCATAAGTTTTTAATATCTAAAATGAATTCTCAATCCACACAGACACCTGAGAATCTTGAGAAATTTCAGATGGTGGCAAAGACTTTCCAAGGACTGGAGGAAGTACTTCGCGACGAGCTAATCGACCTGGGTGCCGAAAATGTTGAAGTCGGCAACCGTATGGTGCAGTTTGAAGGCGACCTTGCCACAATGTACAAAGCTAATATCTGCTGCCGTACCGCACTGCGGATATTGAAACCGATCGTGAAATTCACGGCCTCGAATCCAGATGAGCTCTATGATGCGGTGCGCGAAATAGAGTGGGAGAAATATATGACCCCAGACTCCACTTTCTCGATCGACTCCACAGTGTCGAGTGCCGACTTTACACACTCCAAATTCGTCACCTACCGCGTCAAGGATGGAATTGTAGACCATTTCAACGACATTTGTGGGAAGCGTCCGTCAATACGCCTTCAAGGAGCCGATATTCAGCTCAATGTGCATATTTCTGAAAATCGTGTGACAATCTCCCTTGATTCAAGCGGTGAGCCACTGTCAAAGCGCGGATACAAGGTGAATAATACAGAAGCTCCTATCAATGANGTGCTTGCAGCAGGCATTATTATGCTTTCGGGCTGGAAGGGTGACTGCGACTTCGCCGACCCGATGTGTGGATCAGGTACCTTCTTGGTGGAAGCTGCTCTTATAGCGGCAAACATCAATCCGGGAATCTACCGTGAGAAATTCGCTTTCGAGACATGGGAAGATTTCGACGAAGAACTTTTTGAAGAAATATACAACGATGACAGCGCAGAGCGTGAATTCGCCTACAAGATATATGGAGGCGACATCGATCCCGAGGCTGTCAAGATAGCGCGACGCAACGTAAAGAGTGCAAAGGTGGAGAATATGGTAGAGATCAGCTGCCGAAGCATCGAGGATTGGACCGACAATGCTCCTGAAGGGGTACTGGTGATGAATCCTCCATACGGACAGCGAATCAATCCCGCTAACATGACTGCTCAAGCTCTTTACCGGACCATCGGTACTTGCCTTAAAAAGAACTTCGAAGGCTGGGAGGCATGGATTATTGGACTTGCAGAAGGCTTTATGCAAGATATAGGACTGAAGCCATCGGTGAAGTATCCATTGCTCAATGGTGGGCTTGAGTGTACTCTCAATGAATATGTGATGTTCAGCGGCGGGTATAATGACTTCCGAGCTGATGGTGGGGTGGTGAAGCATGCTTCCGGAAAGACGGACAGTCCGAAAGTGCGGCGCATGACCGACCGAGAATGGGAAGACGATGCCAAGCGCTACGACGGCAAGAGCCGCAAAAAAGACACAAGCAAGGGTGACCGTCAGAAACGTCGTATCGACGACAAACCTCAACGTTATGACAATGACGAACCATTACCACACTTCCAGGAAGAGAAGCCGCGTAGGTATGACAGTGACGAGCGTAAGCCTCGCTACAATGAGGATAAGCCTCGCAGATATGACAATGAGGAGCGCAAACCGCGCTTCAATGAGGATAAGCCTCGCCGCTTCAACGACAATGGCGACCGCAAGCCTCGCT
>WFLX010016287.1_pt1 | contig 17074 bp, 11 predicted proteins | sample 4967041 | NCBI WGS metagenome assembly WFLX01 (sample SAMN12857096, study PRJNA449069) | gut metagenome | isolation source: stool from male and female vole | host: Microtus ochrogaster | place: USA:Florida | collected 2017 | reverse complement strand
AAGACCCTTGGTGAGGTTGGCGAAGGCAGCTGCGTCGGCGGGGGTCCACCATTCGGTCATGTTGCCTTCGGCGTCGAAGTGAGAGCCCTGGTCGTCAAATCCGTGAGTCATCTCGTGGCCGATCACCACGCCGATGCCGCCATAGTTTTCAGCATCGCTGGCCTCGGGATCGAAGAAGGGAGCCTGAAGAATAGCGGCGGGGAACACGATTTCGTTGGCCATAGGATTATAATAGGCGTTGACGGTCTGAGGTGTCATGCCCCACTCGGTGCGGTCAACCGGCTTGCCCCACTTCGAGAGCTCGTCGCGCTGATGCCACATCGACACTTCGTGCATATTCTCATAATAGCTCTTTGAGGGATCGATTTCCATTGAGGAATAATCTTTCCACTTGTCGGGATAGCCGATTTTGACGGTAAAGGCTGCGAGCTTTTCATGAGCGCGGGCCTTGGTGGTGTCGCTCATCCATGTGAGCGAGTCGATATGCTCGCCGAGGGCGGTGCGGAGGTTCTCCACAAGGCCGAGCATATACTGCTTGGAGCTTTCGGGGAAATATTTTTCGACATAGAGCTGACCCACAGCCTCGCCGAGAGCACCCTCGGTGGCCGAGAGAGCGCGTTTCCAGCGGGGACGCTGCTCCTGCACACCGCTCACAACCTTGTTAAACTCAAAGTTGGCGTCGGTGAAACTGTCGCTCAGATAGGGAGAAGCGCCGCTGACATATTTCCAGAGATAGTAGTCTTTGATTTCGCGTGAGGAGAGCGATTTCATGAGCTCGCTTGCGCGAACAACAGATGAGGGTTCGGTCACGATCACACCGGGCACCGAGTCAATCTCCATTGTCTCGACAAAGAATCTGTCCCAGTCAACGGCGGGCATCATCTCCTTGAGCTCGGCGATCGAGCGGGGGTTATACATCTTGGGAATGTCGCGCTTCTCCTTGCGGGTCCAGGCGGCATCGGCGAGCGAAGTTTCGATTTTCATCACGTTGGCCATGATGCGGGCGGCCTCCTCCTCAGAGTAGCCGGCGTTTTTCATCTGGGCCACGATGAGGTTCTTATAAGCCTCGCGCACCTGAGTGTTGCGCTCGTCATCCTTGAGATAGTAGTCGCGGTCGCCGAGACCCATGCCGCCACCCGAGATATACATGGCATATTCCTTGGAGTTGACGAGGTTTTCCATCGGGCCGGCTCCGAAGAAGGGTGAGGCATAGTTTTTGTGCATCCACATGAAGAGGTCGTTGAGGCCCTCGTCGGGAGTGGTTTCGATTTTGTTGAGGTCGGCCAGAATCGGTTTGGCGCCCTCCTCGTTGCGGCGGGTTGAGTCCATAGCCAGATTGTAGATGGTGCTTACCTTATAGGCCACGGTGCCGGGCTCGGGATTGCTCTCGCCGAGCGAAAGCACTATATCCTTAACTCTCTGCTCGTTGAGGTCGGAAAGCACATTAAACTGACCGTAGCGGGCATATTCGGCGGTGAGGGGATGGGCTTCCTGCCATTTGGCGGTTACATATTCATAGAAGTCATCGCCGGGTTTGATTTCTGACGACAACATCGAGGGGTCAAGGCTCTTGAGATGTTCCTTGCCGCTACATCCACCAAGCACAATAGGAAGAGCTGCTGCCATGGCGATAACGGTTTTGATTTTGTTCATCGATTGGTTTGTTAATAAAAATATGATTGGAGAATAGGTTTTGATTTATTCCTTGACGGCGGTGTAGATGCTGCACACTCCGAAGGTGAGGGGCATGAAACGGCTGTCGCCGAAACCCGATTGCTTCATCAGCCGGGTCATCGCTTCGCCCTGAGGCACCGCGGCTATCGACTCGCCGAGATAGCGGTAGGCCGAGCTGTCGGAGCTCACCATGCGCCCGAGCATCGGTATCACGCCGCGGGTATAGAGATTATAGAACGGCTTGATAACAGGGTTGACAGGCCGCGAAAGCTCCACCACGGTCAACATGCCTCCGCTGCGGAGCACCCTCGCCATCTCCCTGTAGCCGGCGGCAAGGTTCTCGAAGTTTCTCACTCCGAAAGCCACCGTCACGGCGTCGAAGCTGCCGGCCTCAAAGGGGAGGCTGAGGCAGTCGGCGCTCAGCAGGGTGATGTGGTCGGAAGCGCCGAGCGCCTCCACCTTGCTGCGGCCGCGCTCTATCATTCCCTCCGAGAGGTCCACGCCGGTGATGCGTGCCTGAGGCATCTTGCGCCACATCTCAATGGCAAGGTCGGCGGTGCCGGTGGCCACATCGAGTATTTCGCGGGGGTTGCGCGCCTTGACCATGCTGATGGCCTTGGCCCGCCAGCGGCGGTCGATGCCGAGGGTCATGGCGCGGTTCATGAAGTCGTAGGCGGGCGCGATATTGTCGAACATATCGCGCACCTGCTCCGACTTGTGGCGGCTGTCGCCCGAGTAGGGATTAACCTTTTCGCAACCCGACATTCAAAGCGACATGTTTTGGAGGCAATCCTCCACATTGACAGCTATGCGGTCAACGAGATTGGCTTCGTCGGCCTTGACAAAGGGCTGACCGGTGATGTGCTCGTAGAGCTCGATATAGCGCTCCGACACGCTCTCGATAAATTCGGGAGTCATCTCGGGCACCTGCTGGCCCTCCTTGCCCATAAATCCGCGCTCGATGAGCCACTGGCGCACAAACTCCTTGGAGAGCTGGCGCTGGGGCAGACCCTTCTCGAAACGCTCCTCATAGCCCTCGGCATAGAAATAGCGCGACGAGTCGGGAGTGTGGATTTCGTCGATGAGCAGCACCTTGCCGTTATGCTTGCCGAACTCATATTTTGTGTCGACGAGTATGAGACCCTTCTCGGCGGCCATCTTGGTGCCTCTCTCGAAGAGGCGGCGGGTGTAGGCCTCCATCACCTCATAGTCGGCGGCATCTACGATTCCGCGGGCGATGATCTCCTCGCGCGAGATATTCTCGTCGTGGCCGGCGTCGGCTTTGGTGGTGGGGGTGATGATAGGTTCGGGGAACTTCTCGTTTTCCCTCATGCCGTCGGGCAGTTTCACACCGCAGAGCTCACGGCAACCGGCCTGATATTCGCGCCAGGCCGAGCCGGTGAGATAACCGCGGATTATCATTTCAACCTTGAAGCCCTCGCAACGCACACCCACAGTGGCCATGGGATCGGGAGCGGCAAGCTTCCAGTTGGGCACTATGTCGGCTGTTGAATCGAGAAAATAGGCGGCGATCTGGTTGAGCACCTGGCCTTTGTAGGGAATGCCCTGGGGCAGGATAACGTCAAACGCCGAGATACGGTCGGTGGCTATCATCACCAGCAAATCGGGATTTACTGAATAAACATCACGCACTTTGCCGTGGTAGACGGCGGTCTGGCCGGGGAAATTATAGTCGGTCGACACCAATGTTGTTGCCATAAGCGTTGAAATTGATTATGAAAATTTATGTGATTGAATTATTAATTTTCTGAAGGGTTGGCGGCTGTAACAGGCCGGGCGGCCTCACGCCCGTGTAGGCGTGTGAAATTACAATCAGTCTGCAAAATTACAAAAAAATATCCGTATCGCGACAATCACCCCCGCCCTACTCATTGGACTATTCGGCCCCGCCGCGCGCCAAATTGGAATAAAAGTAGAATTTTCGGGCATTTTTCCACCTATCACCCACGCGTTGAAATAATATCTTCGGATTTTTCGGGAAATTTTGACTAATTTTGCAGTGATTATTGCGGCTCTCTCAGCCCGCAATGTCGCGTTTCAACAGTTAACCGACTGAATTTTATCGCATCAAATCAGGAATATTCATTCATAAAAGAAGCTACCAATATGTATCGCAAAGCAGTTAAGACCATGGCCCTCGGTTTAGGGTGTTCAATCATGGTGACTTTAGGTTCTTGTGGCGGCGGCAGCCAGCAGCAACAGGCCGGAGCTCCCGAGCTCGGCGTCATGACCGTTTCTCTTGGCAATTCCCGCAGCGAAACCACCTATCCCGCTCAAATCAAAGGCAAAACCGACATCGCCATCCGTCCGCAGGTGTCAGGATTCATAACTAAAGTGCATGTTGACGAAGGTCAGAGAGTAAAGAAAGGTCAGCCCCTCTTCACCCTCGACCAGGTGACATTTAAAGCTGCCGTCGACCAGGCCCGCGCAGCTGTCAATTCAGCTGCCACAGCAGTGGCCACCGCCCAGCGCACCGCCGATACAAAGCGTGTGCTTCTCAGCAAAGACATTATCTCGCAGTTTGACTATCAGACCTCTCAGGATCAGCTTGAGCAGGCCCAGGCAGCTCTCGCTCAGGCCCGCGCCAACCTCGTCAACGCCGAGAAAAACCTTTCATATACCGTTGTCACCGCTCCCAGCGACGGTGTGGTAGGCACAATACCCATGCGTGAAGGCTCGCTCGCCTCACCCTCTTCGGCCTCACCCCTCACCACCATCAGCGACAACTCTGAGGTGTATGCCTACTTCTCACTCACCGAGCGCGACCTGCTCAACATGACCGACCAGGGCACCCGCACCGTCGACGAGGCCATCGCCTCGATGCCCGCCGTTGAGCTCCGTCTGGCCGACGGCTCAACCTACCCCCTGCCCGGCAAGGTAGCCACAGTGAGCGGCGTGGTCGACACCTCCGTAGGCGCCTCATCGGTGCGCGCCCTCTTCAGCAACCCCTCGGGATTGCTCCGCAGCGGCTCGACCGGCACAATCGTCATCCCCTCCGAGTCTGAAAACGTGATCATCATTCCCCAGAAAGCCACTTTCGAGATTCAGGACCGTCGTTTCGCTTATATCGTCAACGACAGCAACAAGCTCGTCACCACCCCCATCACCGTTACTCCCGTGAGCGACGGCGCTACCTTTGTGGTTACCTCGGGCCTCAACCCCGGCGACCGCGTGGTGGTTGAAGGCGTAGGCACTCAGAATGTGCGTGAAGGCGCCGTGATCACCCCCGTTGAAAAGTCGGCCGCCGCTCCCGCCGCTCCGGCCCAGCAACAATAAGCCGAGAGGCTCCCACTTCTCTCTCCGCTGATCATCAATCATTTTCCAACATTTATCCTAAGCAAACGAGAAGATGAAACTCGACACTTTTATTAACCGGCCGGTGCTATCGACGGTTATCTCAATATTCATCGTGCTGCTGGGTCTTATCGGACTTGTCTCTCTCCCCATTACCCAATTCCCCGATATCGCACCCCCTACCATCTCGGTGACCACCACCTATCAGGGTGCCAACGCCCAGGCAGTGCTCAACTCGGTTATCGCCCCGCTTGAAGAGTCGATCAACGGCGCAGAGGGCATGACCTATATCGAATCGACCGCCACCAACACCGGCTCGGCAACCATCAACGTGTATTTTGAGCAGGGCTTCGACCCCGACATGGCCGCCGTCGACGTGCAGAACCGTGTGGCCAAGGCCCAGAGCCTCCTCCCCGCCGAGGTGACCCGCGTGGGTGTGCTCACCCAGAAGCGCCAGACCTCCATGCTTGTCGGCGTGTGTCTCTATGACGAAGACGGCACCTATCCCGAGACCTTCATCGAAAACTACATGAAGATCAACATCGTGCCCGAAATGCAGCGTATTCAGGGCGTGGGCGACGTGATGGTGCTCGGCGCCGACTACTCGATGCGCATATGGCTCCGCCCCGAGGTGATGGCTCAATACGGCCTCATGCCCTCCGATGTGTCAAACGCTCTTGCCGAGCAGAACATCGAGGCTGCTCCCGGTGCCTTCGGCGAGCAGGGCAACCAGACCTTCCAGTATAACATGAGATACCGCGGCCGCCTCACCACTCCCGAGGAGTTTGAGAACATCGTGATCCGCGCCACTCCAAACGGCGAGGTGCTCCGTCTCGGCGAAGTGGCCGACGTGGAACTCGGCCGCGTGACCTATGGCTTCCACAGTAAATATAACGGCAAGCCCGCCGTTACAGCCATGGTGTTCCAGACCGCCGGCTCAAACGCCACCAAGATCATCAACGACTGCTTGAAATTCGTTGATAAGATCAAGAAAGACCTCCCCAGCGGTCTCGGCATCGCCATTCCTCTCAACAACAACGACTTCCTCTATGCCTCGATTTCACATGTGGTGCAGACGCTCCTCGAAGCGTTTATCCTCGTGTTTCTCGTGACATATATCTTCCTTCAGGACTTCCGCTCCACCATCATCCCCGCCATTGCGATTCCGGTGGCCCTTATCGGCACCTTCTCGCTGATGTATCTCATCGGCTTCTCGCTCAACCTCATCACTCTGTCGGCTCTCGTGCTGGCGATAGCGATTGTGGTCGACGACGCCATTGTGGTGGTCGAGGCGGTTCACGCCAAGCTCGACGTGGGATATAAGAGCGCACGCAAGGCCTCGATCGACGCCATGAACGAAATCGGCGGCGCCATCATCTCGATCACCCTCGTGATGATGCTCGTGTTTATCCCCGTGTCGTTCATGCCCGGCACCTCGGGTGTGTTCTACCGCCAGTTTGGTATCACCATGGCCATAGCCATCGGCTTCTCGGCCATCAACGCCCTCACCCTGTCGCCCGCCCTCTGTGCCGTGCTCCTCAAGCCCCACAACGACGAGTCGACCCTCAAGGAGCGCATGTCGACAGCCTATAGCGCAGCCGCCGACCAGGTGAAGCAGCAATATAAAAAGCGTTTCTCCATCCCCCCGATCGTTACCTTCATTCTGCTCATCGCCACCGTGACATTCATGGTGCTCGGATGGTTTAACTTTGAAAACGTCACCTATGGCATCATTGCCGTAGTGGTTGCCATCTTCACCCTCATAGGCATCTTCTCAAAGAGATTCCACGAAGCCTTCGAGAAAGTCTACAACGGTATGCTCAAAGGATACCGCAAGGCCGTCAACGCCTTCACCCACCACAAGGTCACAGCCTTTGTGTGTGTGGGCGTGGCTGTGGCAGTGCTCGTGTGGCTCATGAGCATCACCCCCTCAACCCTCGTGCCCAACGAAGACACCGGCACAATATTCTGTATGGTGGATATGCCCCCGGGCACCTCGCAGGAGCGCACCACCGAAGTGCTCGATCAGGTTGACTCGATTCTCGGCACCATACCCGCCATTCAGGGCCGTAACATGATCAACGGTTATAGCTTCCTCGCCGGTCAGGGCGCCACCTACGGCACATTTATCGTGAAGCTCAAAAACTGGTCGGAGCGCTCGGCAAGCGAAAGTTCCGACGCCGTGATTCAGCAGCTCTACGGCCTCACCGGAAGATATGTGAAGGATGGCCGCGTGATGATTTTCGCGCCCCCTATGATTACCGGCTACTCGGCCACCAACGGCTTCGAGCTCAAGATGCAGGATAAGACCGGCGGCGACATCAACGAATTCTTCACCGTGGTGCAGACATTCCTCGGCGCCCTCAACCAGCAGCCCGAGATTCAGATGGCCTATACCACCTTCAACCCCACCTTCCCGCAGTATATGGTCGACATCGACGCCGCCAAAGCCAAACAGGCCGGCCTCTCGCCCCAGACCATCCTCTCCACCCTGCAGGGCTACTACGGCGGTATGTATGTGTCAAACTTCAACCGTTTCGGCAAGCTCTACCGCGTCATGATGCAGGCCTCGCCCGAAGCCCGCGTAAGCCCCGAGACCCTCAACTCAATCAAGGTGCGCAACGGCAATGAGATGGCCTCGATTTCCAACTTCGTGACCCTCACCCGTGTCTACGGCCCCGACCTGCTCAACCGCTTCAACATGTTCCAGAGCATTTCGGTGAGCGGTCAGCCCGCACCCGGATATTCGTCGGGTGAAGCCCTCGCCGCCATCGAGCGCGTGGCCAACGAAACCCTCCCCACCGGCTTCGGCTATGAATATGCCGGCATGACCCGTGAGGAAGCCAACACCTCGTCGGGCAGCGCCACGGCAGTGATTTTCGGTCTCTGTCTGCTGTTTGTCTACCTCATCCTCTCGGCTCAGTATGAAAGCTATGCCCTTCCCCTCGCCGTTATCCTCTCGATACCGTTCGGCCTCATGGGCACCTTTATCTTCGCCGACCTCGAATCGATTTCCAACTCCATCTATCTGCAGATCGCCCTCATCATGCTCATAGGTCTTCTGGCCAAAAACGCCATCCTCATCGTGGAATTTGCGCTCGACCGCCGTCGCACCGGCATGTCGATCTTCAGCGCCGCCGTCGATGGCGCCGTGGCCCGTCTGCGACCCATTCTCATGACCTCGCTCGCCCTCATCATCGGCCTTCTGCCCATGATGTTTGCCCACGGCGTAGGCGCCAACGGCAACAGGGCTCTCGGCGCCGGCTCGGTGGGCGGTATGCTCATCGGTATGCTCTGCCAGATATTTGTGGTTCCCGCATTGTTTGTAACCTTCCAGATNCTCCAGGAAAAGATCAAGCCCATGACCTGGAAAGACACCGACAACCAGGGCATCGAAAGCGAAATCGAACAGTATTCACGCTAAACTCCCGCTCACACTACAATGAATATATCCAAGAAAATCATAATTCCGGCCGTGGCCGCCGCAGGCTTATCGCTCCTCTCGGGCTGTAATGTCTACGGCAAATTCAAAATGCCTCAGGACACTCCCCTCACCGNGGAATANGTCAAGGCCNGCGAAGCCCAAGCCGACTCGACCGCCTTCGGCAACCTGCGCTGGCAGGAGGTGTTTACCGACCCGATGCTCACCGACCTCATCTATCAGGCCCTCAAAGCCAACACCAACCTCGCCAACGCCAAGCTCAACGTCGACATCGCCCACGCCAACCTTCAGGGCGCCCGCCTGAGCTATCTCCCCTCGGTGGCCCTCTCGCCCAATGGCGCCGGCGCCTCCTATGCCGGCAACGCCATGTCGTGGAGCTATCAGCTCCCCCTCTCGGTGAGCTGGGAGGTTGACATCTTCGGCAAGCTGCNCANCNCCAACCGCACCGCCAAAGCCNCCTANCTCCAGTCGCAGAGCTATGAGCAGGCCGTGAGATCACAGATCATCTCGGCTGTGGCCAACACCTATTATGCCATCGCCATGACCCGCGCACAGCTCGACCTTCAGCGCGAAACCTCAGTGAAATGGGCCGAGACCGTCCAGACTATGATGGACCTCAAGGAGGCCGCCTATCTCAACGAGGCTTCGGTGGTGCAGACCCGCGCCCAATACTACGGCATCCTCGGCCAGATAACCGACACCGAGACCTCGCTTCAGAAGCTCTACAACACCATGTCGCTGCTGCTCAACACTCAGCCTCAGGAATGGGCCACAAGCTCCTCGGCGCTCCTCACCCTCCCCGAAATCAACCGTGAGGAGATACCTATGCGCGAGCTCGCCGCCCGTCCCGACGTAAAGGCCGCCGAATATTCGCTCGCAGCTGCCTACTACACCACCGCGAGCGCCCGCGCAGCCTTCTATCCCGGCCTCAACATCACAGCCAACGGCGGTTTCACCAACCTCCTCGGCTCGATGATAGTCAATCCCGGCGACTGGTTTGTGCAGCTCGCCGGCTCGCTCGCCGCTCCCCTCTTTGCCCGCGGTCAGAACATTGCGCGCCTCAAGGGGGCCAAAGCCCGTCAGCAACAGGCTCTCAACACCTTTGAATATACCCTGCTCAGCGCAGCCTCCGAGGTGAGCAACGCCATGACAACCTACAATCAGGCCACCGAGAAATCCGCCTATCTCGCCGAGCAGATCACCAACCTCGACCGCGCCGTCGACGTGACACAGACACTCCTCAAACTCGGCACCACAGGCACCACCTATCTCGAAGTGATCACCGCCCAGCAGAATCTGCTCAGCGCCCAGATGGGTCGCCTTGCCTGCGACTACACACGCACCCAAGCTCTCATCAACCTCTATCAGAGTCTTGGCGGAGGCCGATAAATTCTTATTAACCTTAAACCCTAAATATCTATGATTAGCCCCCTTGCTTACGTCGACCCCTCGGCCAAACTGGGTCAGAACGTCACCGTTCACCCCTTTGCATATATTGATGCCGATGTTGAAATTGGCGACAACTGCGAGATTATGCCCTATGTGAGCATAATCAGTGGCACCCGCATGGGTTCAGGCAACAAAATCTACACCGGCAGCATTATCGGCGCCAATCCTCAGGATTTCAGATGGAAAGGTGAAAAAACCTACTGCATCATAGGCAATGATAACACCATCCGCGAAAAGGTGCTCATCAACCGCAGCATCCGCGAAGGTGAAGCCACCGTGATCGGCAACGGCACCTTCATCATGGCCGACTCACATATCGGCCACGACGCCAACATCGCCGACCACTGTGTGATAGGCAACCGCGCCACCCTCGCCGGCAACACCACCGTGGGTGAATGTTCAATCCTCTCGTCGGGCGTGATTCTCCACGAGGGAAGCCGTCTCGGCCCCTGGACACTCATCAAAGGCGGCTGCCGCATCTCGGGCAACGTGCCCCCCTATGTCATCATGGCCCACAACCCCGCCGTTTATTTCGGCGTCAACGCCGTGGTGCTCAGAAAGGGCCGTTTCTCCGACGAGGAAATCGACGACGTGGCCAAAGTCTACCGCCACATCTATCAGAGCGGCACCTCGGTGTTCAACGCCCTCAAGCGCATTGAGGCCGACGTGCCTCAGTCGAAAGTTCGCGACGCCGTTATCGACTTCGTGCGCGGCAGCAACCTCAAGATCGTGGCCATCCCCCGCGAGTTTGAGTAACCTCCNCCGCCNCATCCCCCCTANAGCAGAGGGTGGCCCCACTCCCNGGCCACCCTCTGCNATTCTTATGCCGNCNCANTNANTTTTTCTCGGCGCGGCGGCGCTCTATGATGTCGGAGAAGGATTTGGGCAAGCGCACATTATAGAGGTCGTATGCCTCGTCAAAGAGAGGCGCTATCTCCTCGTCCTTAAACCCCGCTATGCCACACCCTATGCGGGTGACATAAAAGGTGTTTTGGTCACATTCGCGCGCAAACTCGATAAACCGGTCAACGTAGGGCTTGATAGTCTCCACTCCCCCCTGCATGGTAGGGATAGCGTAGCTCTGACCCATGAAGCCCTCGCCCTGACCCATCACGGCGCCAAACTTCTTATAGGCCACACGCGCGGCTCCTCCGGCATGGACACCCTGAAGGTTGCTGCCAAACACAAACACATCATCACGCTCAAGCTCCGTGATATTTTCAGGTGTATATTTCTTAGCCATAGTCTTTTCAATTTTTCAGANTCCTCTGAGTTCTCTGAGCTNTCTGAGGACTCTNAGTTCTCTGAGCTNTCTGNGCCTTTGCCACAAATTTATGTAATTTTTGTGGCAAAAACAAATTTCAGAGGGCTCTGAGGGCTCTGAGAACTCTGAGGGGGAAACAGCGAGGGCATATCGGCCGGGGTGGCGGATATGCCCTGTGTTGTTTATCAGTGGGGGAAGGGATTATTTGGAGTCTTTGTTGAGGAGATCGCGGATCTCGGTGAGGAGTTTCACTTCATCTGAGGGCTCGGCGGGAGCGGGTTCGGGCTCGGGAGCAGCTTCCTCTTTCTTGCGGAGATTGTTCATCACCTTGATGGCAAGGAAGATACAGAAAGCTATGATGATAAAGTCAACGATGGTCTGCACGAAAGCGCCCCATGTGAGAGCCACTTCGGGAGTAATGACCTCGGAGGTAGCGCCGTCGATCACAGCATCTTTGATTACATATTTATATNCCGAGAAATTGAGACCACCGGTAAGCACACCTATACCGGGCATGATGATATCGTTGACAAGCGAGGTTACAATCTTGCCGAACGCACCGCCGACAACTACACCGACTGCCATATCGACAACATTGCCGCGCATGGCAAATTCCTTGAATTCAGTTAACAGTTTTGACATAATATGATGGATTTTAGTTGTTACTCTGACCATATCAACNCGGCAATGGCCGAAATTGTTTTGACGCCATGCCAAAAAATAAGCATAAAAATCATATCGGTCAAAAAAATGGTTGAAAAAGGGTGTTATGTGATAAAAAAAGTTGTAACTTTGCAGTTGTGCATTGTGTGGCACTCTGTGCCATGCCGTCGGAGAGGCCGGAGGGCGCTGACGACGCACACACCAAAAACGGAATTTCATAACCCAAATAATTTACAATAACAAAACTATGACAAAAATAGGTATTAACGGTTTNGGCCGTATCGGTCGTTTCGTGTTCCGTGCCTCCACAAAGCGCGACGACATCGAGGTAGTAGCTATCAATGACCTCCTTCCCGTAGACTACATGGCCTACATGCTCAAATATGACACAATGCACGGTCGTTTTGACGGCACTGTGGACTATGACATGGAAAAGAGCCTTCTCATTGTCAATGGCAAGCCCATCCGCGTAACCGCTTGCAAGAACCCCGCTGAAATCGGCTGGGGCGAAGTAGGTGCCGAATATGTTGTTGAATCAACCGGTCTCTTCCTCACCAAAGAAAAAGCTCAGGCTCACATCGAAGCCGGCGCCAAATATGTGGTTATGTCAGCTCCCTCTAAAGACGACACCCCCATGTTTGTTTGCGGTGTTAACCAGGACAAGTATGTCAAGGGCACTCAGTTTGTTTCAAACGCTTCTTGCACCACCAACTGTCTCGCTCCTATCACCAAGGTGCTCAACGACAAGTTTGGCGTTGTTGAAGGCCTCATGACCACCGTTCACTCAACCACCGCTACTCAGAAGACCGTTGACGGTCCTTCAATGAAAGACTGGCGTGGTGGCCGTGCCGCTTCCGGCAACATCATCCCCTCTTCCACCGGTGCCGCCAAGGCAGTAGGTAAAGTNATNCCCGANCTCAACGGCAAGCTNACCGGNATNTCGATGCGTGTTCCCACCCTCGACGTTTCTGTTGTTGACCTCACCGTCAACCTCGCCAAGCCCGCTACCTATGAGGAAATCTGCGCTGCCATGAAGGAAGCTTCTGAAGGCGAACTCAAAGGTATCCTCGGCTACACCGAAGACGCCGTTGTTTCAAGCGACTTCCTCGGCTGCCCCCTCACCTCTATCTTCGACGCCAAAGCCGGCATCCAGCTCACTCCCACCTTCGTTAAGGTTGTTAGCTGGTATGACAACGAAATCGGCTACTCAAACAAGGTGCTCGATCTCATCGCTCACATGAAGAAAGTTAACGGTTAATCTTAACCCCGCTATCTCATAGATTTTCGGGAGGGAAAATGTTGACGCCAACATTTTCCCTCCTATTTTTATATCCTCTCGCCGCGGTTTGGCCTCTCTGCTGGCCATGATATTGGGGATTTTGCCCGCAATTGTGTAACTTTGCATCATAATTTCCTCTCATATCGATTCACCCACCCCCTATTTCCCTATATGTATTTCGACGAGTTAGACCTGAGCGATGATATTCTTGACGCCCTGGACGAGATGCAGTTCTCAACATGCACTCCCATTCAGGAACAATCGATTCCCTATGTGCTCAATGGCCGTGACCTTATAGCCGTGGCCCAGACCGGCACCGGCAAGACAGCCGCCTATCTTCTGCCGGTGATCGACCGGCTTTACCGCATGCCGCAGCCCGAAGATAGCGTTAACTGTATCGTGATGGCCCCCACGCGCGAACTCGCCCAGCAGATCGACCGCCAGATGGAGGGATTTGCCTACTACCTGCCCCTCACCTCGATAGCCATCTACGGTGGCACCGACGGCCGCACCTTCGGCCAGCAGGAGCGCGCCCTGAAAAAAGGCGCCGACGTGGTGATAGCAACTCCCGGCCGATTGCTCGCCCACATGCAGATGGGCTATGTCGNCCTCTNGAANGTGAANTNTTTNANTCTNGACNNGGCCGACCNTATGCTNGANNTGGGCNTCTATNNNGNCATAATGNAGATAGCCTCAAAGCTCCCCGCCGAGCGGCAGACCCTGATGTTTTCGGCCACCATGCCGCCCCGCATCCAGCAGCTGGCCAAAGCCATTCTCCGCAATCCCGCCGAGGTGAAGATAGCCGTGAGCCGCCCCACCGAGAAGATCGACCAGAGCGCCTATGTGTGCTATGAGCCGCAGAAGCTCGGCCTCCTCACCCACCTGTTCAGCAATGTGGCCTCCAACCGCGTGATAGTCTTTGCCTCCTCCAAGCTCAATGTCAAGGAGGTGACCCGCGCGCTGAGACGTCAGGGAGTCAAGGCCGCCGAAATACACAGCGACCTCGACCAGCAGCAGCGCGACGACGTGATGCTCGCCTTCCGCGCCAACCGCCTCGATGTGCTCGTGGCCACCGACATCCTTGCCCGAGGCATCGACATCGACGATATAGCCCTGGTGGTCAACTATGACGTGCCCCGCGANAGCCGAGGANTATGTNCANCGCATNGGNCGNACNGCCCGNGCCGGAGCCGGCGGCAAGGCAGTGACATTCATCAGCCCCCGCGAGCAGCAGAAATTCGGCACGATAGAGAAATTTCTCGGCTATGAGGTGAGAAAAGAGCCGGTGCCCGACGCTCTCGGCGAGGCTCCCCAATATAACCCCGACAAGAAATCGCGCCGCCCTCAGGGCAAAGGTCAGGGCAACCGCCGCCGCAACGGCAGCAACAACCGCAACGGCGGCAAGCCGGCCGGCAACGGCAACAGCAACCCCGGCAATAACGCCAATAACGGCAACCCCGGCAACGACCGCCGCAAGGGCGCCGACGGCCCCTCAAAGCCCAACCGCAACCGTCACCGCAACCGCAACAACTCGGGCCGACCCCCCAAAAACCGTCAGCAAAACCAATAACCCCCTCCGCCACACAAATTTCCGCGCGCAGATTATCGCCTCGCGTTGGGAAATAACGGTAATTTTGATTATCTTTGCCGCTAAGTTGTGAGGGTTTGGATTCAAGCAGTCATATCCCTCGGTAATTTTTATTATTTTTACTTATCAGCAGAGAGAAATGAAGATTTCCGCGTTTTTTGCAATGGTGGGTCTGGCAGCGTTGGCCTGTGGCTGCACTCCGACCTCTTCACAGGTAGCCGACTATAATGTCGTGCCGCTGCCTAANTCTATTGAGTATCAGAGCAATGANGCTCCNTTNGTATTGAGCGGCNCAACCGTTANCGTGGCCCAGGACGAGAGTCTCAACGATGCCGCCGACCTCCTGAGCGGCTACATCAGCCAGGCCACCGGCATCAAGACCAAGATNANCGACTCGGCCGACAATGCCGCTTCGGCCATTGTGCTCAAGACCTCCAACGGCGAATTTGCCCACAACGANCCCGCCTCTGAAGCCTATACCATCACCGTCACCCCCTCACAGATCGTGATNGACGGCGTGACCCCCGAAGCAACCCTGCGCGGAGTGCAGACTCTCAGAAAATCCATCGCCCCCGTCAAGTCGGGCAATGTTGAGTTTGCCGCCGTCACCATCACCGACCAACCCGAGTTCGGCCACCGCGGCGCCATGTTCGATGTAAGCCGCCATTTCTTCCCCGCCGACTCGGTGATAAAATTCCTCGACATGATGGCTCTCCACAACCTCAACCGCTTTCACTGGCATCTCACCGACGACCAGGGCTGGAGACTTCCCATCGAAGGCCGCCCCGAGCTCATCGAAAAGGGTGCCTACCGCAAGGAGACCGTCATCGGCCACAACTCCGGCGAATATGACGGTCAGCCCTACTCCGGCAGCTACACCGCCGAGGATATCGTGCGCGTGAGAGAACACGCCAAAAAGCTCGGCATTGAAATCGTGCCCGAAGTCGACCTCCCCGGCCACATGCTCGCCGCCCTCTCCACCTATCCCGAGCTGGGCTGCACCGGCGGCCCCTACGAGGTGTGGAGCATGTGGGGTGTGAGCGACGATGTGCTCTGCGCCGGCAACCCCAAGACCTATGAGTTTATCGACGAGATACTCACCAAGCTCATGGAGATGTTCCCCGAATCGCCCTACATTCATGTTGGTGGCGACGAGTGCCCCAAGGTGCGCTGGGAAAACTGCGAGAAGTGTCAGGCNAAAATCNCCGAGCTGGGTCTCAAGTCNGACGACCACGCCTCGGCTGAAATGCGCCTCCAGAGCCATGTCATCATGTTTGCCGACAGTGTGATACGCAGCCACGGCCGCCACACCATCGGCTGGAACGAAATTCTCGAAGGTGGCGTCGACACCACCGCCACCATCCATGCCTGGACCGGTGAGAACGCCGGCGTTGAAGCTGCCCGCAAGGGTCACCAGGTAGTGATGAGTCCCACCTCACACATGTATTTCGACTACTATCAGAGCGCCGATGTTGAAAACGAGCCTATGGCTATCGGCGGCTACCTGCCCGTAAGAAAGGTATATGAATACTATCCCGTGCCCAAGGGTCTCACCCCCGCCGAAGAGAAGAAAATCGTAGGCGTGCAGGCCAACCTCTGGACCGAGTATATCCCCACCTATTCGCAGGTGGAATATATGGAGCTGCCCCGCATGGCCGCTCTCGCCGAAACCGGCTGGGGCAAGACCGACAACGCCACCTATAATGACTTCCTCACCCGCGTTGACCGCCTCTCGGCCCACTACCGCAACAACAACTACAACTATGCCAAGCATGTGTGGGGCGTTGACGGCACCCTCTCTACCGACTCTGCCGCCCGCAAGGTGACCCTCACCCTCTTCACCCCCGACAATGTGCCCCTCAAATATTCCACCACCGGCAAGGATGGCGAATACAAGCCCTATGAAGGCCCCGTGACCATCGACCGCTCCGCCGTGATCTATGCCACCACCGGCATCGACGGCCGCAACGACTATACCGACTCGATGACAGTGACCAAATCGACTTTCCTCCCCGTCGAGCTCAAATATCCCACTCATCCCCGCTTCGCAGGCCACGGCCCCTCAACCCTCACCGACTCGCGCTACGGCTCGCGTCAGTATAACGACGGCGCNTGGCTCGGCTTCATCTCCNNGCCCATGGTNGCCACCATCANNCTCCCCGANACCGAGGAACTCACCGAGGTNAGCCTCCGCACCTGTGTGGTGACCGGCGACTGGGTNATGGANGCCGNAACNATTGAGGTAGAGGCTNTCGGCGNCGNCAACANGTGGCAGACAGTGGCTACCCTCACCCCCGAGCAGCCCGCCGAGCATGTGCAGAAAATCTCAACCCACACCCTCAAATTCTCGCCCGTCAAGGCCAACGCGGTCAAAGTTACCGTCAAGCCCCTCGCCGCCCT
>WFLX010137170.1_pt1 | contig 17088 bp, 14 predicted proteins | sample 4967041 | NCBI WGS metagenome assembly WFLX01 (sample SAMN12857096, study PRJNA449069) | gut metagenome | isolation source: stool from male and female vole | host: Microtus ochrogaster | place: USA:Florida | collected 2017 | reverse complement strand
GATCAGCTCATGTACTGCATGTTCCATCTCTTCCGGTTTTGTTCCTTCCAGCTCATGGTAGAACTGGTCAAGCGCCTCTGCAACAGCCGTATTCAACACCACATTGGGATCGGATACGGATGCGGAAGATCCCAGCATACGGAACTCAAACTTATTACCGGTAAAGGCAAAGGGTGAGGTTCTGTTACGGTCCGTATTGTCCTTAAAGAAATGGGGCAGCACGTGGGCGCCGATATCCATCTGCACTTTTTCATGATTTGCAAAATAAGTATCATTTTCAATGGATTCCAGAACTCTGGTCAGCTCATCCCCTAAGAAGATTGATACGATAGCAGGAGGCGCTTCATTTGCTCCCAGNCGATGGTCATTGCCCGCACCGGAAGCCGCCACTCTCATCAGATCAGCATAATCATCNACTGCCTTNATGACTGCCANNANAAATACAAGGAACTGGATATTCTGCGCCGGAGTAGATCCCGGATCCAGCAGATTCACGCCATCGCTTGTAATCATGGACCAGTTATTATGCTTACCGCTTCCATTGATACCTACAAAAGGCTTCTCATGCAGCAGGCAGACCATGTTATGTTTCTCAGCCACCTTTTTCATGATTTCCATTGTCAGCTGGTTATGATCCACCGCCACATTGGAAGTATCAAATACCGGCGCAAGCTCATGCTGCGCAGGCGCCACCTCATTATGCTTCGTCTTGGCAGGGATACCCAGCTTCCAAAGCTCGATATCCAGATCATGCATATAGTCCGTCACCCTGGGCTTCAATGCTCCAAAATAATGATCCTCCATCTCCTGTCCCTTTGGAGACGGTGCGCCGAATAACGTCCTTCCGCAGAATACAAGATCCTTACGCATCTGGTACATTGCTTTATCCACCAGGAAATATTCCTGCTCCGGACCGACTGTCGTAGAAACTCTGGTAACATTCTCACTGCCCAGCAGCTTTAACATCTTGACGGCAGAATTGCTGAGTGCCTCCATGGAACGCAGCATCGGCGTCTTTTTATCCAGAGCCTGCCCGCCATATGAGCAAAACGCCGTCGGGATATATAATGTTCCGTCCTTGATAAATGCCGGAGACGTGGGATCCCATGCGGTATATCCTCTTGCCTCAAATGTTGCCCGAAGACCGCCTGACGGGAAACTGGATGCATCCGGCTCACCCTTTACCAGCTCCTTTCCGGAAAAGTCCATGATGACCTCTCCCTCCCCAACCGGGATAATAAAGCTGTCATGCTTCTCCGCCGTAAATCCTGTCATCGGCTGGAACCAATGGGTAAAATGAGTAGCGCCATTCTCCACCGCCCACTCCTTCATCGCTACCGCAACGGAATTAGCAACATCAAGCTCCAGATGGGTGCCGTTCTCAATAGTTTTCCGAAGCGCCTTGTACATATCCTTCGGAAGCTTATTCCGCATCACTTTATCATTAAATACCAAACTGCCATATAAACTGGGAATTTCCTGTGTCATAACTTTTTCTCCTCTCCATTTTGAAAATCAGTTTCTTTCTAAAGCATTCCTTCAGGCGGGTGCGCATCCCGTCTGAAGGTCTTCCGGCAGGCATCATGGTTTAAGGGGGTCCAGAATCTTCCTGCCAAAAAGGAAAAGACGCCTTGAACTTAGTTCAAAGCGCCTTTGCTTTATGCTTTGAATTATACCGCATTTTTTTCATTTGTCAATAACATTTTTTAATTTTTTTGTTATTCCACATCCTGCAGCGCCGCAAAGCCTTCCTCGCCGGTACGGACCTTTACTACCTGGTCAACATTGTACACGAAGATCTTGCCGTCGCCGATATGACCGGTATAAAGCGTCTTTTTCGCCGTTTCAATGACATCCGCTACAGGGATCTTGCTGACTACCACTTCAATCTTAACCTTCGGAAGCAGGGTAGCATCCATCTCAACACCCCTGTACTTCTCGCCGGCGCCCTTCTGGATACCGCAGCCCATCACCTGCGTCATCGTCATACCCGTCACGCCAAGGTCATTCATCGCCTTTCTAAGCTTCTCGTACCTTGAAAGCTTTGTCACAATAACGACCTTGTAAATACCGCTTGTGGAAGCCACCGGCGCAGCAGCCACTTTGACCGCCGCATTCTTCTGTGTTTCGGAAGCCTTATCATATTCTGCAACTCCCAGATCGGTATTCTCATTTTCATCCATCATCATCGTATTGGAAATATCCATAATACTAAATCCTGCATATGCGGAAGGAAGTCCGTGTTCCGTCGCGTCCAGACCTATGATCTCTTCCTCCTCTGTCACACGAAGCCCTACTACCGCTTTGATAACATAAAATGCCATCGTAATCGTTACCGCCGTCCATGCTGCCACTGCCGCAAAGCCGATCAGCTGGATCCCCAGCAGCTTAAAACCGCCGCCGTAAAATAACCCTGTTCCCGCAATCTGGTTCGCTCCATATGCCACGCCGTCGCCAAATCCCCTTGCATATGCCGGAGCCGTATCTGTCGCAAAAAGACCAACGGCAATCGTACCCCAGATACCGTTTAAGCAATGTACCGCAACTGCGCCCACCGGATCATCAATATGCAGCACGTTATCCAGAAACCATACGCCAAATACCACCAAAAGCCCTGCTACCGCACCGATGACGATGGCGCCGAAAGCGTCCGTCACATCACAGGAAGCCGTAATCGCCACCAGACCTGCCAGTGACGCGTTCAGGCACATGGACACATCAGGCTTGCCATATTTGATCCAGGTAAATATCATACAGACTAAAGTTGCAATCGCCGGAGCGATCGTCGTCGTTACAAAGATGGAAGCCAGCTCATCTATGGTAGTTGCCGCCGCGCCGTTAAACCCATACCAGCCGAACCAGAGGATAAATACACCCAGCGCGCCAATCGGAAGATTGTGACCCGGGAATGCGTTGACCTTAGTCACCTTGCCGTCCTTATCCTTAACAAATTTACCGATACGCGGTCCCAGGATCTTTGCGCCGATCAGTGCAGAGATACCGCCCACCATGTGGATCGCCGTAGAACCTGCAAAATCATGAAAGCCCATCTGCGCAAGCCAGCCGCCGCCCCAGATCCAGTGTGCTTCGATCGGATAGATCAGGGCTGAAATCACTGCTGAATAAATACAGTAGGATAAAAATTTTGTCCTCTCAGCCATTGCGCCGGATACGATCGTTGCCGTCGTAGCACAGAATACAAGATTAAATACAAAGTTAGACCAGTCAAAATTCTCGTACGACGTAANGATATNAAANCCCGNCTTNCCGATCAGTCCCATCACATNTNNTCCANNCAAAAGANCAAANCCGATCAGAATAANAANCNCTGTANCGNTACAGANANCCATCANGNTTTNCATCAGTGATATTACCGGAGTTCTTCGCCCTTGTAAATCCCGCCTCCACCATGGCAAATCCTGCCTGCATCCAGAACACCAGCGCCGCGCCGATCAAAAACCAGACGCCAAACACCAGTCCGGACATTTCTTCCATCATTGTTGAAATTCCTTCCATAACTTATTCCTCCCTTCATCCGGTGGACTCCGCGTACTGCATTACACCAGACAACATTGCATTATTCTGTACTGTATTACGCGGCGTCCCTGCAAAAAAATAAGCGATACTCAAGGCTGCCTTCCGGCGTTCTGGTCTCTTAACGCCATCCTGCTCTGCCCCGTCGCATCGCTGTAAAAATAAAAGGCACTCTGGAAATCTCCAAAGCGCCTTTGCTCTTACAGAAAGAAGTTTAGCACCTTACTTATTTAATGTCAAGAAAAATTTTTAATAAATGCTTTCCTATCTCTTTTTGCAATAACAGGCAGTCTCGCTCCCATCCTGCATAGCAGCTCATTGCTGATGCTGCCCGAACTGTCTGCAACGGCAGGAGCAGACAGTTTCTCATATCCTTCCGCGCCTACCAGTGTTACAATGTCCCCCACGGACACATCTTCTGCGCCTGTTATATCCACGGCAAGCTGATCCATGCAGATGCGTCCCACGACAGGTGCAGCATATCGGTTTATCAATACGCTGCTTTTTCCTCCGGACAAATTTCTTGGAAAACCATCACCATACCCGATTGGCAGTATGGCAATCCGGCTGTCACGCCCGGTTGTATAGCTCCTGCCATATCCCACGTCCTCCCCTGCCGCCACTTCCCGGATCATCACCACCCTGCTTTTTAAAGAAAATACCGGACGCAGGTCAAGTTTTAATACTGTGTTATCATTCGGGGAACTGAGAACCCCATACAGAGCTATACCAGCCCTCACATAATCGCAAGCAAGGTCAGGATAATTCAGAAGTCCATAGCTGCNTTGNANANGCANCTNGGGNAGGATNNNTCCGCTNTCTCTCAAAGCATCTGCCACACCANAAAAGCTGTTTATCTGCCTNTTGGTAAATGCNATATCATCCGGATGCCTGCTGTCTGAGCAACACAGATGAGTAAATATCCCACACACTTTAAGGTTTTCCATAAAAAAAACTTTCCGAACCGCAGAAAAATCTTCACTTGCTATCCCAAGCCTGTGCATACCTGTATCTATTTTGATATGTATCTTTAAGGCAATCCCCTGATTGTTTAAGGCTTCCGCATGTTCAAAACTGATCAGCGTCTGCATCAGATCATATTCTTTCAGTTCATATGCCCAGCCCACATCTGTATGTCCTAGGATAAGTATCTCCCCACAGACACCTGCTTCCCTCAGTTCAATCCCTTCCTCAATCGTGGCAACGGCAAACGCTCTGACACCCATCCTGTTTAGATGCGTGGCAGTCAGGACAGCTCCATGCCCGTATGCCTGCGCCTTTACGACAGCCATCAGCTCACATCCCGGCTGCATGGCTTTTTTTAGATTTTCTACATTATGGCGCAGATTCTCCACATTCACCTCTATCCATGCACGCCCTGTTTTAAATCCTTCATTCTTCATTGTCCTGCTTTTCCCCTATGATGCGTACTGCCTGTGAAACAACCGTACAGTCGTCCGGAATATCCGTATTTACCACTGCGCCTGCTCCAATCTTCACATGATTGCCAATCTTTACCCCGCCTATAATGACTGCACCTGCCCCGATCAGGCAGTTATCCCCAATAACAGGCGCTTTTTTATTTACTTCGCCAATCGTTACATTCTGATAAATCCAACAGTTTTCCCCAATTTCTGCATATCTCGAAATAAAAATTCCATGCAGTCCGTGTGGAAGTGTCGGGCTGCCTTTGATCACCGTATCGGGACCGATATATCCCCCGTGCCGGTGGGCGCACCGGCTCATCATAAATGTAAAAACATCCCGTAGCAGCCCTTCTTTTTTCTTTTGCTGCAAGCTGTACAGCCGCCAGAAATAGTCCAGGTTATTCCCTCTCGAATAATCAATGATCCTTCTCCTGATGCTCATAATAACCTCCCTATCACTCCGGATATAATCCAATCAGCCTGTCCAGCATTTCCGGAAAGGAAAGCCCAATGCCTTTCATCATGTTGGGGTAACGACTGTGGGAAGTTAATCCGGGGATTGTGTTCACTTCATTAAATACAATTTCCCCGGACGGTGTATAAAACATATCCACCCTTGCAAAACCCGAACAGCCTAAAGCTCTGTATATTACCACCGCTGCTTCCTGTATCCGTTTTTCCGTTTCTGCGCCAACTCTCGCAGGCATATGTATTTTGGAAGATTTCAGTGTATATTTCTCAGTATAATTAAAGAAACCTCCTGACAATTCGATTTCGTCAACCCTGCCTACGGTCAGTGTATCAATGCCAAGCACGGCACAACCCACTTCAAACCCATTTACTTCCTCCTCAACGATAACTTCCATGTCATGTTCAAATGCCACGCCTATGGCAGCATCCAATTCCATCTTATCCGTTATCCTTGTTATTCCAAAAGAGGAGCCCGCACGGACAGGCTTTACAAAAAGCGGATAAACCAATCTTTCTTCAATCTCCTTCAATGCCTTTTCCTTTCCGTGTTGTCTGAAAGTTACCGATTTGGGAACTGATATCCCCGTAAGGCTGACCAGTTCATGCGCCCGGTTCTTATCCATGCATATCGCTGAAGAAGACATATCGCAGCCAATAACAGGGATTCCCGCCAGTTCAAACAGTCCCTGCAGTGTACCGTCTTCACCGTTCCTGCCATGCAATACCGGAAATATCAGGTCTGCTTTTATGACCCGGCATCTTTCCCCGACAAACTCTAAAAAACCTTTCTTGGAACGGCTTTGAGAAACAACCACGGGAAACAGGTTATCGTGGTCTTGTAACCATGTATTACTGCTTATCTTCTCCTTTTTTCCCGTGTAATGATACCAATCACCGCTTCTTGTGATTCCGATTGCGATAATGTCAAATTTATCTGTATTGATATTTTTCAGGACAGAGTATGCCGATTGCAGCGACACCTCGTATTCCGTGGAATTGCCGCCAAATATGACAGCTATCCTTTTTTTATCCATTCTGTACACCGCCTTCCTCTATTTTTATCCATTCCGGAAGCCTGTAAGTTATCTCACACTGATTGATATAAAGCTCCCGCTCCGTCTGCCTTCCGCTATTTTGGTCTGTTTCCCTGCGCCAGACAGATGCAATCTGGTATATCCTTTTGCCGTGTTTCCTGTAGGAAACTGACCTGTTGAATATGAAATACGCAATCCCCACGGCGTTTTGTGATAAAATGCGCCCGTGCATATATTTATCATCAAAGTTGACCTCAATCTGAAACGTATTATCTGTCTCATTACGGACTTTCAAATCAAGCCAGCCTTCACCCACCGTCGCATCCGTCCCGCAGGGAATATCTTCCGAGGTTGATGGGAACGACTTAACAGCATGTCCATGCCGTTCAGCTACCGTCAAAGGCGTATGCAGGAACATCCAAAAAAGCGTATCACTCAACATACACAGACCTCCCCCATATGATGCAACAATTTTCCCATCCACAAGATTTAATCCGTCCTTGTATTTTTCCTCTCGGTCTGCCCATCTTACAAGCTGCCAGAAGGAAAAAGTTTCCCCCGGTTCTATAACAACCCCGTTGACCGTTCTGGCAGCGAGTTTCAGATTGTGTACTTTGTTTCTCTGATATTCCATGTCAAACCCACTGTTTTCATTCAACATCTGTATTGAAGTTTCAAATACCGTATTGGGCAGTGCCCTATCTGATATCCCTTTTGCATACCGACACCCGTCATTTTGCATTTTATAATAAAAAAATTTCTTTCTCTGCCATTTACGAAGCGGAAGCAGAAAAGGAAATATCTGTGTCAATCTCTTTCTCGACATATAAACAGCTCCTCCGTCCTCTATTTTTTACACAACAAAATCACTCCTGCTTTTGGCACTATTATTGTACCAATAACAGGAGTGCAGTTTGTTTGTTTACACCTAAAGTATTCTGCTGATTTTCTACAGACTTTCTTACGATTTACCTACAATCGGTAATGTGACTTTAAACTCGACCATCTCGTTTTCACTTTTTGCCACAATCGTCCCATCATGGAGTTCAACAATCTGTTTTGCTATGGCAAGACCCAGACCCGCCCCACCGCTGCCTGTGCTTCTGGAAATATCAAGCCTGTAGAACTGCTCAAATATTCGTTCCAGTTTTTCTTCCGGAATGGTATCACCATGATTTATAAATGTAATCTCTACGTTTTCACCCTGCTCTGCAGCTGTAATTTCTATATCTGTACCCTCAAAGCTGTAGATAACCGCATTTTTCAAAAGATTATCAAATACACGTTGGATTTTATTCGCGTCACACCGTATCATAATATCCTCCGAAATCGTAAGGTTACAATTCAGATTCTTCTCATGGAGCATTGGCTGAAATTCATACAAAAGCATTTCCAACAGACGTGTCAGGCTTATCCTGCTATACTGGAGTGTTATATTCGACAGATCAAACTTTGCTATTTCAAAAAACTCATTGATCAGGTCTTCAAGGCGCTCTGCCTTGTCCAGTGAGACAGAAAGATATTTCTGCCTCAGTTCCTCAGAAATCTGCTCCTCATCACGCAGCAGGTTCAGATAGCCGATAACGGAAGCAAGCGGCGTTTTTAAATCATGAGCAAGGTACATGACCATATCATTTTTTCGCTGCTCCGCTAACTTCATGTCCAGTTTCTGTTTTTCAAGGGTATGTTTTATGGTATTTATCTTCTTTTCCATCGCGGAAAGCTCCGGCGACAGAGATACCTCTTCCGAACTTTCGCTGATTAACTCATCCATTCCCTGATTGATTTCCTGAAAATATTTTGTCAGCCTGCTTAAGTAAATGCGTAATACAATAAAGAATATGATGATTGTTCCAATAATAAATATTAAATCAAGATGATTGCGGAATGTCCATTGGTATAAAGTCCTTGCCGCATCATAGTCCAAGCGGAACCATTTCTGATTTATGTTGACCACATAGTTCGCAAATCTGCCTGATAGAAGAAAAGCGACCAACCAGATGAGGCTGATTGCAATGATAACACTCCACAACATATGGGAAAAAATCTTTATCTTAATTTGCCTGAAATCATCTGTCTTCTTAACTGTATTATTTTTCAATGGTATATCCCACTCCCCACACATTTACTATAAATTTCGGTTTTTTTGCCGATTCGTTCATTTTCTCTCGCAGGCGACCTATATGAGCCATGACTGTATTGTTATTGTTCAGATATTTTTCGCCCCATACCGCCTCAAATAATTCCTCTGACGGAACAACCATACCTTGATGTTCGCACAAATACCATAAAATTCCAAACTCAATCGGCGTAAGCTGCAATTCCTTTCCATATAAGAAACACTTATGGATATCCTTGTTAATCAGCAGTCCCCTGATATCATATTCGTTAATTTCGGCAGATTTTTTTCCGGCAAGATTATTATAGTGCACATACCGCCGCAACTGCGTTTTTACTCTTGCCACTACCTCTAGCGGATTAAACGGTTTTGTTATATAATCATCCGCGCCAATTGTCAGACCCATNATTTTATCTCCGTCNTCNGCCTTTGNCGTNAGTATAATNNTAGGATAAAAATATNTTTNCCTGATTTTTTGGCAGANTCGGAAACCGTCAATATCAGGCAGCATCACATCTATAATGGCTAAATCAAGCTCTGTTTCTTNAATACATTTCNANGCATCCATGCCGTTGTAAAACTTATATACTGTATATCCATCGTTTTTCAGATAGACCTCAATCAAATCTGCTATTTCTTTTTCATCATCAACAATTAAAATTTTTTCATTCATACCAAAATCTACATCCCTCACACTGTCCGGATAGGCTTATTGTTTTTTACTATATCACGCAAAATCTGCAAACGCAATCCCTGTTTAAATTCCCTAAAATAATACAGACCGCTCTCTTGCATTTTAAATTATATATAAGTATAATAAATTCATTGCACACAATATCATAAAGAATATGGTATCTAAAAATTTTGCAAGAAAGGCGTGATCTTCTTATGGAAACTTTAAAAAAAATATTCCCACTTTCCTTTCAGGCAAAGGATGTATCCCAGCTGATCATCTATTGTCTGATCTATCTTGTTGCAGGCATCGTTTTTGGATTTGTGATCGGCATTTTAGCCAGAATCCCTTTTCTGGGATACATATTCGCACTGATCTCCTCCCTTACCGAACTCTATATCACTGCGGGGCTGGTCATTTTATTTTTATATTATTTCAAAGTACTAAAATAGTTTTTGCGGGATGGTTTGTCCCGCTTTTTTTATTTTAAAAAATTTTCCATAAAATTGTGATTCCTAAACCGTATCTTTATTAAAGGCGCAGCGTTCGCTCATAAATACGATATACACCGACACCAGCCGCGAAAGGAGAATAAAGCCATTATGAAAGGGAAAGCAAAATGCAAAGCATTGAAAGAAATCCGCAGGCAGATTGCGGAGTCAAATGATATTCCTTACGTCGTGTCCCAATGTACATACCAGGGGGACTGTAAAGGAACCTGCCCGAAATGTGAGGCGGAGCTGAAATATCTGGAAAGGGAACTTGCCATCCGGCAGAGTCTTGGTAAAGCGGTTGCCGTCACCGGCATTTCCGTAGGTGTCTGCGCATCCCTGACCGCTTGTACAGCAGAAGATCTACTAAAATATATCCCCGGATATGAATATGAAGAAGCAACCACCGGTGAAGCGCCTATGCCTGTAACAACGCCAACGCTGCCACAAGACACGGAGGGGGATGTAGAAATAGTAGAACCGGAGGATGAAACACCCGACCCCGAAACACCGGAATCTCTGGAGGATGCACCAACAGACGAAATAAACCTAAAACCTTCCCCTGAAACACCTCAGGAGGAAATAGATGATGAGCTGATAGAGATAGACGGAGATATCGAACTGATAGAAGGAGATATGCCGCTGGCTCCTGAAGCTGAAGGAGAAATCTATATCGAAGAAGACAACTAGGGTGTCAAAAACTCTATTAGTAAATGTTACTTGTCAAAGTGAACAAAAAAATAAGCAAAATAAAAAACAGGAAAGGTTCGACACATGGATAAAAACATCCCAAAACTCCCTGTCTTTGCTATCCAAAGACACAGACTTACTGTAGACGGTACAGGCGTAAGCACTCTGGTCGGCGCTTACGGCTGTCCCCTGCAGTGCCGTTACTGCATTAATCCCCATGCCTGGAATCCCAAAACGCTTGAAAAATGCACCCTGATGACACCGGAACAGCTTTATGACCGGGTAAAAATCGATCATTTATATTTTCTCGCAACCGGAGGCGGCGTAACCTTCGGCGGTGGGGAATCGCTTCTTCATGCCGACTTTATCCGGCAGTTCCGCGCCGTTTGTGGACCGGAGTGGCTTCTCACGGCAGAAACCTCGTTGAACATCCCTGCCACACAGCTGGAAAAGGCACTGGCGGCAGTAAATGATTTTATTGTGGATATCAAGGATCTGGATCCGTCCGTCTATGAGGCTTATACCGGCGCGCCGATCCAACCTGTTCTTGACAATCTTTCACTGCTTGCCCGCAGCGTATCTCAGGAACATATCCGTATCCGCGTTCCGAAAATACCGTCATTCAATACCGAAGCACATATCAATCATTCCACAAAGCAGTTAAAAGAGATGGGTTTTGAAAATATTGAGGTATTTCCCTATATAACATAGCGCCTTTCATCTTAGCATCAGATACAACAGCATAAATACAAATCCAAAACAAAACAGCATAAATCCAAAAGATAATGTCCTTGTAATAACCATCATATTCTCTGTCAATTCCCAATAACGCATCGCCAGTTCATGGACATAATTGCGTTTTTCCGCTTTACGTCTGCGCCTGCGCTTCGGGAATTTCCGATCCAGCCATTCCGCACAGAAGTTTAAGAACTCACCCAGATAATAAGTGAACAGATTCCCTTCCGCCAGCTCAAATGGCAACGGCTTATCCCGATAAACCGTCTTACGCAGCAGCACGACGAATCCATCCACCAGACTGTNNCAGATTCTGCAGACGAATCNCNCCAAGATACACACAACGCCAATCAACGGGCGATAGAAAAAATCTTCCAGATCCATANCCTTCGGCCAACGGTTTACATNNTCCCTGCCCGACTCTGTTTTTTTCATCAACAACAGCCGCACCACNAACAGATACAGCAGAATGCCGATTACCAGCGAAATGCCGGCTCCCTTTAGATTTTCTACGCTGAAATATTCTACGTTCTCCGATAACGCAGCCGCATTCATCATAGAAATACCGGCATCTGCGATGCCATCCATCACCACATTCGGGAAAAATCCCATCAAAGGTAACAGCAGCGCACTAAGGGTCAGTGCCGCCTGACTCTGCCAGTTCATATATTTTTTATTTTCATCNANTTCCTTCTGCCGTTCTCCGTCCGCNTTCTTTNCAACAAAAACCGCAATATAAAGTTTCGTCATATAAGCANTCGTAATACCGCCGCTGATCAAAAATATCCATTCAATACACTCCATGCCAACAATGCCAAACATCGACGGCGTAACAGCGCCTTCCTTCAAAAGTTCCGTATATTCCACAATCCCTTCATGTAAAAGCGTCTTACTGACATATCCGTTCCATAGAGGGATACCGCCGATTCCCAGAGCCCCCATCAGAAAGATTACATGCAGCAACGGCTTTTTACGTCCAAACCCCCTGATCTCATTAAGATTCAGCTTATGAATATTCATATATACCACTCCTGCCGCCATAAACAACACCAGCTTAATCAGGGAATGATTGACCATATGAAGGAGGGTTCCCCTTGCCGCCAGCGCATTTTCACTGCCAAGCAGTCCCATACTGCCGATTCCCACTAAGATAAAGCCGATCTGTGACACGGACGAACAGGCAAGCGTACGTTTCAGATCCACAGAAAACAATGCCAGAAGCGCTCCAAGAAACATGGTGACCGTTCCGATCAGCAGGATCGCACTGCCCCAGTTGACATCCCCGTAAAAAAGCTGACAGCTGACCGCCAGCAGCCCAAAGATCCCCGCTTTCGTCAGGATACCGGAAAGCAGCGCCGAAGCCGGAGCTGGAGCCACCGGATGGGCTTTAGGAAGCCATATATGCAACGGAAAAGCGCCCGCCTTGGCGGCAAATCCTACGCAGACCAGCGTGCCTGCAATATACAGCATCGTTTTATCCGGCTGCGTACCCGCCGCTCCTATACCGGACCACGCCAACAGTTCATGAATCCGCAGCGTTCCCAGTTCATGATACAGCAGAAACAATCCCATCAGCGTCACCATACCGCCGATCACGGCAACCGCAAGATAGGTTTCCGCCGCCCGGAGCGACTCTTTTTTCTCATCATGGGCAACCCATACATAAGAAGTAAAGGACATAATTTCAAAGAAAATAAATGTGGTATAAAGCTCCTCTGAAAGAAATACCCCCATCGTCGCGCCAAGGGTCAGAAGCAGGAACAGATAATAGCGGTTCCGGTTATGGTAATGCTTAAAATATTCTTTGGAAAATATCGTTGTCATCATCCACATCAGCGCAGCCACCACAACATACACGCTGCGGAAGCCGTCCAGCATAAAGTGCAGTCCCATTCCCGCAAATCCCGGTATCTGATACCGCAATATCCCTGCCGAAAGCCTCACTTCCGCTTCCGAAGCGGCGCTGAAAGGCTCAACCATAGAGACACTTCTCCCAATCATAAGATAATATAACGCCGGATACAGCACTAGAGCAAATTCGCTGATTACCACAAAGTCTGCAAAGTAATCCCTCGCCTTCTTAGAAAACCGCCCAATTATATACGACACGAATGCGGCGCCCATAGGGTAAAAAACCGCCACTGCTAATAATATATCCATATCTTTCATCCACATTGCTGCCTTACTCCTTCTATAAATTTCTGCGAGGTTTACTCATCAAAACCCACCATTTGCAATCTCCGTAAATAAATCGATCAGCGGTTTGGAATATACGCCGTACGCCAGCATGCCGATACAAAACAGTGTCAGCGGCAGAAGCATCATCCAGTTCGGATCCCCGACATCGTCTATGGTATGATAGTCAAAGCCTGCCTGTGGGAAAAATGCCCTTACCACGATCGTCAGCATATAAATCGCCGTTAAAATGGCGGAGATCAAAATTGCGCCCATACCAAAATAAGCCAAAACATTGCCGCTTTCCACTGCCGCGGATGCCAGATAATATTTTGAGATAAATCCTGCCAGACCGGGAACGCCCATTAACGCAAACGCGGATATCGTAAATATGCCGAAAATCTTCGGCATCCTTCTTCCAAAGCCGTCCAGTTCATAGATATAATTCCTCCCTGTCTTATAGATGACTGCGCCCGCACAGAAAAAGGAACATATCTTCATGATGGCATGTGCCGTCAGATGTGCCAATGCGCCTACCAGCCCAAGCGGCGTCATAATCGTCACGCCAAACAGGATATAACTAAGGTTACTGATGGTGGAATACGCCAGCCTTCTTTTTAAATGACGTTCTTTCACCGCCATGGAACAGCCATAGATAATCGTAAACATCGTAATCGCCATCACAACATACTGTGCCCAGGTTCCCCGAAGGAAATCCACGCCAAAGGAATAATAGGTCAGACGAATGATCGCAAATGCACCGGACTTGACGACAGCTACCGCATGCAGCAATGCGGTAACCGGAGTCGGCGCCACACCGGCTTTTGGCAGCCAGCTGTTAAAGGGACAGATGGCTGCCTTTACACCGAATCCCATAAAAGCAAGCACATAGATCAGTAAAAGGATCTGATCTCCTCCCGGATAACTGCCTGCATGGAGCACTCCACCGTAAATGAAATCGATGGAATCTCCATAAACAACCACAAAGATCATGCCGATAAAAGCAAATGCCGCTCCACCAAGGGAATAATACAGATAGGTTCTGGATGCCAATATCGCTTCTCTTGTCAGCGTATGAAGCACCAGCGGCGTCGTTACCAGAGTCAACAGTTCATAAAAGAAATACATGGTGAGGATATTGCCGCTCATGGCGATACCCAGCGTTACGCCATAGGTCATGGTGTAAAACATGAAAAATACATTTTCATGATCCTCATGCTTCATATATTCAAAGGAATATAAGGTTGCCAGCGGCCATAAGACAGATACCAGCCCCGCAAATACGCACGCCATACCGTCCAGACGGAATGTGACCGAAAGATCGCCGGTAAACCGAAGCAGCGTAAAAGTACCCTCCGGACGATTCCAAAGAAGCAGCCAGACTAAAATACTGTTGATCAAAACAATCGCTTCAATCAATATCATCATATGACTGCGCTTTTTAAACGGCAGCATCGGAATCAATATACTCCACAAAACCGGAATCAAAACGATAATAAATAACATTACCTCACTCATATGACAAGATCATACTCCTTCCCAAACCTTCCTGCATCCGCTTCACAGCTGTCAGCATAATATAATAGTCCATACTCTCAAGATTTTACGTATCTGTTTCTGTCTTCCATCCGACCACATTACAGTATGCCGCTCAGTATCCCATCAATGTAATGCAGTATGATATTGGGAAACATCCCTAACAGTACCGAAACAGCAGTCAAGATCACAAGCGGGATCAGCATCAGCCCGTCCCCCTCACACTTCTTCCATGTATCATCCATGGTTTCCTTCCGCTCTCCTTCAGCTTCCTCAGATGTCACGCCCGGAAAGAATCCTTTAATCGTCACCGGCAGAAGATAGCCTGCGGTCAAAAGCGCGCTGATGATCAAAATGATGGGACCTGCATACTGAAATACCGCTATTCCCGAAGCAAGCGCCCCTGTCGCCAGATACCATTTACTGATAAAGCCGCATGTCGGCGGAATACCGATCAACCCTAACGATGCAATGGTAAAACACCAGATCGTCACCGGCATACGTTTGCCGATCCCACGAAGTTCTGAAACTCTGGTAAGCCCGCTCCGGCAGATAATTGCCCCGGCACAGAGAAACAGCGTGGATTTGATCAGCGCATGCCCAATCAGATGAACGAGAGAGCCGCATACCGCCGTCGGCTCCAATAATGCAATTCCAAACAATATATACGATAACTGGCTGACCGTGGAATATGCCAGCCGTTTCTTCAAAACATCCTCTCCAAGGGCAAGCATGGAACCCATCAATACCGTCAAAAGGGATAACACTAAAAATACAGTCTGCACCCAGGTCCCGCGAAGGAAATCTGCGCCAAAAAGATAAAATACCACACGTAAAACCGCAAATACTCCGCCCTTAACGATGATTCCGGAAAGCGCCGCAGATGCCGGCGCCGGTGCCACCGGATGGGCTGTCGGAAGCCATGCATGCAGCGGAAACATCCCGGCTTTGACTGAGAAACCAAGAATCATCAGACCTGCAATGATCAAAAGCAGCTGTCCGTGTTCCGCAATCACCTCTGCACTTAAAATTCCTCCCGGCGTAAAGGCAATCGTATCCGCATAGCCACATAAAAAGAATAAACCGAACAACGCCATATACGCACCAAAGAACGAGTAGATCAGGTATTTCAAACCTGCCATGACTGCCTCCCTTGACTGGTTATGGATGACCAGCGGAAAGGCAGCCAGCGTCATAAATTCATAAAAAGCATACATCGTCACCAGATTACCACTCTGTCCAAGTCCCAGCAGTACACCAAAAGTAATCAAATAGAACCCGTAATAACGCCGTTCATTTTTCTCATGCTTCATATAGCTGAAAGAGAAAAAACCCGCACAGATCCATACAACAGCCACCACCAGCATAAACAATCTTCCCAGTAAGTCAAGCTTAAGCATAACAGGGATCTGCTCCGTCAGCCAAAACAACGGCATCTGATGATCCGCGGCATTTAAGATCACGTTCAATGCCAAAACTCCGGTCAGCAAAAGACCTGTTCCTGTATAGATCAGGATCACCTTCCGTTCCTTCAGCCTTTTTAAAAACAGCAGGATCGTTCCCATAAAGACCGGCATCAGAATCGGAAGCAATGCAATTATCATCTCTCTCATCTTTCCATCCAACCTTTCTACTAAGCCGCCGTCCTATCCAAACATCCGGATACCCGAACGGATCAGCTCAACCACCGGCTCGGAATTCATCCCAAGCAGCACGTTCATCACAATAAATAAAATACAGACCACACCATAGCCAATATCCTTTTTCCACGGAAGCGACGCGTATTCCGATTTGACCGGCGTATAGATACGCACTACGGTCTTCATAAAATAGATCGCGTTTAATATCGTGCTGATTGCCAGACAGATCAGGGTCGGCAGCATCTTATAGGCATGACCGACACAGGCCTGGGCAAATAATATCTTGCTGATAAAACCGGAAAACAGCGGCACACCCACCATAGACAGCGACCCTACGGTAAAAGTAAGTCCGGCGGCAACATTCCGGTATCCCGCCCCCGTCAGATCGATGAATTTTTTACTCTGTCCGGATACATCGGTAAGTCCCACCGCCGCAATAAAAAGCATACTTTTGGTGGCTGCATGGGACAGAATGTGGTATACAGATGCTACCATACCGATCTCCGTTCCCAGACCGAAACCCATATAGATATAGCCGATCTGCGCCACTGATGAAAACGCGA
>WFLX010000557.1_pt1 | contig 17089 bp, 13 predicted proteins | sample 4967041 | NCBI WGS metagenome assembly WFLX01 (sample SAMN12857096, study PRJNA449069) | gut metagenome | isolation source: stool from male and female vole | host: Microtus ochrogaster | place: USA:Florida | collected 2017 | reverse complement strand
CGGGTCAGACAAGTCAGGCAGGTCAGACGGGTTTGACAGGTCAGTCAGGTCCTATTATCATTGGCGGTGGTGGCGCTGCTTCCTCTGCTCCCAATATCGATATTAATGAGGAAGACACTGAAAATCTCGTTGAGTCTATGAAAGATATGGCTGAGCAGATGAAAGGGGTCACTGAGCAGATCGCACAGCTTAGGGAGACTACAGACGCTCTCAATAAAGTCAGTGAAGTTCTCCTTAATTCTTATAAAGCCATTACAGATAACTCCGAGTCTGTATCTGCATCTTCAAATGGCTATGTTGAGCGTCTTGAAGATCTTAACCGTAATATCGGCGGACTCAACACTATCTATGAGATTCAGCTCAAGAGCATTAGTTCTCAGCTTGAGAGCATAGACCGCGTCAATCGTGGCTTGAAAGATATCAGAGACATGTATGAGAAGTCGGCAAATGAGTCAAGCCGCTATTGCGAGGAGACTGAACGCATGAGCCGCTACATGCGCCAGCTCAATAAAATATATGAGAATATGATTACTGCCATGACTATGAACATGGCTAATCCTATGGCTGGCGCTCCCAGACAAAATCCTTTCGAACAATCCCCAAAACCTGAAAACTAACAACGCAAAACGTACAACGCAAAACGTAAAACGCAAAACGCAAAATGGCAGGAGGAGGAAACAATGTAGCAAGAATGTCGCCAAGGCAGAGGATGATCAATCTTATGTATATCGTCCTTACTGCAATGCTTGCACTCAATGTGTCGAGCGATGTGCTAAATGGATTCACTCAGGTGCAAAATTCATTGCATAAGACCAACGACAATCTTTCTACAAAAAATAAAATACAATTCGACTTCTTGGCAGAGCTTTATGAAAAGAATCCTGCCAAGGCCGGACCATGGTATGAAAAGGGAACGACTCTCCATGATCGTACCCAGAAACTATACGCCCTCATTGAAGAGGCTAAGATGGACATTGCGATCAAGGCCGATGGGAAAAAGGGTGACTATTCAGATTTAAAGAATCTTGACGATTTGGAGGCTGCCTCGGCTGTCTTGCTTAATCCTTCTTCTAAACGAGGAGAGAAATTGCGCGAAGCAATTGATGAATATAGAGAATACGTGACTGCTCTCGTTCCGGATTCTGTAAAGCGTAGCGTCATTAATGATATGCTTTCTACTAAAGTTGCACCCGTCAAAGGCACTGTCGGCGAGGTGAAATGGGAAGAAAGATTATTCGACAATATGCCCGCCATTGCCGCTGTAACTATGCTTACGAAGATGCAAAACGACGTAAGTCAGGCTGAAAGTGAAGCTATGGCACACCTTATTACCAATGTGGACATAGGGGATGTGAGGGTAAACGAGCTTAATGCATACGTGCTTCCGAATTCCAATATGGTGATGCGAGGAGGTAAATACTCGGCTCGAATAGTGTTGGCTGCAATCGACACTACAATGCGCCCTGAAATTTTCATCAACGGTCAGAAACTTGGCAACCCTGATGGTCTTTATGAGTTTGTAGCGGGTCAGACAGGTGCTCATGAATATTCTGGATATCTGGAAGTGAAGAAAGGGGATGGAACTCTCGAGAAGCATGAGTTCAAATCTCAATACAATGTAATCGAACCGATGGCTACAATATCTCCGACAATGATGAATGTGCTTTACGCCGGTATCGACAATCCCATATCAATTTCAGTTCCGGGCGTTCCCATGACAGCTCTTACTGCTACTATGACCAATGGCGCTCTTACTCGAAGTGGCGACCATTGGATTGCTCGTCCGACAAAAGTAGGAGAAAATGCTGTCATCAATGTTTCGGCAAGTGTGGATGGGCATAGCCAGAATGTTGGAAGCATGACATTCCGAATCCGTCAGCTTCCAGACCCGACAGCCTACATCACGGTAAAGGATGCTCAGGGAAATCCAACTGTATATAAAGGAGGCCCAAAACGTATCAACAAGGCTGCCCTTATGGCCGCTGAGGGGCTTTCGGCATCTGTAGATGATGGTATCCTTGATGTGGCATACACAGTTGTTTCTTTCTCGACAGTATTCTTTGACTCTATGGGCAATGCTATTCCCGAAGTGAGTGATGGCTCGAAGTTCTCAAGCCGACAGAAAGAGCAGTTTCGGCGCTTGAAAAATGGTCAGCAGTTCTTTATCTCTGATGTAAAAGCCAAGGGTCCTGATGGCATAACCCGAACGATATCACCTATGCAGGTAGTTCTTAATTAATTGGAAATGACTATGAAGGTATTCAAGAAAATACTCCCCATAGCCGCTATTGCGGCAATCTCTTTCTCCATTATGGCGCAGGATAATCCCGGTGTAGTGCGTCGTAGCGGTGCCTCTAAGCGTGGGCAAAATAAAGAAGAGTCCAACAACGGTCCAAAAATAACAGACAGAATGCAAGGATTTTTCGACAGCCCTAAGACTCATGATGCTGACCTTGCCTATATCCGCGAGATCTATCGTCAGCTCGATGTTAAGAACGTGCCGGAAAATACACCATTATATTTCCCCGAAGATATCATAGACGGTCAGCAAAATCTTTTCCGTATTATTCTTGGTCTGGTGGTCGATGGCAAAATACCTGCATACGAGTATCTTGATGGAAGGGAAGTCTTTACCGATCAATATAAGATAAAGGTAGGCGAAATGCTCGATCGATTCGATATCTATTATCAGACTCAAGGCAATGGAGATCATGCTACTTATACTATCGAAGAGGCTGATGTGCCTACAGGCCAAGTGCTGAAGTATTATATCATTGAGAAATGGGAATTTGACCGCCGTTCAAATCAAATGAAGACGAAGGTTCAAGCTATATGCCCCGTGCTGACTCGTGGCGGTGATTTTGGNGGNGANGCCAATTATCCCATGTTCTGGGTTAAGTTCGACCAATTGCGCCCATATCTCGCACAGCAATATGTCTTTCTAAGCGATGATAATAATCTCCCTCAATATAGTCTTGATGATTATTTCAATCTGGGAATGTATAATGGAGAGATATATAAGACAAAGAATCTCCGTAATTTATCGATGGCTCAGATGTTNCCTGACGAAGANGATATGAAGCGTGCCCAAGACAGCATCGATACCCGTCTACGTGAATTCGGAAAGAATCTTTGGGTTCCTACTCGTGAAGAATATCTGGCAATGAAGGAAGCTGAGGAGGAAGCTGCCGCTGCTCGCGAACTTGCCTTGGCTAATGGNGACTCNATNCCCGAAAGGACTGTNGTCACAGCTGATGACGAGAAACCNGTTGCNAAGACAAAAGCTTCAAAACGTTCGGGGCGTAAGAAATCCTCCGGTTCCNCTGCTTCCTCTAAAAAGAAATCTCGTAAGGTTTCTCAGCAGAAGTCTTCAGGATCCTCATCTGCTGCTAATTCAAGTGCGGAAAAGTCTGTACGTCGCCGAAAAAGATAAGACCGTAAATTCCTATTCAAATTATTCTAATTTTTAAGGGCCCTTCTCAAATTTATGAGAGGGGCTCAAATAGTAAGGTCTATGAATCTATGTTTCTTTTGTAGTTCTTACTATGCTTTGAATTTGAACTTGGATGGTAAGTCAGAAATCCAATGGAAATAAACCTGAGTCCCCACCATAATGGTAATCTTCCTTTCTTATAGTTTCTCCATGCCATAAGAGGAACTCGCAAAAGGCCACTAAAAAAGGGATACAAATGACGTAAAAGTGCTCCCATTCCTCGGGCCATAGCCGGATCAGTCACGGGTCTTTCCCCTGTAGATGGATGATTATGTTGGGTAATTACTATTGGGAAAAAGCAACAACGTAGTCCGGCTTTACGACAATCGTGAAAGAATATCTCATCCTCCCCACACTTATAGGGAGCATTAATACCGAACAGTTCGTTAAACCTTATATTGCCTAATCTTTCGCGGCGATAAGAAATGACACACATATTTGCAGAATATCCTTTTGGTAGTGAATTTGTTAATTCTGTGATCTCAGAAGGATAAAAACGGTTGATTGGCTCATACATAAAAGTGGCTACATCAACTTGTGGATTTTCTTCGTAAGTTTTAATGATGGCCTGAAGTCCCTCGGCATTATATTTTAAATCATTATCTGCTAATAGGCAATATGGTGCACGTGCCAGTTCGATGGTGTGATTGTGGTTGCGGCTCGAGCCTATATCATAAAATTTATAGATTTCAATATCATCTCTTGATTCTAAAGATTGTGGCGCTCCAACTGAAGGGCATTGCCAAGAGACGATATATCTTACCGATTCAATATGTGGAAGTCGCATCTTCTCTATCATCTCTAACCCGTTCTCTCCATGGGTCACGATTAAAACATCTAATTTGACCATTTTAGTTATGTTTATAATATGTGTATCTTACAATGATTGATATTTTTCTTCTATTTGAGAAGACATCAGTTCTTAATTCGTATCCATATCATTTTGGCTGATATAATGCAGAGTATTGTGAGGAAAAAGATTGCTATTACGGTCTGAAGAATGCCATCAATTTTAAAACAAAACAATGTCATCATAGCTGTTGACACCAATGACAGTATCGCGATATTTAGTGATGACCGTGAAAACTTATATCCATAAAGTCGATGGTTCACTATTACATATACGCAAAGGCATATAATGCAGTCAGCAATGGCTGCATACCCAAGTCCGGACAGACCAAAAAGCATATAGCCTCCTATGGTCAGACAAAAGGTCATTATGTTTGCTCCTACTGATTCCATCCAAAAGAATAGTTTTTGGTTGTCTTTTGCGAATACAATGTAGCCTAATGGATACATCAGTGCCCGTACTGCTACAGCAAATGCAAGAAGACGAAGAAGTGGAGTTGCTACAAGGAATTGTTGAGTCTGAAATATTTCGATGACGACTGGAGCAAGAAAAATTACCGCACAGGCTATTGGGGCAATCAACAATCCGACGACTTCTATCTGACGGTTGACCACCTCACACATTTTTTTATTGTCTCCTGCCGTGGCGGAAAGTCTTGGAAGATAATCCATAGCCATCGCAGTGAAGACTATGGCAGAGTATTGTGAAGTCATAGTGTTGCACGACTGAAAGAACCCCACTTCATTCATGCCCCCATGACTACGAATATACACATTGACCAAAAAATTAACAAGATTACGCATCAAATCGTTGCTCATCAATATTAGTCCCATCATAAGCACTTTCTTCAGCAGAGGAAAGTGAATTGCTTGTTGCCATTGAGCTGATTTATTTTTAAGAATTTTACGAAGAGATAGGAAATACCAAGTACATGTGGATATTGACAAAACAACCATAGCTGGTACAATACCCCCTGTCCCGAATATCCAATATAGAGGTACTCCTATTGTCAGTCCTACAACGGAGCCAACTACACTTGCTTTTGATAATGGCTTTATTACATGAAGACCTTGCAACACAGACATGAAAGCACCCCCTAATATTGAGAAGAAAACTGCAGCTGAGAGCAATAGAAAATCTCTGGTATAGGTGGTATTGCCAAAAGTTATCGAAGATAGTATCTGGGGAAATAGAAGGCAAATCAGAGCGCCAATTAGCGACGATGTGTAAATCAAAGGGCGTATAGCTGTCAAGACATTAGCAAGCCGAGAATCTTCTTCTTTGTTTTGTCCTACTTCCTTGACTACTGATAAATTAAGGCCGAGGGAGGCAAACTGTTGGATAGTAAGGGAGGCTGTGTTGAAAAGACCTGCTATACCCATTCCGGATGGTCCAAGGATGACTGCGACAAACTTTATTCTTATGGCAGATATAAGGATATTGAAGATTTGTACACCTCCAAATATTGAAGTTCCTTTAAGGATACTCCGAAAGCCATTTTCCTTATCCTGTTGATCATCTGTCATTGCATATCTTTCTTATTCATTATACTGACCCAATGCTTCTCAATAAGCGTAGTGACGTTCTTGATGTTATTATTAATCTCTACAAGACGGCGTCCTTCTTTCGACATAGAACTCATTCTCTTGGTGTCCAGTATCAGTTCTTTCAAACGATTCTTTATGGTTTTGTCATCCTCAAGAGGATCGAGACAGAATATCGGATGCTTGGACTCTCCAATATAGTCATAATATTCAGGTTGTCCCCCCGATGCTGTTATTCTTCCTAAGGCCATGGTCTGAAGAGCGTTAAATCCCGGGGAATAGGAATATAGTTGGTCTATCACGATGTGGCTGTTGCGGAGTTCTTCTAGATACTCAACAAGAGGTAAATTTTTTATTACCCTGACTTCACATTTCCCTTCCAACTCCTTTTCTAAACTTTTGCAAATCTCAAGTATTTTCGCTGTGCCTTTCTGAATCTCCATATTTCCTCGCATCCCTATCAATATACGTATTGGTCCATCAAAGACTAACGGAGAAAATTTTAATGAATCAAGTTCAATAGGAAGATTGGAAAACTTAATTTTTTCAGGATTCATGTGTCGACGTGCCGACATGTCATATTCAGGAAGCACAGAGATCGCCCCATCTATAGTGTCATACAGATGTTGGGTATATTTAGCATGTTCCGGAATCAACCAACCCGCTTCTCGCTTGGGATCATTCAATACAAGTGGAGCTTTTTCTTTCCCTATCCTGAATTCGGAAAACCTAAAGAGATCCGAATCTACGCAGTCTTTCACAAAGAAATGATCATTGCCGCAAAGAGTCAGAAAAACTGAACGGTTATTTTTCTTGAGTATGTCAAATATAATTTTTAATTTTTCCGGTCTAAGTTTGAAAAAAACTGGATTTATAAGCTGCACAACGTCATATCCTGACCATGATGGAAGGGTTGCCATAATCCGGTAGAGGTATTTTATGCTTCCAATAATTCCCTGACTACGCTTCAATTCAAGATCAGCATCTGTCTGCATATATCCTCCTCTGTCGGAGACAAGTGTCACTTTGTGTCCTCGAATACGAAGTTCCTTAGCGAGACATGCGTGAAGGTTCGAATAGTCTCCGAGCATAAGTATGTTCATGGCTTATTGCATTTTGAGTTGAATATTTTTATATTGGGAATCATTGCATTCTTCCGTTACTATGTTTAATTTCTTAGCCGATCTGTCGATACTGCCATCATCTATCAGGACTGCCTCCCAATCGTAAATCTTTCCCTCAAGTCCCGTATGTGTATTGTCAAGCAGGGGAAGCAGCGCTGCTACCAGAGCACCCAGCGATTCTTCCTCATTATAGACCGGTATGAGCAATGATATCTTCTTCACTATGCAAAATTAACAAATTCCTTTATCTTATACAAGCATTTTTCAATTTTTAGGCCCTTGTATAAATAAATCCATATTTGTATTTCGAATATCGTACGCATTATCATCTACGAAACGAATTCGGGGAGTAAACTTTTCTGAGATAGGATCGCGCTGTGGATCGTATAGCTTATAGTCGCTTCCGGAGAGATGTAGGAGAAGCTGAGGCAACTCGGAAGTTGAAAAGGGATTACTGAGAGATTTTTCTATTTCTTCAATAATATCCATATTTTTCTGCTGGTAGGCTTCATTGACATATATGATGAAAGGCACTTTGACAAATTGGGGGTCTCTTCCGCGATAGTCACGATCATCATAGACATTTTCGCCATGATCTGAGACATAAACCATGGCAGTTGGCTTTTCCTCTTTTCTGATTCCTTCGATTAGCACTGAGAGTATACTGTCGGTAAATAGTATGCTGTTGTCATAGTCTGCAATTATTTCAGCCTTTTTATTGTTCAGCCATTTTCGGGGCAAATTCTTTCTGACATCATCTGAGCTAATATGTTGCCGCGACTTACTATAGCGATGGGAATATTGGAAGTGGGAGCCCATCAGATGAAGCACCACCAGTTGAAGAGAATCACTTGAGGTCATAGCCTTTTGCCACTCAGGAATTAGAATGTCATCATATCGTACAAGGTAATGGTCTTCTGAATCGATACTCCCTACATATTTGACAACATCGGCATCAGAAGATAGAATTCCCGAGAGATTAGACCATTTTCCCGAATACTCCTGATTGGATAGCCAATATGTATGATAGCCCAAGGAGTGGAATATTTGTAGAAGCGATGGATATTCATACCACTCTTTCCCTTCTGGTTCGTCGGTCATGAATGTGATGAGGCGTGGCATGTTTTGAGCAGTAGACGTTGATGATGCTATTGCATTGCCAAAACTGTATAGACCTTGGCTGATTGTGTCGAGTCGTGGAGTCGTAGGCAGAGGGTAGCCATATAGCGAAAGATGATCGCGCGAGGCCGACTCTCCAATCACTAATACTATTCTATTTGCTGCATTTGAAGAAGCAAGACTTTCGCAGAAGGGTAGTGGGAGTTTTTGAGTTTCGAGTTCTTTCACTATTCTTCGATCTCGCATATAAGTGGCAAAACAATGGTAACTACGCGCAAAAATACTATAGTCTCTTCGTCCTGCAGAAGTGGTGAAAAGAACAACAATAAAATAGATGCCCCCAATAGCAGATATAATTCCCCCTAAGAATACTTGTAATTTATCCGAAATTTTAGGTATCCATATCCAAGCTTCTAAAAATAATATAATGAATATCCAAAACCCATAGGAACTAAGCAACGCCAAAAATTTATCTGCCAGTTCAGGAAAAAACTCTTTTAACTCATTAGGGTTTGTCTCAGCTATAATAGTGAGGAGTTTTCGAGAAATTCCGAACCCATAAAAGAGCCAGCAACCACCATTTAATGTCGATAGAAGAATAAAAATGCTAATTATTAGTATGGCTAAGGCCTTTAGTGCTAATTGTTTCCGGCATATAGAATAGACAGCTGTGAGCGCAAAGGCTTTGAGAATGGCAAAACTTACAATACCTATGACAGACATCCACCCATAATGTTGAGCGGAAAAATCCATCACATCAGCTAAAGATCCAAGTGCAAAGACTACTAAGATGAGCCATAAATGAGTCAATCTCTTGCTGAATGAAATTTTATGCATAATTGATTTGGTCATTCTGTTGTAATGTATTCAGAATGCAAAATTAATCATTTTATTTCGATTATTTTCATCACTCTTCAATCTTAATAAAATATTTTTTCACGGTTATTTTAAATTTTTTGCTTTAATATATCGTTGAAATAGTATGAAAGATACTATCCAGCATAAGGACCCCATGACAATAGTGGTGCCGGTCTACAATCGCCCCATTCTCGTAGTGAGGTGTCTTGAAAGTCTGAAAGCACAGACTTATAGGCCATTGCGTATAATTGTTGTAGACAATGCGTCTACAGATGAAACTCTCGCTAATGTCAAAAAATGGAAGGAAGCTAATGATAATGCGGAATTTTCCTTAGAAATATTATCAGATTCTCGCAAAGGTGCAGCTTATGCGAGGCAGACGGGACTCATGAAGGTTAAGTCGGATAAGGTAATGTTTTTTGACTCCGACGATTCTATGAGGCCTGAATGTGTGGCAACAATAATGGAATTATGGAAGTCAAATCCGGACGTTGATATAGTTGCGTGGCCGGTTGCTATACACATTAAAGATGAAGTAAGAGTCACTCATTCTATAANGCCTCCTTTTTTGGAGCGTCATCTGGTCCATGCTATTTTGCGAACACAAGGATATGCTGTCAAGACAGAATTTATTAGGAAAGTTGGTGGCTGGCGTGGAGAATTCCCTAATTGGAATGATCTTGAGACTGGTGCTCGTATTCTTTTATCAAACCCCAAAATAGCCTCATTGCCCAACGTTTATGTAGATGTCTATCATCAAAAAGAGAGTATAACTGGAGAATGTTTTTCTGAGAAATATGGTAAATGGGAGATGTCGCTTGCTGGAATAGATGAATCTATTTCGAGTAGTGGACGAAGCGATATGCAGCGTCTTCACAATATCATTACATATCGCCGTGCAATCTTAGCAGCCCATTATGCAAAGGAAGGTCATCCCGAATGCGCACATGCTCTTTATGAGCAAGCTTTGAAAGAAGTGCCAAAAGAAAAACGCCCCCTCATCCGCTTTGCCTATCATTGGACAAAACACGGACTTCGCGGAGCGTTCTCTATTGTCGGCCCATTCCTCTAATATAATCTAATTGAGAATTGAGAATTGAGAATTGAGAATTTAAAGGGTGAACAATAATTCTCAATTCTCAATTCTCTATTCTCAATTATTCTCAATACTCAATTCTCAATTAAAAACAGGTGATCCCAAGAAGGCAAAGTGATTGGCTCTTGATTCATTGCTTTAAGAATCTTTGGAGATGCATATTTCTTGTCGACTACGAGGCGGAAAAGATACTCGTCCATCCAGTCATCCGTTGCTACAAGGTATCCGTCATGTCCTGACTTCCCCCAGCTGTTTTCAATAAGCCATTTCTTAGGTTGATCCTTCTCGTCAAGGTCTACCCCTGAAAGAGTCATGGCATGAGAGGAAGCGCTTGCCCATGATGAAATGCGTTCTGCTTTGTCCATACCGAATTTGGTGTCGAAAAGCGCATCATAGTCGAAGTTCTCCAAGTCAAGGACTCCGCGTTCACGGTCAAGAAATTTGCCCACGTCGCAAGAAAAATACATTGCAGTGCTGTCTTTTATCGACTTGATGGCTGCTTCTTTCAGGTCTTTCATGGGGACATTGAGATAAGTCCAGTCTTTGCCGTCGTAGCTGTGACGGTCATAGTCAATGCGATACACTTTCCAATATTCACGGGAGGGGTCGTTCATCAGCATTATATAGTCGTTCTTCAGGTCGTTGCCAAGAAATTCCTTATAGAATGATTGCGGAGTGTATGTCTTAGTCTCAAGTGCTTTTCCCTTGCTGTCGCGTTTTGTCCAAGTGAATTCTGTTGGAGGTTCACCTAAAGCGAGTGCAAGCATTTTATATACCTCTGCGAGTTGCTGGGTCTTCATGTCCTGGAGAGTTTTCTCATCTGCTCCTTTAGCCTTAGCTTGACGTAGACGCAGTCCATCTTCGCGAAGACGTGTGGCAAGGTGTTTGCGGAAAGCGGAGGTGCTGTTTGCTACTTCTGTCTCGGCCATTACTTCTGTAGGGACAACTCCATATTTACTTACAATATCTACCACGCCGCAGAATGTGCCTCCGTCAGCAATCGGGTTTTGGAAAAGCCATTCCACTTGGCGGTCTTCCATAGGGCGCTCAGAAGTGTCGATGACACCCTGAAGGAAGAGATTTGCTTTTTCGAGCTGGTCGAAGAAAAAGTTATAGTTTTGTGAGAAAGTAAGTTTGGGCAGATTGTGCTGAGCCATAGCTTGCGAGCGAAGTACATTTAGTCCTGTGAAGAGCCAGCATCGGCCAGACGACTTNTGGTCTGTGATTCCCTTAGTTTCCACTTTATGTGAAAAGTGGTCATCAAATTTGTTGCGCACCTTCTCGTTATAAGCGAGTTTCTCGATGCCGGCAGCATTCAGAGCGTTATGACGCGCCCGATTAGCAGCATTATTCTCATACCCGGCTTTAAAGCCACTGAGCATCTCCTGAGTGATTGCCCCCTTGTCATCGGCCACCGCCTGCATTGTAACGGCGATTGTAATCGTCAATAATAATTTACGTATCATTGTATGGTAGTTTGAGGTTATTCAAANGTGACTGCAAAAATAATAAAANTNNCTGTTTGACGNAACCATTTTTGGTTGCATCTCCCAANTGCAACCATTTTTGGTCGCANCCTTCNAACGCAACCATTTTTGGTTGCATCTCATTGGTTTTGTAGGGACGCACGAGCTGAACANTGCCCTTCANATNAGCNCGGAGGGCTGCCNNTTTNATTAACCCCGAGCNTAAGCTCGNGGAAGATATGTTNTCCTATTTATTAAGCCCCGGAGGGGCGTAATTTTTTATTCTCAGAACAGTTACGAGAATTCAAAAAATTTTATTAANTTTGTTATNTGAATCTAAAATTCATGATAAACCTATCTAACAGTAACAACAAATGAAATTATTTGCATCTCTTGCTGCCGGTGCGGCAATCGCATTGACGGCTTTCCCTTGTCTCGCTGACCAGAAAGCGACTGTCAAGCTTAATCTCGACAAAGTAAATCCGGACCTCACTATTCCGGCTGAAATCTATGGGCAGTTTGCCGAGCATCTCGGCACCTGTATCTATGGCGGTCTTTGGGTAGGAGAGGACTCTCCAATCCCTAATACCAACGGTTACCGCAATGATGTGCTTCAGGCACTTAAAGACCTCAAAGTGCCTGTAATGCGTTGGCCTGGTGGTTGCTTCGCAGATGAATACCACTGGGTAGACGGTATTGGCCCCAAAGATCAACGTCCTGTAATGATCAACAATAACTGGGGTGGTACCGTAGAAGACAACTCTTTCGGCACTCACGAATTCTTCAATCTCTGTGAACTTTTGGAGTGTGAACCCTATCTCAGTGGTAACGTAGGAAGCGGAACAGTTGAGGAGTTGGCTAAGTGGGTAGAGTACATCACTGCAGAAAACGGTCCGATGGCTGAAAAGCGTAAGGCTAATGGCCGTGAGAAACCTTGGAAACTGAAATATCTTGGGGTAGGCAATGAAAGCTGGGGCTGCGGAGGCAACTTCACTCCGGAAGACTATGCATCTGAATATCGTCGTTATCAAACTTATTGCCGTGACATTAGCGGAAACAAACTATATAAAATCGCTTCAGGAGCCAGCGACTACGATTATAATTGGACTGACGTGCTGATGAAAAAGGCCAAGAACCACATGAAAGGTCTGTCTCTCCACTATTACACTGTAAAAGGTTGGAATGGTAGCAAAGGATCGGCTACTCAGTTTGACAATGATGATTATTACTGGACTCTCGGCAAATGCCTTGAGATAGAACCTGTCATCATGAAGCATGACTCGATCATGAATGTCTACGACCCCAATAAGAGAGTTGCTCTTCTCGTAGATGAATGGGGTACTTGGTGGGACGAAGAACCCGGCACTGTCCCCGGACACCTCTATCAGCAGAATACAATGCGAGATGCAATGGTGGCTGCTCTCAGCCTTAACGTATTCAACCGCCATACGGACCGTGTCAAAATGGCAAACATTGCACAGATTGCCAATGTGCTTCAGTCAATGGTGCTTACAAAAGGAGACAAGATGGTGCTGACACCTACATATTATGTCTTCAAGATGTATGCTCCTCATCAAGATGCAACATTCGTTCCACTTGAAGTTGAGACCTCCATCCGCGACGTGCGTGACGGCCGCCAAGTCCCGACTGTCAACGCAACTGCATCTCAAAAGGACGGCAAACTGAATATCACCCTGACTAATATCGACCTCAAAGAGAAATCAGAAGTCACTATCCCATTGGAAAAACTCGGCAAGAATGCAGTGACTGGCGAAATCCTGACATCCGCCACTCCCAACGACCACAACGACTTTGACAATCCCGACAAAGTGAAGTTAGCCCCCTTCAACGGCTATAAGATCTCAAAAGATGGCCTGACAGTCACTCTCCCCCCAATGTCAATAGTCTCCCTCTCCATCGCCATCTAATTAAAAGATACTTAATCACATCCCTTGACGCATGCGGAGCATGCTCCATTACTAATTTTGCCATTTGCACATTCCGAAGCAAACTAAGTAATCGAGCATGCTCCGCATGCGTCCAAGAGCGTCAAAGAACGTAATCGAGCATGCTCCGCATGCGCCCAAGAGCGTCTAAAACAAACTTAATTTACCAACATTGAGCGACATCTCGTACGTCTGAGGACTTATAACCCTTTTAACCCTAATAACCTTTTAACCTTCAACTTGAGCTTGCGAAAGTTGAGTTATCTGTTCCAATCAGTAAAAGAATAAGCCGACTCCAAAGCATCCTCTAACTCATCCGGCAAAGTAGCAAAAAAATCGAAACCGGTGATCTTCTCCACCTCATCAATTGTAGTGGCATAATCCTGCATATTCCCCGGACACTTCATATTAGGATACACAAAAGCAATCCCTCTCGGCTGCTCGAGATAGGGCGCAATAAGCACTTTAAAGAAAGCTCCGGGAATCCTAACCTTAGCATTCCCATAATATACCGTGTCATCCTCAGTATAGATAGGCCCTGCGACGATCATAACCGCCGAATCCCGTTTAGCCCAAAGCCGTTCCTTACTCTCAAGCGTCTCCCAAGCCCCTGCATTCAATTCATGGATTTGCGGACACATGTTCGCCATGACAAAGCAATCATTCATAGCCTGCTCACTCCACTTTTGGTCGGCAGCCGGACACATGTGGCCTCTATCGTATCCTGAATTAGTATAATCCTTATGAGCCGGACACCCCTCAATATCCTTATCCTGCCAGAAATTGTCGCTACGACTTACCTCATTGCTAACTTCAGTACCTAAAAGTTCCCAAACCACATAGTTAGGAGTCTTATTATTCTTATTGAAAGAAAGAGTAAACCCAGTATACTCCTTTATCTGGGATGCAAGCGAAGATGGAATAGCCACCTCCTCCAGCCCATCATAATGAGCATGACTTGGTGTAGTAGGATTCGTATCCTCCGGAACATCCGGATTTACCGGCATCTTTGGCTCATCCTTGCCGGTGTTACAAGAATAATAGAATGGTAAACTAATTAATAACAAAGCTAACGATGCAATTTTTATTGAATCTTTTTGCATCGCTACTAATAACTGTTTCATTTTGTCAGATTATGTTTGGCTATCGATTGATATGTTTTCTCTGTGCTTTTCTATCTTGAATATAATAATAGCCTCCGTTTAAAGCTATCAAAGTCACAAAACTAAACATAATTATAAATCCCATAATCATTCAATTTAGATCAGTGATGTCAAGGCAGAGGGCGCTGGAACACTTCTATGAGGCGACGCTGTGTGCGGCGTGGTTGGTTAATTCCCTCCTCTTGAGATTGAACTTGATACTCGTCATAAGAACGCTGTTTGTTGAGCCAAAAGTGAGCAGGAATTTTGGTCACATTTTCAAAGGCAATTGCCATCTCTGGTGTCACTGATCGTTCACCATTAATGACCGACTGAATAATAATTTCAGGTTCTGAAATGCTAAGAGCAAATTCCTTTATACTTATTTTCATTTCTTCAAGCTTTTCTGCTAAGGTAAGGCCTGGATGAAATGCTATTTTCGGAATGAATTTTGATGCAGCCATATTTATTTTTATTTAATTCATTTGTTAATGTTACTTACCATGATAATTGGTAATCTCGACAATTTCGACACCGATTATCTTTACCCATATATATTTGCCACTATCATCCGTCGGTATGGGATTTTCGAGAGGCTGAAAAATAAGTCTATAAGGTTGATCTAAATCACATGCCCATTGACCTTTTCTGTCTGCTGAAAGCTCATGATAGTTACCTGGAAGATATCTAACATCTTCTAATGTATTTGCATTATATAAATCGTCAATACGTTGAAAGAATAGTCTGGCTCTTCGCTCTCCTAATTCTTTATAGCATTTACGTTCATTTTCAGCTAACTTTTTGAGTTTTCTATTTTGAAATTCTATGTCCATACAAATATACCATTCTATCTACAGACACTGTGATTTATACAGCAAAATTACTATATTTTTTGCATAAAAACAAATATTTAATGAAAAAGTTGATTTGATGTTATGAGTCAATCAATACTATTATAAAGAAATCGGCCATAGAAAATGAAATTCCTATGGCCGATTTTATTTTTAGATGAGTCATCGTTCTCAATTATTTCCGATTCTTCCAAAGGGCTGTCATGTCTTCCAGTGTCTTGCCCTTGGTCTCAGGAACCAGCTTAGCCACAAACCATGCAGCAATGATACAGATGGCTCCATACAGTGCGTAGGCGAAGANATGTCCGANGCGATCTCCCATGNNTCCNGCACNCNTATTANNCATAGGCACAAACGTACTGCTGACGATGANGTTGAATANCCACTGGAATGCCNCTGCGATAGCAGTCGCCTGTGAGCGGATGGTATTCGGGAAGATTTCTGAAATAAGAACCCAGCAGATAGGTCCCCAAGAGAACATAAAGGAAGCTGAATATATCATGATGCTCACTACCGGGAAGATAGCCGGGAGCGCGGTGACATTTGAGAGTGCCACGCCAAGAGCGCCAATTGCCATACCGAGAGATCCCCAAATTAGAAGAGGCTTACGTCCGAGTTTCTCTACTGTAAATACAGCCACGAGGGTAAAGGCAATGTTGACGATACCCATGATGACGGTCTGCACCATCGGGTTGCCCATATTCATTGATTCGAAGATACGCGGAGCATAGTAGAGCACCGCATTGATACCCACTGCCTGCTGGAACACTGAAAGCATGACGCCGATGAAGACCACCATAATGCCGAAAGAGAAAAGCTTCTCGCTCTTGACAGAGACAGTGTTCTTGATGTCGTTGAGGATTTCTTCCGCCTTTGTCTTGCCGTTGATCTTGGTCAATACCTTCAGAGCCTGCGCATCCTTTCCTGTCATGGCAAGGTAACGTGGTGATTCAGGCACGAGGCATACAAGCAGCGTGAAGATACCTGCTACTATACCCTCAGACCCAAACATATAGCGCCAACCTGTCTGGATGGTCCACTCATCGGAAGCAGAGCTGACTTGGTAGACAGTCTCGCCAATCTTCTCAATGATAGGCTGGGTGTGTTCGCCAAGGATAAGGAAGTTGACGAAGTAGACTACGAGCTGACCGAAGATGATGGCAAACTGGTTCCATGATACGAGAGTGCCGCGAAGNTTNGANGGAGCAACTTCGGCNATATACATCGGGCAAATAGCTGAAGCGAGTCCGACTCCGAAGCCGCCGATGATACGGTAGATGTTGAAAGTTATGAGGAGGTGGAAAGATGGTTGGCCATATTCATGAATCAGGAATTCCGGATAGTAAGATCCGAGGGCTGAGATGAAAAAGAAAACGCCCGCGATGAAGAGGGCAATCTTACGGCCCCACCGGGTAGCAATGAAACCGGATACTGCTGCTCCGATGATGCAGCCCAAGAGTGCACTCGATGATGTGATGCCGTGGATTGTGTCTGTGTAGACGAAGTCTTTAGCTCCGAGGAAAAAGGCTTGCAGTCCCTTTTCCGCGCCGGATATGACAGCAGTGTCGTATCCGAAGAGAAGGCCGCCGAGCACCGCTAC
>WFLX010005603.1_pt1 | contig 17090 bp, 12 predicted proteins | sample 4967041 | NCBI WGS metagenome assembly WFLX01 (sample SAMN12857096, study PRJNA449069) | gut metagenome | isolation source: stool from male and female vole | host: Microtus ochrogaster | place: USA:Florida | collected 2017 | reverse complement strand
TTATCTCTGCAGCAGGCAAGTCGATGGACGAGGTAGCTGATTGGAAATTTCGCATCCAATATCCGAAAGCATATTCTTGGGAAGTGAAAGAAATTGCAACGAATGATAGCTATAAAGTGGTTGCCACAGTCACATCTATCCAATATTCCGGTCAAGGCGAAACGAATCAGGAAGATGTTAAGGTTATCGACGGCGACAGCAACAGCGATTATCTGGTAGACTGGACAGTTGACTACGATGATCCTGCCCCACTGCGTGATTATGCTGCCAAGGCTGGCAAATTCATCGGAGTCGCTATCCCTTCCTGGAATATCAACCTTAATAGCATGTCCGACCCTAAGACGGCTGCTATTGCCAGGGAATTCAATATAGCCGTGGCTGAGAATGCATTTAAAATCGACGCTACAGAACCAAGTCAAGATAACTTTAGTCTAAACCAACCCCGCCAGCAGCTTGATTTCACTGAGACCAACGGCATGGCTATGAGAGGCCACACATTGGTATGGCATTCCCAAGTCCCTGCATGGATTTCCAAAGATGGCTACAAAAACGACAAGAATTGGACTAAGGAACAGCTCTATGACATAATGGAGAATCATATCAACGGAGTGGCTGGAGCTCTTAAGGGACGCATACGGGAATGGGATGTAGTCAATGAATGTCTCGATGACGACCAAAGCATTGTCTGGAGCAATCCTTCCGGATATAAGCTACGAGCTTCGGTTTGGATGAATGTATTAGGCGAAGACTATCTTGAGCAAGCTTTCCGATTGGCTCATGAAGCTGACCCCGATGCTCTCCTCTATATCAACGACTATGGAGTGGAATTTATGGGCGACGCAAAGGCAGAGGCATATTTCAATCTCGTTAAGAAACTTGTAGAAAAAGGGACACCGATCCATGGCGTCGGGCTGCAATGCCATCTTACAACCGGGCAACTTAATGCCCGACGTCTGAAAGATAATATACACAGATACCAAGAACTCGGGCTGAAATGTATAGTCACTGAGCTTGATATCGCACAGGCAGATCCAAAGGCTGCTGATGCCTCGAAGCGTCAGGCTGAAGATTATTGCGCTCTCGTGATGGCTGCCCTTTCTGAAGAGAACTGTCCTTCAGTAATGATATGGGGGCTTTGCGATCCTGATTCTTGGAGAGAAAATAACCCCCTCCTCTTTGAAGGAGGGGCAAAACCCAAAGAAGCATATTTTGCAGTCCATGCAGCTCTCAGGGCAATTGCCAACCGCAACGATGTAGATCAACTTGAATCTGACAGCGCAGCAAAAGAGGTATCTACTGTGGAATACTTCAATCTCCAAGGCTATAAAGTAAGTCCTGACGTCAAAGGACTCTTAGTGAAGGTCATCAGATATGCCGATGGGTCTTTCGACAGCCAAAAAGTCATAATCAACCAATAATCCATCCCAACATCTGGACTCTGACCTCTCACCTCTGGCCTCTGGACTCTGGCCTCTGGCCTCTGGCCTCTGCTCCCTGGAAACTAAAAGATAAACTATAGATGTCTAATCCTATACCATGTTTGACACGAAGAGCCGGGCTGATGAAAGCTCGGCTCATTTTTTTTATTTATGTTTCGCAAGCTCAACTTAAGGGTTATAGGTTAAGAGGTTAAGGGGTTAACCTACCAGTTGTAAAGACATAAAAATATCATAATTTATCAGTCAAATCATAACCTTTTAACCCGATAACCTCTTCTTGAGCTTGCGAAAGTTGAATTATTAATAAATAACGTTTTTTTGAAAATTGGCATCAAATATCAAAAATTGTTATTAAATTTGCAAATAAAACATAGAAAAATATGAGAAATTCCACCATCATTGCTCTGGGCATCGCTTTTTTAGCTTCTTTCCCTATCTCGGCTGCTCCAAAGTCTCCGTTAAGTNTCCTAAACCATTTCAAGTCTTCAAAATCTCAGATTTCACGCCAGAAAGCTCCTGACGCACCCATGAAAATCTCGGAACTTGCCTCCAAACTCAAACCAAGTGTCACCAAGACATACGGGTGGAACGGCAAGAGGTGGATGTTCGATGAAGAAATTTCTTACACTTACGACTCCTCCGGCAATATAATCACCGAAAAGTCTTTAGATGACGAAGGAGACTATGTCTCCACTATCTACGAATATGACAAGAACAATAAGGTGACTTTCAAGGAGTCAAAAATATCAGCCGACGGCATCTTCTACCAAAATTATAAGAAAACAGCCTTTGAATATGATCCGATATTGACAAATGTCATCACAAAGCGCACGGAATGGCTTTGGTTGAACGAAGACTGGCGACTCGTAGGCAACAACTACAAGCGCATAATCACACGCGACGAAAACGGCAATATCACTTCCGTTGTCATAGCAGTATTGTTTAACGGAATCTACGATCCCACTGACCGTATCGACATCACGTATGGCGACGACGGAAAGGCAATCACAATTTCTGAGCAGATACTTGATTATGACGGCAATGAATATTTCTGGGTACAAGGTCAAAAATTCACCGACATCAAATGGAAAGATACCGACGGCCAAATCTACGACCCCGAACTCCTTTTCCTTGGAAACAACCTCCTTTTATCAGCACACTATGAAGACGAAGATGATTTCAATGCCGAAGTCTCGGTAGAATATGCCGACGACAGCGAGGCCTATAAAGTCGTCATGCAAATGGATATGGACGGATTCGTTGTCTCCGCCTCAATGGAATATACCCCATTGGAAAATGATGGATATATCGCCGAAGGCATCACCTCCTACCAGAATGAAGTATTATATACGAATAAAGAGGAAGTCCGCTACGACGATTGGGGACACATGTTGCTTTCATACGAAAGCGAGGAGGAAGAGGATGAGATATATTTCGAACAGACCGTAGGCACCGTAGAATATAATGAGCAAGGACTCCCCATTTCTTATACAGTCAGCGAGGAATATAGTGATTACCCGGGAATGTTAGTCAGTGAATATGCATTCAGAGCCGAATATTTCGACTACGTCGACGTTACTGCCAATGTCTCTGACATCAGCATCGATGAGGATGCCCCCGGTGTATACTACAACCTCCAAGGTCTTCCGGTTGACAATCCGACCAAAGGCTCAATCCTAATCAAAAAGCAAGACAACAAAACCACCAAAATAAAATTCTAACCCTTAACCCTCCCCACTTAACCCTCCCCACTTAACCCTCCCCCCCTTTAACCCCCTTAACCCTTTAACCCCTTTAACCCTCAACTTGAGCGAAGCGAAAGTTGAATTACTGTTAATTGTTGTAAAAAATTGGGATATTTCGGTATTTTTTGTTTATTTTGCATTTTCTAAGGCTCCGACTGCAATGCAGCCGACTCCTTAGCTTATATATTTCAACTATGGGTAAGATTATAGCTATAGCAAACCAAAAAGGTGGTGTGGGCAAGACCACCACCGCCTTCAACCTCGGTGCTTGCCTCGCCGTTGACGGGAAAAAAGTCCTTCTTGTCGACGCTGACCCCCAGGCAAACGCTACTTCCGGACTCGGACTTGACGGAAATCAAGCCCCGGCCTCTATATATGAATGCATTGTAGACGACTATCCCATCCTCGACAGCATCGTTAAGTCTGACATCGAAGGTCTCGATGTTATTTGCTCCCGCATCGACCTCGTTGGTGCGGAAGTGGANCTCATGAACCGCCGTNANNNNGANAAGNNNCTNCTCCGCGTNCTGNANCCTNTCAANGAAAACTACGACTACATACTCATCGACTGNTCCCCTTCTCTNGGCATCATCACTGTCAACGCCCTTACCGCCGCTGACTCGGTGATTATTCCGGTCCAGGCTGAATATTTTGCCCTCGAAGGCATATCTCAGCTCCTAAATACTATCCGTATTATTAAGAGCCGTCTTAAACCCTCTCTCGAGATCGAAGGTTTTCTCCTGACTATGTATGATGCCCGTCTTCGTTTGGCCAACCAGATCTTTGAGGAACTCAAAGGTCATTTCGGAGATATGGTGTTCAGTACGGTCATTCCTCGCAATATCAAACTCTCAGAATCTCCAAGCCACGGTCTCCCCGTTATTCTTTACGATCCCGACTCTCGTGGTGCGATCGCTTATGTCCAGCTTGCCAAGGAGTTGACATCCCGCAATCGCAAGAAACATCAACAAAACTCCTGATTCCTAATAAAATGGCTATTAAACGCAATGCTCTCGGACGCGGTCTCGACTCCCTTATAGGCATCTCCGAAGTGAGAACCGATGGAAGCAGTGCCATTTCCGAAATTGATATCGACCTCATTTCCCCGAATCCCGACCAGCCTCGACGTTCTTTCTCCGACGAAGGTATCGAAGAGCTGGCCGCCTCTATTCGTGAACTCGGAATAATCCAACCTCTCTCCCTCCGCGATGCTCACGATGGGAAATACCAGATCATCGCAGGTGAACGACGTTGGAGAGCGGCACAAATTGCCGGACTCCAATCTGTCCCGGCCTACGTCNGGACGGCTTCCGACTCGGAAGTCACGGAAATGGCCCTCATAGAGAATATCCAGCGTGAAGATCTCAACGCCATTGAAATTGCACTCGCATTCAAAAAGCTTCTTGACACTTACGACCTCACCCAAGAGCGCCTCAGCGAACGCGTCGGAAAATCTCGATCCGTAATCACCAACCATCTCCGACTCCTAAAGCTACCTGCCGAAATTCAGATTGCGCTGCGCGACCGCCGAATCGATATGGGACATGCTCGGGCCCTCCTATCAATCGACGACGCTAAGCTCCAACTGAAAATTTTCAAGCAAATACTAAAGGAGGGNCTNAGTGTACGNATGGTCGAGCAACTTGCACGTGAAGCTGCTGATGGAAACCCAATTGATGTGCCGACAAAAAAGAACAACGCTCCTCAGAGCCATGACTACGACTTTTTTGTCAGAGATCTGCAACAATATTTCCCTACTCCCGTCAAATTCTCCCGAAATGCCAGCGGAAAAGGGAGCATAACTCTTAAATTCGACAACGACGAGCAACTCATGCAGCTCGTCGGGGCTTTTGAGAACATCAAGAAATGAAGATTTCCGTCAGATACATACGCCTATTTATTCTCACTGTGCTGACTATCCTGGGAGGTGTCCGACTCGCGTATGCCCAAGACCCCGACCCATACGCTCAGCCGCTACTAAACGATTCCGTCGTAGATGCTCAAATTCTCGTCAAAACTCCTATTGATGCGGAAATGACAGAAGAAGACGGGCATACAGTGGTGGTGGCTGACGATTATCCATACGGCTTTGACGGAAAGAAAATTTTCAATCCAGATCCTACACGTGCTGTCTGGATGTCGGCCCTTTTCCCCGGCCTCGGACAGATATACAACCGTCGCTATTGGAAGCTTCCTATTGTCATTGCCGGGTTCATGGGGCTCGGATATGGTATGAGTTGGAACAATACACAGTATCAAGACTACTCTAACGGATACATGGACCTCATGAGCGGAGATCCCAACAAGAATTCTTACATGAATTTCTTCCCTCCTAATACAGATGAGTCNTCTCTCGACAAAAACTGGCTTAAATCAGTGCTTCAAACTCGTAAAAACTTTTATCGAAGAAACCGCGACCTTTGCATAATATGTATGGTCGGTGTCTACCTGATAGCAATTATCGACGCATACGTGGATGCCCAGCTCGCCCACTTCGATATTAGCCCCGACCTCTCCCTTGACATTACCCCCGGATTCTCCACCGAACCAATAACCCGCAAATACTCAATCGGTCTTAACTGGGCCTTCACCTTCTGATATATAAAAACTCTCCGATTTATTAATTATGCATTATGAATTAAGCATTATGCATTAAAAATTAAAAACCATGCGCAAAACCATATTCCTGACCTTAGCATTACTTTCATCCTCTATTGGGTTTTCTTTCGCTGCAAACCCCAAAAATCCCAACGTGATGGATCTTAAGAATTCTATCACNGACGACGCAATTGTCTTTCCCGAGACTTTCGAACAAGACACCCAAAAGCTTCTCGAAGGATGGTTCTTGCGCAACTATACCGCTACCGACGACAGTTATTCTAATAAGAAAGACGTTGACACTTCCGATGAAGTCATTAAGCAGCGTCTCGCTTCTATGCCGACACTAATTGACATGCCTTTTAACTCTATAGTAAGGCAATATATCGACCGCTATACTAAAAGCGGACGCCCTCAATTGGCTGCCGTTCTCGGATTGAGCTTATACTATATGCCCATTTTTGNACAAGCCCTCGAAGAGCTCNGACTNCCCCAGNNGCTTAAATATNTCCCCGTCATAGAGTCCGCTCTCNACCCGAACGCCGTAAGCAAGNNCGGTGCCACNGNTCTCNGGCAACTCATGCTAGCCACTGGAAAAGGTCTCGGCCTTGAATGTAATAGCCTTGTCGACGAGCGTCGTGATCCTTACACTTCTTCTAAGGCTGCCGCCGAACTCCTCAAGCAACTTTATGACACATACGGCGACTGGAGCCTTGCAATTGCTGCCTACAACTGTGGGCCAAGCACTGTCAACAAGGCAATCCGACGTGCCGGCGGCGACACTTCTAAAGCTGATTTCTGGAAAATTTATCCCTATCTTCCCGACGAGACACGCGGATACGTTCCCATGTTTATCGCAGCTAACTATGTGATGACATATTATCCCAAGCATAACATCAACCCTGTGCTACCTACTAAACCTATTGTAACAGATACTGTCGGAGTGTCTGATCGCATACATTTCGACCAGATTGAGGCTGTCCTTGCTATCCCTAAAGATGAACTAAGGATTCTTAATCCACAATATAGGGAAGACATTATTCCCGCAACTCAGGAACGCGCATATATGATTGTGCTCCCTTCCAAGCAGATCCACGCTTTTCTTATGAGCTACGACCAAATTGTCGCTTATCAAGCCGACAAATATGGCCGGAGAATTACCGCCGAACCCGGACAAGCTTCAGAGGCTGACCAATTGTTGACGTCTGCTGACCAATCTGGACAGGAAGCTGAAGATTTCTCTATCGCGCCTGCTTCCTCCACTACCGTTTCCCACAAGGTGGCAAAAGGGGAAACACTTACTTCTATCGCTACAAAATATGGAGTCCAAGTCGCTGACATCAGAAGTGCCAACAATCTCCGTCGCAATGCCGTCAGAGTTGGTCAAGTGCTGACCATCAATGGAGTCGCTCCCGATAAGGCTGCTTCTGCACGGGAAGAAGCGACTGCAAACATGCTCGCTTCTCAAGAACAAGCACAAGAGGCTACTCAGTCATCTCAGCAAACTCAAGCTCAAAAGAAGGCTCAGAATCCAACTTCTAAAAATAGCCATAAGAAAGATTCTACTCAGGCATCCACAAAGAATTCTAAGAAGAAGGCTACCCAGACTACCACTGCAAAGAAAGCCAAGACCACCACTCATACTATCAAGAGCGGTGAAAATCTGGGACGCATTGCCAAAAGGTATGGAGTCNCTGTCGACGAAATTAAGAAGGCTAATGGAATGAAGAGCGACGCTATCCGNGCNGGTGCAACTCTCAAGATNCCNTCTAAGAAGTAATAAGTCTCCACATGAAAGATTTCATACGGTTTCTTCGTCGCTTTGCCCGTCCTTATGTCGGCACTCTTTCTCTCAGCGTGATTTTTAATCTGCTGAACGGCGTCATGACGGTCTTCTCGTTTGCATTCATCATCCCTATTCTCCAGGTGATTTTCGGATTGCAAAGAGGCGTATACCATTTCAAGCCTTGGGATTCTCCTGATTTGGTGGATACCGTAACCAACAATTTCTANTATTTCACNGGTCACATAATCGACACTCAGGGCACATCNCGCGCNCTTGCNTANCTCGGNGCNATNTTCATNGTCATGACNTTCATNAAGGTCATGACCGGCTACCTCAGCGAATACTTCACAATCCCGATGCGCAACGGCGTGGTTCGCGATATCCGCAATACGATGTATGCCAAGATTCTATCTCTTCCCATCGGATATTTCAGCAATGAAAAGAAAGGAGATATTATGTCGCGTATGAGCGGAGACGTGACAGAAGTCGAGGCTTCCGTGATGTCGTCACTCTACGCTCTTTTCCGCTACCCTATCCTAATCATCATCTATCTCGCTACGATGATTGCAGTCAGCTGGAAGCTTACTCTCTTCGTATTCGTCTTGCTGCCGATCATGGGCTGGGTGATGGGCACTGTTGGCAAGAAACTCAAGGCCCAAGGTCTACGAACCATGCAGATTGGCGGACAGATTCTCTCTACTATCGAAGAGAGCCTCGGAGGGNTGCGCATAATAAAGGCTTTCAATGCCGAAAAACAAATGGATACCCGCTTTCGATGCGANACTCAGAGCTATGTGAAGTCTGCAAACGCTATGCTGCGCCGTCAGGCGCTTGCTCACCCGATGAGCGAATTTCTCGGCACTATCGCCGTTATTATCGTCCTTTGGTTTGGAGGCACCCTGATTCTTTCCGGTTCTTCATCTATTGATGCCGCCTCTTTTATATTTTATATGACGATTTTCTACAGCATAATCAATCCTGCTAAAGACCTCTCCAAAACCGGATATGCTGTCTCGAAAGGTATGGCTGCCCTTGCACGCATCGACAAGATTCTCGATGCTGAAAATCCCATAAAGGATCCTGCACATCCGGAAAATTTACTTGCTGCTATTCCTTCAGAAACTCCTGCCATTGAATTTGAAAACGTTTCCTTTAAATACGATGACGGCGAACGCATGGTGCTCGACAATATAAATCTTAAAGTGCCAAAAGGACATACCGTAGCCATTGTAGGTCAGTCCGGCTCCGGGAAATCCACTCTCGTCGATCTCATACCTCGTTTCTTCGATGTCACCAAAGGCTCAGTCAAGGTTAAGGGATGCGATGTNCGCGATGTAAANGNGACCGATCNCCGCGGATTGATGGGCAACGTAAATNANGAGGCAATCCTCTTCAACGACACTTTCCGCAACAACATNGCTTTCGGCAATGAAAACGCATCTCAAGAAGAAGTGGAGCGGGCTGCCAAGATTGCCAATGCCCACGATTTCATTATGGCTACCCCCGACGGATACGATACTCTCCTCGGCGATCGAGGTTGCCGTCTTTCAGGCGGCGAACGTCAACGAATAAGCATTGCCCGCTCCATTCTCAAGAATCCGGATATCCTCATTCTTGATGAAGCCACCTCGGCTCTCGACAACGAAAGTGAACGTCTCGTGCAAGAAGCCCTTGACCGCCTCATGTCAGACCGTACCACTATCGTAATAGCCCACCGACTATCCACTATCGTCAACGCCGACACTATCTGCGTGATGAAAGATGGCAAAATAATAGAAATCGGCACCCATACTGACCTCCTCGCACAAGGCGGACAATACGCCCGCCTCCACGCCCTCTCCTCCTAAAAGGTCCCTACAGCCCTTAAAGTCCTTAATGACCCTAAAGACCTTAAAACCCTTAAAGCCCCTAAAGACCTTAAAACCCTTAAAGCCCCTAAAGACCTTAAAGCCCTTAAAGCCCTAAATTATGACCAACATAGCAGTATTCGCCTCCGGCTCCGGCTCCAACGCCGTCAACTTAGTCAAAACATTCAATTCCGGCAACCGCATTCACGTTGCTCTCTGCCTCGTCGACCGCGAGAACATACCAGTGATTGAAAAGATGCAAGATCTCGGCGTGGAGACAATATATTTCCCTCGCAAAACCTGGAGAGAAGATCCTCAGGCAATCGTCGATGTCCTGCAAAAACACGACATCAAGGTAATTGCCCTCGCCGGCTTCCTCAGCATTGTTAAGCCTCCCATCGTCGACGCCTACGAAGGCAAGATCCTCAATATCCATCCATCTCTTCTCCCTGCCTACGGAGGAATGGGAATGCACGGCGGAAATGTCCACAAAGCCGTCATCGAAGCCGGTGAGACAAAGAGCGGTGCCACTGTCCATGTCGTGACCAACGATGTAGACGCAGGTCCAATCGTGGTCCAAAGAGAAGTCGCTGTCCTCCCCGAGGATACTCCTGAGTCGCTTGAAGCAAAAGTCCATGAAGTGGAATATCAGATTTTCCCTGAAGCAGTCATAAAGACTCTCGCCTCTTTGACTCCCCCTCCCGCCCCCAAAAGCGTAGATGATGCCTGGGCAGAGACCCTCGGAATTCCCAACAACGTCCCCCCAATCCCACAATCAAGTCCCACAAATCCGACAAATCCGGCAAGCCTAACAAATCCGACAGCTCCGACAAATCCGATAGGTCCAATAGGTCTGACAAGTCCGACAGGCCCGACAGGNCCGATAGGTCTCACAGCTCCAACANGCCCGACAACTCGACAACTCGACAACTCGACAACTATAATGCCCCCCACCTATCTCGTATGGTCAGTGATCATGACAATTCTATGCTGCACCATACCGGGTATCGTGGCAATAATATTCTCCGCAAAAGTAAGCTCAAAATTCTATCAAGGCGACATAGAAGGTGCATGCCGTGCCTCACGCAATGCCGAAATCTGGATCATCGTATCCTTCGTCCTCGGTGTCCTCTCAGCCTCTCTCTACCTCCCTCTATCCCTCGTAGGATTATTCTAATATATAAATAGGACGCATCTNTAAGTGCGTCCTTTATATTTTATAATATTTTCAGAGTGCTCCGACTTCTCTGATTTATTNACTTCTCACTGTTCACTATTCACTNTTCACTATTCACTATTCACTATTCACTNTTCACTATTCACTATTCACTTAAANTTGTNTCCTGATAGTAAACTCAAACAATTCCCCAAACCGCTCTCGCCACTCATTATTCGGCAACGACCCCAACAGCATATCACCCTCATCTTTCATATTCTCCATCACAGAATAAGCATACTCAATTCCCCCTCTCTCCTTTGCAAACTCAATCAGATTCTGTATCTCGCCATCACTCAGATTCCCACGCACCAATAGCGCACGCATCTTCAGACATTCATCCCCCTCATTCGAATTGACTGCATATATCAGTGGCAAACTGATCTTATTCTCACGCAAATCATTCCCGGTTGGCTTCCCTACTTCCTTATCCTCATAATAATCGAAGATATCATCCTTTATCTGAAAACAGAGTCCAAGAAGACGCGCATATTCCACAAGACAAGCGATCTCATCTTCCGATGCATCTGTGCTTTCTGCTCCCATCTTCACGCATTTCATGAATAGTGAAGCTGTTTTCTTGCTTATAACTTCAAAATATCGTCCTTCATCTATCGCACGGTCTCGTGCATTCGAGATCTGATCTATTTCGCCAATAGAAAGCTCTTTCCCCAATTCAGCCACTGAGACCACTGCCTTCATATCCTTGGTCCTGATCGCCTCTTGAAGTGCCGTGCTGACGAAGAAATCACCCACCAACACTGCTATTCTATTATCAAAATCCTTGTTAAGCGTAGGCGTTCGCCGGCGGTATTCTGCATTATCCACTACATCGTCATGGATGAGGGTTGCATTGTGCAGCATCTCAAGAGCTGCAGCCGCATGGAGCGTGGAGTCATTGATTTCTCCGAAAAGCCGCGCACTAAGAAGCACCAAGAGCGGACGTATCTGCTTCCCTTTTGTGCGTAGATATTGATCCACGACCCGGCCCATCAACGGGTCAGACGTAGAAAGGCTCGTGCGGATGATTGTGTTCATNGCATCAAGCTNNGCACTTAGCTCATGCCGTATTTTCTCNNTCGTTGNCTTCGACANTTCTCTGATCAGAAANTTCCGCAATCCTCTGCGGACTTTTTTCACTACAAAATTACAAAATATTNTTGCATTTTCAGCACTACTCCCCATATTATTTGTTATTTTTATAGTGAGGGAATGCTTTTTTTGCCATTTCTTTGCCTCTAAAACCTATTTTCAACTCTTCACTGCCACTGTCATGACTGAAAAGAGACTGTTCCTCCTCGATGCTTACGCACTCATTTTCCGTGCTTACTACGCACTCATCAAAATGCCACGGATGACTTCCGACGGATTCAATACTTCCGCCATTTTCGGCTTTGTCAATACCCTTGAGGAGGTGCTTAGAAAGGAAAAACCTACCCATATAGCGGTCTGCTTCGATCCAAAAGGTCCCACTTTCCGCTCTGAACTCCTCGATTCTTACAAAGGTGAACGTCCCGACACCCCTGANGANANNAAANGCTCCATACCNATCATAAATGGAAANAATCAANGNCNACGGTATCCCAATNNTGGANTCCCCGGGTTATGNGGCCGNTGACGTGATCGNCACTATGGCCACCCGGGCTTCAAAAGAGGGGTTCACCACATTTATGATGACTCCCGACAAGGATTTCGGTCAACTCGTCAGCCCTAATGTGCTTCAATACAAGCCTTCCTATCGAGGCCAGGATTTCGAACTTCGCGGCGAAAAGGAGGTTTGCGAACGCTATGGCATCCAACGTACAAGCCAAGTAATCGACCTTCTTGCCCTCATGGGCGACAAAATCGACAATATACCCGGTTGTCCCGGCGTAGGCGAAAAGACTGCTCTGAAACTCATCAACGATTTCGGATCTGTAGAAGATGTCATAGCCCGTTCATTCGAACTAAAGGGTGCCCTGAAGAAGAAAATCGAGGAGAACGCCGCCACAATTATGCTCTCTAAGGATCTCGCCACTATACGCACAGATGTCCCTGTTGACGCAACCCCCGATAGTCTTGCTCTCGGAGAAGTGGATAAGGATAAACTATTCGCTATTTTCAAAGAGCTGGAGTTCAAAACGCTGATCGACCGTGTCGGACGCCGCATCATGGCAGAGACCTCCTCCACTATCCCTACAGGCAATCAAAACGCTGCTCCTGCTAAGACTGCCAAAACTCCCGCTTCTTCTTCCCAACCCTCTCTCTTTGATTTCGATATCGAAGATGCTGAAATTATTCCTTCAGCCGAAGAAGCTCCCGCTCCCGGTTCGCTGGGTGAAAACTCTGTGCAAGTCGCAGACACTGCCGCTCTCAAGGAGATGGCTGATGCTGTGAAGGAAGCTAAAATAGTGGGAGTCCACATGATGACCCAAGGCGAAAACGATATGGAGGCTAAATGGGAAGGAACTGCACTTGCAATTCCCGACGGCCGTTCATGGCTCGTAGATTTGAGTAGCAAGCATGCTCCGCATGCGTCCTTCGAAGAAGAAAGCCTTAAAACCGTCCTCGACATTCTCGCCGATCCTGAAATCCTTAAGGTTTCGGCTGCCGCTAAGCGTGATATGGTAATTGCCCGTCGCCATCGCCGGGATGGTGATTCAAACCCAATGAGCATCCGGAATTTATATGATGTCTCAATAGCCCACTATCTTCTGGAGCCTGAGATGCGGCATACTCCTGAAATTCTTGCTGAGAAATATGTCGGATATTCCATCAATGCCAAGTCAAATGCAGGTGAACTGGCTGCCCTTAACCTGAAACTGAAAGAAATCTTCGAGCCGGCTCTCGAAAAAGAAAAGATGACCTCTTTGATGTCTGATATCGAGCTTCCTCTCGTTCCCGTTCTCGCCGACATGGAGTATACAGGCGTTCGGATTGACACTAATGCACTTGCTGCGGCAGCCAACGGCATGGAAGAGCGTTCAGCCCAACTTTGCAAAGAAATTTATGAGATTGCCGGTGAAGAATTTAATGTTGGAAGCCCCGCCCAGGTCGGTGAAATCCTCTTCGGCAAAATGCAGCTCGACCCGAAAGCCAAGAAGACCAAGACCGGTCAGTATTCCACTTCGGAGGAAATCCTCGAAAAAATCGCATGGAAGAGCCCTATTATCGGCAAGATTCTTGAATATCGCCAGATTAAAAAGCTTCTCAATACATATCTGATTGCTCTTCCAAGCGTAATCAATAAGGAGACCGGGAAAATACATACCAACTACAATCAGACCGTAACTTCTACCGGCCGACTCTCCTCTTCCTCTCCCAACCTCCAGAATATTCCGGTCCGCGATGAGATGGGTCGTGACATACGTCGCGCTTTCATCCCAGATCCCGGAAATCTCTTCCTCTCCGCAGACTACAGCCAGATTGAGCTTCGTCTTGTAGCGGATTTTGCCGACGACGAGACTATGATTGAAGCTTTCCGTAAAGGGGATGATATTCATGCCATCACAGCGGCAAAAATCAATCATGTCCCTCTCGAAAATGTGACTCCCGACGAGCGACGAAAGGCAAAGACTGCCAATTTCGGAATCCTCTATGGAATCACAGCTTTCGGTCTGGCTTCCCGCCTTCAGATACCCCGCCAAGAAGCTAAAGAACTTATCGACGGATATTTCGCCACATTCCCCTCTATACATCACTATATGAGTCAAAGTGTGGAAGAAGCCCGCGAACATGGCTTCGCCCTGACCCGCTTAGGACGCAAACGTCGGCTCCCCGACATCAACAGCAAGAATCCCGTGGTACGTGGCTACGCTGAGCGCAACGCCATCAACGCCCCGGTGCAAGGCACTGCAGCTGACGTGATGAAGATCGCCATGGTAGGCATCTGGCAAGAGATGCAAGAAAAAGGCTTGAAATCGAAGATGATAATGCAAGTCCACGACGAATTAAATTTCGATGTAATCCCCGGCGAAGAAGGACAACTCCAAGAGATCGTAGAGCGCCGAATGCAATCCGCATGGTCCGGCAAAGTCCCCCTTACAGCATCAGCGGGCGTCGGCTCCAACTGGCTCGAAGCCCACTAATTCCCTATTCTAAATTCAAAATTCAAAATTCAAAATTCAAAATTAATAAAAATGAGCAACATCAAAAGCATCGGTATCCTAACATCCGGCGGCGACGCCCCCGGCATGAACGCAGCAATCCGCGCCGTCACTCGCGCTGGTATCTCTTCAGGTTTCAAAGTATACGGCATCTATCGTGGCTACAAAGGCCTCATCTCCGACGAAATCGAAGAGTTTTCCACTCAAAACGTGTCTAACATCATCCAACGTGGTGGTACTATCCTCAAGACTGCACGTTGTAAGGAATTTGAGACTCCAGAAGGTCGCCAGTGTGCCTACGACGTGTTGAAGCGCCACGGCATCGACTCTCTTTGCGTGATTGGTGGCGACGGCTCTCTCACCGGAGCACGTATCTTCGCAAATGAGTTCCAACTCCCTATCGTCGGCCTCCCCGGCACTATCGACAATGACCTTTATGGCACTGACTGGACCATCGGTTACGACACTGCACTCAACACTATCATGGAATGTGTCGATAAAATACGCGACACCGCAACGAGCCATGAACGCCTCTTCTTCATCGAAGTGATGGGCCGAAATGCAGGCTTCCTTGCATTAAACAGCGCTATAGCTTCTGGTGCTGAAGCTGCAATAATTCCGGAAATCTCCACCGACGTTGACCAGCTTGCAGAACTCATCCAAAACGGATTCCGCAAGTCAAAGAACTCTTCCATTGTGCTTGTGGCTGAATCCCCGATCACAGGGGGTGCTATGGGACTGGCTCAGCGCGTGAAAGAGGAATATCCTAACTATGACGTGCGTGTTTCTATCCTTGGTCACCTCCAGCGCGGTGGCAGTCCGACAGCCCACGACCGTATTCTCGCTTCCCGTATGGGAGCAGCCGCTGTTGATGCGCTCCTCGACGACCAGCGCAATGTAATGATCGGTATCCGTAATGATGAACTCGTCTACGTACCGTTCGTTAAGGCTATCACTAAAGAAAAAACCGTAAACCGCGAAAAACTTAACACTCTCCGCCGACTCTCCATCTGATGGGAAAGCACACTCACAATAAGACAATTATTGCCATCAACCGCGCCCTGCTCTCCGGAACTTTCCGGGGACTGGGCGCATTGCCATGGCCTATACTTAGAGGCTTGTCCTCTTTCATCGCTTGGCTCGCCCACCGCGTTGTGAAATATCGCGTTGGCATTTGTCGCGACAATATCCGCTCCTCCTTCCCTAATATGACCGAAAAGGAGGTGGAAGAGACTGTTAAAGGTTTCTATCATTTTCTTGCCGACTATTTCATAGAGACTGTGAAACTCGGCACAATGTCTGCTGATGAAATGCGTCAGCGGATGAAATTTGAAAATATTGAGGAAGTCAACGAAGATCTAAGAGCAGGACACAATGTAAGCATCTTCCTCGGTCATTTCTGCAACTGGGAATGGGTATCATCTATGCCCCTCTGGCTCGACCTCTCCTCCGGAGCAATCCCTTGCCAAATCTATCATCCTCTCTCCAATGTGGCAGCCGATGAAGTATTCGGCTCTATCCGCAGCCGTTTCGGCGCAACTAATCTCCCGATGGCTACTTCAGCCAAAACCCTGATGGAAATGTCTGCCAAAGGCATACCCTCCATCACAGGCTACATCGCCGACCAGACCCCCTCCTGGCGCGCAATCCACCATTGGATTCCTTTCCTCCACCACGACACTCCCGTCTTCACCGGAGCCGAAAAGATAAGCCGCAAGATACACGCCGCCACTTATTATATCGACATGCGCCGCCCCGAAAGAAACAAATACATAGGACGCTTCATAAAGCTTTCCCCCGACGCCTCCCAAGAATCCGTCAACTCCCTGACCGAATCCTACTTCTCAATGCTTGAGACCTCTATAAAACGTGAGCCACCCCTCTGGCTCTGGACCCACCGCCGCTGGAAACACAAACGACAAAGCTAACACCCATACGTCGCGCCATGGAGAGCAGACATTCCTGTCTGCGTTTTACTGGCATGATTAGTAATAAAGCATGCTCCGCATGCGTCCAAGAGCGTCAAAAGCTAACTTATTTTACCAACATTGGGCTTCACCTGGGGTATAAATCTCAAAAGCATAGTAGCCTCGGAGAGGCGATTCATGACATTATAAGCAGAATTTCCATATAATTCCCAAATTTCCCAAAAATTTTTATTATCTTTGCACTCCAAAGCATCGGTACACTCGCAGTGATATTTTTTCCCTCTGCGCCCCCAGCNCCTCNGCTNCCTCTGCGTGAAATANTGAAAGAACTAACTAAAATATAATCATGCTAAACTATTCATTCTAATGGAACAGGTATTCGCATATATCATCGGCCTCGGTGCCGCTGTGATGATGCCTGTCATCTTCACAATCCTCGGCATTTG
>WFLX010255362.1_pt1 | contig 17097 bp, 13 predicted proteins | sample 4967041 | NCBI WGS metagenome assembly WFLX01 (sample SAMN12857096, study PRJNA449069) | gut metagenome | isolation source: stool from male and female vole | host: Microtus ochrogaster | place: USA:Florida | collected 2017 | reverse complement strand
GATTTCATTCTATCTTTTTGCCAACTTGCCTTCCCCATTGAGCCAAGCTGAGTATATTCGGTATAATTGTTTCACCAAGTTTTGTAAGGCTGTACTCAACCTTGGGAGGTACTACTGGAAATACTTCTCGGTGAATCACACCGGCATATTCAAATTCACGTGCGATTTGAGTGAACATCTTATTTGAAATATTACCTTTTATGCGTCGCTTTAATTCTCCAGAGCGAAGGGGACCAAATTGGAGGGGGAAAACCACGGGTTTACAAATATTGCCGCTTCGACCGCAAAATACATTGCGGGATGGCTAAGGAGATATACTAAATAACGTAATAAATAGGATTTATTTCTTGGGGGAAATCGGAATCCATGCCAATATTGTTGCTTAAGGTATAAAAAAGACTGCCTGACTTTTGATGGTCAGGCAGTCTTTTTTTGTCAGTAGCGGTATGCCGTTTTATTTTTCGGCTTTCTTTGCTGTTTTTTTAGCAGGCGCTTTCTTTGCAGGTGCTTTCTTAGCCGGAGCCTCGGGAGCAGCTACTTTTTCGCGGAGAGCGTGCTCTTCGTTGTAGTGCTCAAGGTTCTTGCGCATGGATGAAACCTCTTTGTTGAGTGTTTCGATTTCGCTTGCCTGGTTGCGGATAGTGGTGAGCAGGGAGTTGAGCTCTTCGTTTTCGATAGAAAGGGGGTACTGCTCTTCAACGCGTACAATGAAGTCGGCGAGGACGTTCATGTAGTTTGTGAATGCCTGGAAAGGAGTTTCGTAGGGGCTGAAGTGTGAGTGAACCGCTCCGTCTGCCATGTGCTTGGTAGACATGTAGTAGAAGTGGTCAGATGCCTGGAGGTAGTCCCAGTCCTGTTTGAGGCGGCGGTCATCGCAAAGGCGCACGCGCTCTGCAACAGAGTAGAGCTTGTTGAATGCTTCGTTCTGGAGCTTGTTTCCGAGCCATGCAGATGTGTCTCTTGCTTCATCAGCCCAAGAAATCGGGTGAAGGATCGAGAGTTCTCCAACGGGTTTGAGCTTGCTGACAGCTTCGCTGGGTGTCCAGAAGTCGATGCCGCGCTCTTTAGCGAATCTTGGGAGTGCTTCGAGGAACTGGAATATGCCGGTGTCACGGCTCTGCATTTCGCCGAAGGTCTCAAGGTTCATGAAGAGGTTTACAATCTGCTCGTCGGCAGGAGTGTTTGCAATCCAGTCGATGTACTTGTCGGCAGTGAGGGGATATGCGTCCCATTCGGGGTTGCTGAAACGGAAAGAGATATCGTCGCTTAGCTTTGAATTCTTGAGGAGGAGTTTCAGCTTGGGTGCGCTTGCAGCGGAGTAAACGTAGTTGGGAGATTTCCAACCGAGGATGTGCTTCGCTCCTTCTGTGATAACACCCTTGTAGCCCATTTCAAGAATCTGGGGAGCAAGTTCATCGCAATAGATAAGCTCAGTGTTGCGGAACACTTTCGGGCGTACTCCGAAGAGCTCGAAAATCTTGTCATCGTGAGCTTTTACCTGTGCTGCAAATTCTTCGGGGTCAGCGAGTGAAGCAAGTGAGTGAGCGTATGTTTCAGCGAGGAACTCCACTTTGCCGGTGTCAGCAAGTTTCTTGAGGAGGTCGATAAATTCGGGCACATACTGCTCGCACTGCTCAAGGGCGATGCCTGTGATAGAGAGCGCGCAACGGAATGCACCGTGGCTCTCCTCAATCATTTTGAGGAGGCTCTCAGCAGCGGGAATATAGCTGTGGTGAGCTATGCGGGTGAGGATATCGTCATTGGCAAAATCGTCGTAGTAGTAGTGGTCGTTGCCAATGTCGAAGAAACGGTATCTTTTGAGCCTGAACGGCTGATGAATCTGGAAATAAAAACAAATAGCTTTCATGATGTCAATCGTATGTGATTTGAATGTTTGACTTCGTTTTTGTTAGTTTAAGGTTAATGATTATTTGCCGAGCACCTTATTATATATGTCAATGACTTTAGCGCCGGCTTTGTCCCATGTGATACGGTTCACTTCATCGAGACCGTCTTCCCTGAGTTGTTTGTACATAGCGGGGTAGGTGATAATCGAGTTGATGGCGTCTGCCATGGCATCAATGTCCCAGTNGTCTGNCTTGATAACGTTGNCAAGGATTTCAGCGCAACCGCTCTGCTTGGAGATGATTGAGGGAACGCCAATCTGCATAGCTTCAAGCGGTGAGATGCCGAAAGGCTCTGACACAGACGGCATTACATATACGTCGCTTGCCTTGAGCATTTCGTAAACCTGTTTTCCTTTCTGGAAGCCGGGGAAGTGGAAGCGGTCAGCAATTCCTCTTTCAGCGGCAAGCATAATCATCTTGTCCATCATGTCACCGCTTCCAGCCATAACGAAGCGGACATTGTGGTTGTTTTTAAGCACCTTAGCAGCAGCCTCAACGAAGTATTCAGGACCTTTCTGCATGGTTATACGACCAAGGAAGGTGACGATCTTTTCTTTGGGCTTAGACACTTCGAGGTTGAGCATCTCTTCGCTTAGCGGTGTAACAGCATTGTGTACTGTAGTCACTTTAGCGGGGTCGATACCATACTTCTCGATAACTGTCTGGCGTGTAAGGTTACTAACTGTGATGATGTGGTCGGCATGGGTCATGCCGTCCTTTTCGATTCCAAACNCGGTNGGATTGACNTTGCCTCTTGAACGGTCAAAGTCAGTTNCGTGCACATGGATGACAAATNGCTTGCCAGTAACCTGCNTGGCGTGTATGCCGGCGGGATATGTGAGCCAGTCATGCGAGTGAATCACATCGAAGTCGATAGTGCGTGCAATGACGCCTGCGCAAATGGAGTAGTTGTTGATTTCCTCAAGCAGGTTGTCGGGATATTTGCCTGAAAATTCAAGGCACCCGAGGTCATTGGTGTGCATGTAGTTGAAATCGGCATAGATATGGTCGCGCAGCCTGAAGTAGAGGTCGGGGCTCATTACGTTGCCGATTCTCTGCTCAACATATTCGCGGCTGACGTCGCGCCATGCGATAGGTGTCTGTGAGGTGCCGATTATGTGGGCAAAACTTTTGTCCTCGTCTCCGAAGGGTTTGGGGATGACGAATGTGATGTCCATATCGCCACACTCCCACATACCTTTAGTGAGTCCGTAGCTGGCGGTACCGAGTCCGCCGAGGATATGAGGTGGGAACTCCCACCCGAACATTAGAGCTTTCATGGAGTGTGGAGATTACATGTTGAATTTTTTGAGTGTAGTAAGCGTGCGCAGGATTTCAGCAACGTTTGTGATGTGGCTGATAGCTCCTCGTCCGCTGAACGGCGGGTTGCCGTCATAGAGCTGTGAGAGTGAACCGATACATCCGTTGGTCATTTCATCTTCATAGCCGATGAGCATGCGGTCGATGTAGCTGACACCGCTCATGCCGAATACGCGGAGGTACGCATCAGCGTAGAAGCCAAACAGCCAAGGGCGTGCGGGTCCGTTGTGGAGCGCCATCTCGCGTTCTTCAGGGGAGCCGAGGTAGTGTGGGCGATAGCCGTAGCTCTTCGGGGAAAGTGTTCTGAGACCCTTAGGTGTGAGGAGTTCCCTTGTGACAACATCAAGAACNCCTTTACGCTGGCGGCGGTCAAGNGGCGAGTAGTCAAGCCCGATAGCGACAGCCATGTTGGGTCGAACAGAGGGATCTGCGTATGTGCCGTTCACATAGTCGTAGAGATAGCCGTAGTCGTTGAGGAATGCGTCGATGAACGCGGGTTTCATCTTGTCTGCGGTCTCAAGCCATTTAGCTCTTTCCTCTTCAACGTCTGCCATTCCTTCAGTGAGGTGAGCGGCAAACATGAGGGCGTTGTACCAAAGGGCGTTGAATTCAACGAGGTAGCCGGTGCGGGGCACAACTGGACGACCGTACATTGCAGCGTTCATCCATGAAACCGGTGAGGTGGCTCCCATAGTGAATACCATGCCGTTGTCCTCAACCCTGAGGTTTGGATGACGGTTGTCAAGGATGTATGAGAGTATCTCGCGGATGAACGGCAGGTATCTTTCTTTGGTAGCATCGTAGCCGTATGCTTTCGCGTACTGCTGGAGAGCCCAAAGGCACCATAGCGGAATGTCGGGGAGGTCTATGCCCTGGATACGGGGTGAAAGTTCTCCTGTATCCATGAAGTGCAGGAGCGCTTTTTTGCCGGATTCCATGATGGCTTCGTAATCCTCGCGATGGTTGATAGCGATAGTGGCACCGGGAAGAGCCATGAATGTGTTTCGTGCAAGGACTTTGCCCCAAGGATAGCCAGAGATGAGGAATTCTCCGTCCTTATCTTTAAGGTAGCACTGCTTAGCAGCATTCTTAAGGCAGTTGAAGAAGCTGGTGCGGCAAGTTCTTGATGCGATTTCAGTTTCGTACATCTTGGCGAGTGAACGGGGCTGTATTTCGCTCACGCCTGCCGAGAATATAATTGATTCTCCTTTTTTAATAGGCACTTCAAAATATCCGGGCACCCAAAGGTCCTCGGTATAGGGTACTCCACGTTCAAGATCCTTGAGGTACTCGAACCCTTTGTACCAATGTGGGTCGTAATTCCACTGTGGCTTGCGGCTGAACTGCATGAAGAGTGTCGGGTAGCCGTCATATAGACGTGCAGCCACTCCGTTCGGCACTTCGGGGCAGTCGGTATTGAGCGCGGTGTTTTCCACGCAAAGCTGGTTTGCCTCGCGGAAAGCAAGCATAGGTTTGAACCTGAGTGTTGTTGGGCTGTGTGCCTCAACGAGTGTGTAGCGGATAAGGAGTCGGTTTTCATGCGAGATGAAAATTTTCTCTTTAGTGAGAATCACTCCTCCGACACGGTAAGTGGTGCGGGGCACGCTCTCGCAGTCAAATTCGCGGATGTACTTGTGTCCTGCAGGGCTGTAAACTCCTCCGCTGTAGCGGTGCAGCCCGAGGTTNAATGGCGCTCCGTGCTGAATGACAGTNACATCCAGCGATGACAGGAGCACATGTGATGAATTGCCCATCTCNGGGATTGGAATCACCAGCAGCCCATGCTGTTTCCTGGTGTTGCAGTCCACCACTGAAGTGCAATGATAAGCGCCGCTCTGATTAGTGCGGAGCATCTCTTTCATAAGGGACTGCTCCAGATTAATCATGAGGTTTTTATCAAATTTCAGGTAGCTCATGTTNTATTAATGTTAAGGTATAATTTCAGTGGTATTAAGGTAATACGGTTTCGCACACGAATGTAAAGCAAATTCGTGGATTTTGCAAATAAAAATATTTTTTTGTGCTTTTATGAGCGATTTATGCCGGAATTTTATTGTTTTTCCTGACCGCTCCCATGATTTTGCGCAATTGCCACCACACCATAGCGGCAGTGACAACTGTGGCGAAGATATCGCTGACGGGGAAAGACGCCCATACTCCGTCAAGCTGATAGAGTTTCGGAAGAACAAGNAGCAGGGGTATAAGGAAAATTACCTGGCGGGTGAGGCTGAGGAAAATTGATTTTCCCGCTTTGCCTATGGATTGGAAGAAGGTTGTTGATACAACCTGGAATCCTACGACCCAGAATGCGGATAGTGCAATGGTGAATGCGCGTGAGGTCTGGGCAATGAGGGTGGCATCAGTAGTGAATGCCCTGGCAATCAGATGGGGGAATGTTTGCCCGAATGCGTAGCCGAGCGCGCAAATGGCTGTGCCGCATCCAACGGCAAGCCAGTACGCTTTTTGCAGGCGGTCAAATCTCTTTGCACCATAATTATATCCGATGATAGGCTGGAGCCCTTGACAAATGCCTACAACCACCATAACGATAAGGGATGTGTAAGTGGTGAAAATGCCTGCCGCAGCAACGGCGTTGTCACTGCCGTAGTGCATGAGCTCACGGTTAACGATGATGTTTATCACGCTTCCTGCGAGATTGACAAGGCTGGGTGCTGCGCCGATACCGATGATACCGATGATGATTTTTTTACTCAGCCTGTATGTGCCACGTTTGAACCTTAGATTGCTTTGCGGCTGGCAGAAGTGGTACATCACAAATATCGCTGTCAAGCTCATTGCAATATCGGTGGCTATTGCCGCTCCTTTGATGCCCATATCAAGCACAAATATGAAAATTGGCGCAAGCAGCAGGTTTGCTCCAGCTCCAAGAAACATTGAAAGCATAGCTTTGACCGGGTAGCCGGAGGCACGCATTATATTATTGAAGCTGAAAGCAACATTCATCACGAGCATGCCGGGGAGGATGTAGAGCATGAAGTCGCGGGCATAGGGGAGGGATGCCGGGCTTGCTCCGAATGCNGTGAGAATATCGTCGATATATATGGCGAAGATGGTGATGTATATTGTAGCGTTGGTGAGAATGAGCACAAGCGCGTTGCCAAGCACTTTTTCTGCGCTCGCCACATCTTTTGCCCCGAGCATTATTGATACTCTTGCTGATGCACCTGCTCCTATAAGGACTCCTATCGCGGAGCTGACGTTCATGACGGGAAATGTTATTGCCAGTCCTGCAATGGCTTCCGTTCCTACTCCCTGCCCGATAAATATTCGGTCGATGACGTTGTAGAGGGACACAACGAGCATGCCGACAACAGCCGGGAGGCTGTAATCCCATAGTAGCCGTGCAATTTTTCCGGTCTCAAGTTTGTTAAGGTTGCCCTGCGTGGCTGATTCGTTGTATGACATCGCAGGGCAAAGTTACGATTTTTTTACGGAAGTGTTCCAATAATGAGGTTTTAATACATAGAAAGGGATTAGGGGAAATGGAGAGGGTTTAAGGATATAAAAAAGCTCCGCGACCGGGTGATGGTCGCGGAGCGTAGGGTATGGTATATTAAGTTCTTATGCCATGCGGTCGATTACATCATGCCGCCCATGCCTCCCATTCCGGGAGCTCCCATAGCGGGTGCGGGATTGTCCTCTTTCTTNTCTGCGATAACGCATTCTGTGGTGAGGAACATTCCGGCGATAGATGCAGCGTTTTCAAGCGCAACGCGGGTAACCTTTGCTGGGTCGATAACGCCTGCAGCGAGAAGGTTCTCGTATGAATCGGTACGTGCGTTGTAACCAAAGTCGCCTTTGCCTTCTTTAACTTTCTGCACAACAACTGCACCTTCAACTCCTGCGTTAGCAACAATCTGACGAAGGGGCTCTTCAATAGCGCGTTTAACGATAAGGATACCGGTTGTTTCATCTTCGTTGTCGCCTTTGAGACCATCGAGAAGCTCAACGCAGCGGATATATGCAACACCACCGCCGGGCACGATGCCTTCTGCGATAGCAGCGCGGGTAGCGCTGAGTGCATCATCAACGCGGTCTTTCTTCTCCTTCATCTCAACCTCAGAGGGTGCGCCGATGTGGAGGACAGCCACGCCGCCTGCGAGTTTTGCAAGGCGTTCCTGGAGTTTCTCGCGGTCGTAGTCGCTGGTGGTCTGCTCAATCTGAGCCTTAATCTGTGCTACTCGTGCTGCGATAGATTCCTTGTTTCCTGCACCGTTTACAATGGTTGTGTTCTCTTTGTTGACAGTAACTTTTTCAGCGCGTCCGAGATAGTCAAGTGTAGCGCTTTCGAGTTTCATGCCTTTTTCCTCAGAGATAACAACACCGCCGGTGAGCACTGCGATGTCTTCAAGCATCTCTTTGCGGCGGTCGCCGAATCCGGGAGCTTTAACAGCGCAGATTTTGAGAGAACCACGGAGGCGGTTCACAACGAGGGTTGCAAGTGCTTCCTGGTCAACATCCTCAGCAACGATGAGGAGAGGACGTCCNCTCTGTGCAGTAGCTTCGAGGATAGGAAGCATGTCNTTGAGGTTTGANATCTTCTTGTCGAAGATGAGGATATAAGGGGTATCCATCTCGCACTCCATCTTCTCAGGATTGGTTACGAAATAGGGTGAGATGTAGCCGCGGTCAAACTGCATGCCTTCCACAATGTCAACTGTGGTTTCAGTGCCTTTTGCTTCGTCCACGGTGATAACGCCTTCTTTCTTCACTTTCTTCATAGCCTCGGCGATAAGGCGACCGATAGCTTCATCATTGTTAGCGGAAACTCGTGCAACATCCTCAATTTTCTTGAAGTCGTCGCCAACTTCCTGCGCCATGTCCTTAATGCCGCCAACTACAGTTGCAACGGCTTTATCGATACCGCGCTTGATATCCATGGGGTTTGCTCCGGCTGCAACGTTCTTGAGACCAACGTTGATGATAGCCTGTGCAAGGACTGTAGCGGTGGTTGTGCCGTCACCAGCATCGTCGCCAGTCTTGGAAGCAACTTCCTTGACAAGCTGTGCGCCCATGTTCTGGAANGGATCTTCCAGTTCAACTTCACGTGCAACACTCACACCGTCCTTTGTGATGTGGGGTGCGCCGAATTTCTTTTCGATGATGACATTGCGTCCCTTGGGACCAAGTGTCACTTTAACAGCGTCGGCGAGAGCGTCAACGCCTTTTTTGAGCTCTTCGCGAGCTTTGATTTCAAATTTTATTTCTTTTGCCATGATAATAGTAATTTTGTTCAGATTATACGGTTTGGTCAGTCTGCGATGATTGCGAGAATGTCGCTCTGACGCATGATGAGGTATTTTTCTCCTTCAAGCTCGATTTCAGTGCCGGCATATTTGCCATACAGCACTTTGTCACCCTCTTTGACAATCATTTCTTCGTCTTTGGTGCCGTTTCCAGCAGCAAGCACGGTGCCTCTGAGGGGTTTTTCTTTAGCTGAATCGGGGATGATGATTCCCGCCATAGTAACTTCTTCTGCGGGTGTGGGCTGAATAAGTACTCTGTCAGCCAATGGTTTGATGTTCATAATAGATATTGAATTTACTGGTTATACTTATATTTTTGAAAGTGTTACATGCATATTCCGTGCCAAATGGCAATTTTGGGCAAAGTCTGCCAAAATGACAATGTGGGTGTCAGTTTTGCGTGACACCTTTTCAGGGGATAAAACAAATAAGCGGTGCGCGGAGTTCACGCGCTTTCTCCGGGGAGTGCCGATGCGATTGCCGCGCGGGTATCCTCCATCAGCCGGGCTAAGTCATGCCCCTGCTCAGTCGGATGTACCGGTGGATGGATAGTGAGGATTATGTGTCCAGGGCGTGGAAGCTTCTTGAATCTCGGCATAACCTTGAATGCGCCATCGATAGTTAGCGGCACAACCGGGAGGTTAAATTCCATAGCGAGTGCGTAGGCTCCTCTCTTGAATGCCCNCATGTGCCCGTTCCATGTCCTTGCTCCTTCGGGGAAGACCACAACGGACATCCCTCCGGCAAGCAGGGCTTCTGCCTTGCGCATTGTNTCGCGGACGCGGGTAGGGGTGGAGTTGTCAACNTAGACCTGGCGCGCTTTCTCGCAGGCGTAGCCAACAAGTGGGATTTTGCGNAGNTCCTTTTTCATCATCCACCGGAAATTGTGCCCGAGCCATCCATATACGGTGAAAATATCGTATGCNCCCTGATGGTTAGCTACAAAGACGTATGATGTGCCGGGGTTTATGTTTTCTTTTCCGCGGACGGTGACTCTCACAAGAGTAAGCCAACACATCACCCNGCTCCACGCAGCGGGGGGATAATAGCCAGCCCATCGTCCGGCTCCAAGCATGGAGCCGATGATGACGATGAGTGCTGTCAATGTTGTTGCCACCAGCATGAGCGGCAACATTATCACAAATTGGTATATTCGGTAAAAAATCATGGTGAGGGTAGAGGATTATTGCTGTTCGCTTCCGGCAAATTCCATAAGGTATGCTTTGATGAAACCGTCGAGGTCGCCGTCCATCACTCCTCCAACATCGGAGGTCTGATGCCCAGTGCGGTGATCCTTGACCCTTCGGTCGTCAAACACATAACTCCTGATCTGGGAACCCCATTCGATTTTCATCTTCCCGGCTTCTACTTTAGCCTGTTCCTGAAGGCGGTGCTGCAACTCCTTGTCATAAAGGATGGAGCGCAACTGGCGCATGGCGTTCTCCTTGTTCTTGGGCTGGTCGCGGGTTTCAGTGTTCTCGATGAGGATTTCCTCTTTTTCCCCGGTGTAAGGGTCGGTAAACTGGTATCTGAGACGCACACCCGATTCAACCTTGTTCACGTTCTGTCCGCCGGCACCGCCGCTTCGGAAGGTGTCCCATGACAGAAGCGCGGGGTCAACCTTTACTTCTATAGTGTCGTCAACAAGCGGGGTGACGAAAACCGAGGCGAAAGATGTCATTCGTTTGCCCTGGGCGTTGTAGGGTGAAACGCGCACAAGGCGGTGCACTCCGTTCTCGCTTTTCAGGTAACCGTATGCAAAATCCCCTTCTACGTTGATGGTGCATGACTTGATTCCCGCCTCATCACCTTCAAGAAGGTTTGCCACCGAGGTCTTGTAGCCGTGTGCCTCGCACCAACGCATGTACATTCGCATCAGCATCGAAGCCCAGTCCTGGCTCTCTGTGCCTCCTGCGCCGGAGTTGATTTTGAGCACGACCCCGAGTTTGTCTTCCTCGCGGCGAAGCATATTGCGGAGCTCAAGGCGCTCGATTTTGTCGATAGTCGCGGCATACATGGCATCGAGCTCGCTCTCTTCCATCTCGCCCTCCTTGACAAATTCCCATGCAATCTGCAGCTCCTCCACGGCATCTTCAATTTCGGCATAGCCGTCAATCCACGCCTGGATATCTTTGATTTTCTTCATCTGCGCCTGCGCTTCCTTGGGATGTTCNCANAAATCAGGCACATGGGTNCGNAGTTCCTCCTCTTCGNCTTCTATTTTCTTGCNNTCGATGTCAAAGATACCTCCTCAACGCGANCTTGCGTTCAAAAGTCTCTTNTAGCTGTTCCTGTGTAATCATTGCTGTTACNGGATAATGTTAGTGATACTATTATAATAATTATTAAGGTGTAGTTGCGGTTAAATGTAAACGCGATGCAAAAATAGCTAAAAAATGTGTGCTGCGCAATGCGTCAGGGTGTCATATCAGCGTGATAAGGCTATGATACGTCGATTCATACATTTATTTTAACGCATCGGCATAGTGAGTTCCCAATTTTGTTTATAACTTTGCAGGCTGAAAAAGTATATATTATGAGATTTAAAGCACCGGTCATTATATTAGCCGCATCTCTTGCCGCGGGATTCTGGTCCTGCAACGACAATGAGGTAGAAAACGCGGTGATTCAGAATGTCAGCGGCTCAAACGTTGAAGTCACATCTTTTGTGCTCAAATCAAACTTCGGCACAGAGGACCTCGACTCTTTGAGTTTTGCTGTTGACCTGAACAAAGGAGTGATTTTCAACGCCGATTCCCTTCCGGTAGGAACCAAGGTGGTGAAAGCCCTTGTTTCACTCGGTTTGCCTTCTGTAAGCAAGGCTGAGATTGTCATGCATTATGAGGATACTGAAAAAGAGGACGTGATAGTCGATTATCTTACATCTCCGAGCGATTCGATTGATTTTTCGGCTGATAAGGTTACGGTTCGTCTTGTGTCTGCAAATGAAGGCGTGCGCCGCGAATACAATGTGAAAGTAAATGTCCACCAGCTGAAATCTGACAGCCTTTACTGGGACAGGCTTCCTTATTGTGTCATTCCCGGAGCGTCTTCTGCCGCATTGGCAACCCGCACGGTGTCATTGGGCGGAAAATATTATGTGTTCACCCAGTTNTCTGATAAGGCATTCATGAGCGCTGGAGAAAATCTTGCAGATGCAAAAGAGTGGGTTGCCCAGCCTGTGGCTCTGCCGGAGAACGCTCTTGTAGGAAGCATCACGGCTTCCGAGGATGCGTTGTTCATGCTTGATTCATCAGACAAGCTGTTTACCTCAACCGATGGAACTACTTGGACCGATACCGGTGACTCGATGTGCTATATCTATGGCGGCTATGGCGCTTCTATCCTTGGAGTCAAGAACTCAGAGGGCAAATATTATCATGTCACATACCCTGCAACTGCCGAAACGGAGGTTGCCGAGGGTTGCCCAGTAAGCGGTACAAGCTCAATAATGATATATGAGACCATGTGGAGCGACAGTCCTATGGCAGCATTTACATCTGGCAAGGATTCAAAAGGAAACCTTAGCGGTGCAACATGGGGTTATGACGGATCTGAATGGACGAAGTTGAGCGTTGAGGCAATGCCTCCAGCTGAAGGGGTTAGCGTTTGCCCTTACTATACTGTATCCAGCAGTGCTACTGCCGCTACAACTACAACTCCGGTGCTGTATGCTTTCGGAGGCAAAGATAAAAACGGTGCGATTGACAATAAACTGTATGTTTCAATAGACAGAGGAGTGCATTGGGCGGTAGCAAGCGAAAATCTGCAGTTCAACGATTATGTGCCCAAACTTGCCGGCGCGCAGGCTATGGTCTGTGACCGCACTCTGTATGTGCCCTCGGACGCTGCTGTTGCAAGCCGTGCAATCAAGCCTGTCACATCATGGGAATGTCCCTATATCTACCTCATAGGCGGCACATTTGAAAACAACCGTTTTAATCCTAATATTTACCGTGGGGTAATAAACTTCTTCTCATTTATTCCCATACAGTAATTCCCTGTAATTCCGTGATAATCCGTAAAGCCCTGTTCATTATGGCAACAATTGCTTCGCTGACCCCCGCTTGCGCCCAGGATGCGCGCTATAAGTGGGATTTCGGCGTTGCTGCCGGTATGAGTGGATATATAGGGGATGCAAACAGTGGCTTCCCATTCCGTCATCCGGGGGGAGCTGTGTATCTCATGGGCAGGTATAATCTGGATTCCCGGTGGGCTCTTCGTGCAGAGGCAGGGCTTTCAACAATTTCCGGAAATACAGCCGACATAGACAATGTTCTGCCGGGTGGAGCGGAATATAAGTTCAAATCCACAGTATATGATTTTGGTGTGCGTGGCGAATTTAACTTCTTCCCTTACGGGGTGGGAGAAACATATAAGAGGTTACGCCGATGCACGCCGTACATAAGTCTTGGTGCAGGGGCTGTGGTTGGAGGTTCTCAGGGCAATAATTCCGTTGCTTTTGCTGTGCCTATGGGATTTGGGCTTAAGTACAAGCTGGGCGAGCGTTTGAATTTTGGCGCCGAATGGACATTTACAAAAACACTCGGCGATCATGTTGACGGTAAAGAACTCAGCGACCTCTACCAGATAAAAAGTTCTTTTGTAAAAAATACCGATTGGTTGAGCGCAATAACCGTAAGCCTTACTTACGAGTTCGGCGAAAGGTGCGTTGTGTGTAACCGGAAGGATTAAATATAAATAGATTATGGATTCACTCCTGAATAAGATAGACCGCGCTAATGTCCCCGCCCATGTTGCAATAATCATGGACGGCAACGGCAGATGGGCTAAGAAGCGTTCGCTTGACCGCTCCGCCGGGCATGTGGAAGGGGTGAACACTGTCAGGAGAATCACCGAGGCTGCATCAGAAGCAGGAGTAGGCTACCTCACCCTTTATGCTTTTTCTACCGAAAACTGGAATCGCCCTCAGGAAGAGGTGGATGCTCTCATGCATCTTATTGTAATAGCAATTGAACGTGAAACTCCCGATTTGATAAAAAATAATGTGCGCCTTTCAATGATAGGCGATTTCGCAAGGATGCCTCAGGAGGCATTGTCGCGTTTGCGCCAGTGCATGGAAGATACCGCGCATTGCACAGGGCTCACACTCAATCTCGCTCTCAGCTACTCTTCACGCTGGGAAATTACCGAGGCTGTCAGGGCGGTTGCTGCGGATGTGGCAAAAGGAACCCTGGATCCCGAGAAAATTGATGACAAAACGGTTGAAAAATACCTTGCTACCGCAGGAATGCCTGATCCTGACCTGCTTATCCGCACTGGAGGTGACAACCGTGTCAGTAATTTCCTCCTTTGGCAGATTGCCTATGCAGAAATTTACATCACCGATATATATTGGCCCGACTTCAGCAAGGAAGATTTCTTCCGGGCGATTCTTGAATACCAGTCGAGAGAGCGCCGTTTTGGTCTGACCTCAGAACAATTAACCAAGTGAATACTTCATTATCAAATATCATGCGTTTTAAAGTATCCGTCATAATTGCCGCTATGCTTGCTGTCTGTGGAATTGCCACAGCACAGAATCCCACCGACACAATCTATACGCCTCCGGTCATTTATTCCGGTATGCCACCGACATACGAAATTGCCGGGATTACTGTAAATGGAGCGGATAACTATGAGGATTTCGTTATTATAGGATATTCCGGACTTAAAATCGGTGAACGCATTGAAATTCCAGGTGATGAGATTACTTCAGCATCAAAGCGCTTGTGGCGTCAGGGGCTTTTCAGCAAGATACAGATAAGTGTTGATAAGATTGCCGGCGATAAAGCTTGGCTCTCTATCAACCTCCGCCAGCAGCCTCAGATTTCAGCAATTAACTACAATGGCGTAAGAAAAGGAGAAAAAGATGACTTGCAGGAGAAATTGCAGCTTTTTGTCGGAAACCAGATTACGCAGAATATTGTCAACCGTGCACAGCTGATTATCAAGAACTATTTCAAGGAGAAAGGTTTCGGCAATGCAGATGTTGTCATTGCCCTTCATGAAGATTTATCCGAGCCTAATAAAATGATTGTCGACATTAACGTGGACAAGCATGACAAGGTTAAGGTGCATAAAATCTACATTGATGGCAACGAAGTCCTTACCGACAAGAAAATCAAGCGTACCATTAAAAAGACCAATGAGAGCGGCGATATAATGAATCTATTCCGCCAGCGGAAATTTGTTGAAAATGACTATCAGGATGACTTGAAGCGCATTATTGAGAAGTACAACGAGTTAGGTTACAGGGATGCCAAGATTGTCAGTGACAGCGTTGTGCCTTTCAATGAAAAGAGCGTGGACGTATATATCAATGTCGAGGAAGGTAAGAAGTACTATATTAATGATATTTCATGGGTAGGAAATACTCTCTACGACACCAATTTCCTTAACAGGGTGCTTGAAATAAAGCCTGGTGATGTTTACAACCAGAAGTTGCTTGAAAAGAGGACTTCAACAGATGATGATGCGGTTGCAAACCTGTACCTTAATAACGGTTATTTGTTCTATAGCCTTATTCCTATTGAAAAGAACGTTGTAGGTGATTCTATTGACCTTGAACTCAGAATGGAGGAAGGTCCTCAGGCGAGAATCAATAATGTGATTATCCAGGGTAATGACCGTTTGTATGAAAAAGTTATCCGACGCGAGCTTTACATCCGTCCGGGTGACCTATTCAGGAAAGATGACCTTGTGCGTTCACTTCGTGAAATTGCAAATACCGGACACTTCAACCCGGAGAACCTTAACCCGGATGTGCGTCCTGATGCAGAAAATGGTACTGTTGACATTGTACTCCCGCTCGAATCTAAGGCAAATGACCAGATTGAGTTCTCGCTCGGTTGGGGTCAGACCGGTGTGATCGGTAAGGTGTCTTTGAAGTTCTCCAACTTCTCTATAAAGAACCTCTTCCACCCGAGCTCATACAAAGGCATTATTCCTCAGGGCGAGGGACAGACATTCACTCTTTCCGCACAGACCAATGCACGCTACTATCAGGCATACAGCATCTCTTTCCTTGACCCGTGGTTTGGAGGTAAACGACCCAATTCGTTGTCTGTTTCGGCATACTATAGCCGTCAGACAGGTATTAACTCCTCATACTACAATAATACATGGATGAACTCAGCATATAACTATGGATATGGTTATGGCTACGGGTATGGATATGGTTACGGCTATGGCAACGACTATTATGGTAATACTTACGAGGATGCCTATGACCCCAATAAGGTGCTCCAGATGGTTGGCGCAACTGTAGGATTTGGTAAGCGACTGAAATGGCCTGATGACTTCTTTACATTCACNACTGAATTGTCATATAACTGGTATTACCTCAAGAATTGGGAATATCTGTATTATATGAACAACGGTTCATCCAACTCTCTTGTGCTTGGTCTTACTCTTGCGAGAAACAACATAGATAACCCGTTGTACACTCGTAAAGGTTCATCCTTCGCGCTCAGCATGCATCTCACTCCTCCGGCATCGCTCTTCGGCAAGAAGAATTGGGCTAAGCTCTCACAAGAGAATACCACTGAAGCCAAGAAGGAGCTTTATAAATGGATTGAATACTGGAAACTCAAATTCCAGAGCCGTACATACACCCCGCTTAATGATCCTTTAGGCAAATGGACATTCGTGCTTATGACCCGCGCTGACTTCGGTTTGCTCGGCAGCTATAACAAGTATCTCAAATCACCGTTTGAAACCTTCTATATGGGTGGTGACGGCATGAGCGGCTCTTATACCTATGCTACAGAGACTGTGGCACTCAGAGGTTATGATAACGGTTCACTTACTCCATGGGGTAGGGAAGGTTACGCGTATGCAAGGCTTGGTGTTGAGCTTCACTTCCCATTCATGCTCCAGCCTTCTACCACTATCTATGGTCTGGCATTCCTTGAGGGTGGTAACGCCTGGACGTCTGTTAAAGACTTCTCCCCCTTCAATCTCAAGCGCAGCGGCGGATTCGGTGTGCGTATCTTCCTGCCGATGGTTGGTCTAATGGGTATTGACTGGGGCTATGGCTTTGACAAAGTTTACGGTGAACGTGGTGGCAGTCACTTCCACTTCATACTTGGTCAGGAGTTCTAACATTTTTTAATAGCGTGAGAATAAACTTCGCTGACAGATGGCAGTCTTTTTATTGAAACGCTTGTAAATAACTTTAATAGAGTNAAATGAAAAAAATAGTAATATCATTATTTGCGGTTCTTGCTTGCGCCTTTGGNGCGTACGCGCAGAAATTCGCTTTGGTAGATATGGAATATGTGCTCTCCCACATCCCNACCTATGAGATTGCCAATGACCAGCTGAACCAGCTGTCACAGAAGTGGCAGAAAGAGGTAGAGGCNATAGGNAAGCAGGCGGAAACCATGTATAAGGACTATCAGAGCAANATGGTGTTCCTCTCNGATGAGCAGAAAAAGAAGCANNAAGCGGCTATTACCGCNAAGGAGAAGGAAGCNANGACGCTCAAAAATAAATATTTCGGTCCGGAAGGCGAACTATACACTATGCGCCAGAAGCTGATGCAGCCTATTCAGGATGAGGTGTACAATGCTGTAAAGGCTGTTGCCGAGGAGCGAGGA
>WFLX010170272.1_pt1 | contig 17101 bp, 12 predicted proteins | sample 4967041 | NCBI WGS metagenome assembly WFLX01 (sample SAMN12857096, study PRJNA449069) | gut metagenome | isolation source: stool from male and female vole | host: Microtus ochrogaster | place: USA:Florida | collected 2017 | reverse complement strand
CGGGCAACGCTGTTTAATGTGTTGGATTATCTGGATACGCATTTTGATGACTTTTCGGGAAGGCGTGTGTTTATCAATACCATTCCGGGATGCTTTTTGAAAGAGGATGATAATCAGCAGCTGGTGGAGAAATATGGTCATCTGTTTGGTTATTGTACAATAGAGATCATAGAGAAAAATGAAACGACGGATGCAGAGCTTATGCAGATTAAATGTCTGGAATGCAACGGTGTTTCCTGTCAGCTGGCGATAGATGATTACGGCACGGGATTTTCCAACATTGTAAATCTGCTGCGTTATCAGCCGCAGATCATTAAACTGGATCGTTTCCTGATCACGGATGTCCATAAGGATACGAATAAGCAGCTTTTTATCAGTAATACGGTGGAATTTGCAAGGCTCAATAATATTAAAGTGCTTGCAGAGGGTGTGGAGACCAAGGAAGAACTGAGCAAGGTGATCAGTCTGGGGGTTGACCTGATTCAGGGATATTATACGGCAAGACCTTCCGCAGAAGTATTGAAGGAGATCGATCAAAAGATTGTAGAGGATATTGTGAAGGCGGCTGCATCTAAGGCAGAGAAAGCATAACAAAAATAGCATATGGGAGGGATGGCATATGAAACTGACATTTGTGGGAGCAACACATGAGGTAACGGGAAGCTGTCATTATCTGAATGCAGCGGGAAAGCATATTCTGCTGGATTACGGTATGGAGCAGGGAATCAATTATTTTGAAAATGTTGATCTGCCTGTGGATGAAGGACAGATTGATTATGTGTTATTGTCCCATGCCCATGTAGACCATTCCGGATTATTGCCACTATTGTATGCCAGAGGATTTCGGGGGCAGATCATTGCNACGGATGCNACAGTAGATCTCTGCAGCATCATGCTTCGCGACTGNGCNCATATCCAGATNCAGGAGGCNGAGTGGAAGAACAGGAAGGCAAAGNGGAGCGCCNGAGCGGCGCAGGCGGAGNCTTTATATACCATGGAGGATGCAGACGGGGCGATCAAGAGGCTTGTGCCGGTGCATTATGATGAAACGGTTGANCTGTGTGAAGGGATCAAAGTGCGTTTTAGAGATGTGGGGCATCTTCTCGGCTCGGCCAGCATTGAAGTCTGGGCGACGGAGGACGGAGTAACAAAGAAGATCGTCTTTTCCGGAGATATCGGCAATAAAAAACATACTCTGATCAAGGATCCGAGCTATGTAGACGGTGCTGATTATGTGATTATGGAATCCACTTACGGCAACCGTTACCATACGGCGGAACTACCCGATTATGTGACGGAACTGGCAAGGATCATACAGACTACGTTAAACCGGGGCGGTAATGTGGTGATCCCTTCGTTTGCCGTGGGTAGGACGCAGGAGATGCTATACTATATCCGTGAGATCAAGGAGAGGAATCTGATTGCAGAAGACTTTCCGGTATATGTGGATAGTCCGCTGGCAGTGGAGGCGACAGGGGTATTTCAGAAGAATATTGCAGGCTGTTTTTCGGACGAGGCAATGGCATTGGTGAAGAGGGGAATCAATCCGCTGACTTTTCCCAATCTTCATTTAAGCATTACCAGTGAGGAATCTAAATTAATCAATTTTGATGAAGAACCTAAAGTGATCATTTCCGCTTCCGGTATGTGCGAGGCAGGACGTATCCGCCATCATCTCAAACATAATCTTTGGAGACCGGAATGTACGATTTTATTTGTGGGCTATCAGGCTGTTGGAACATTGGGGCGTACCATCGTGGAAGGAGCCGATGAAGTGAAGCTCTTTGGCGAGCCGATTGATATCCGGGCGGAAATTGCCCAGCTTCCGGGTATGTCAGGTCATGCGGATAAGAACGGTTTAATTGAATGGCTGCAGGCTATCGGAGAAAAACCGCAAATGGTATTTGTGGTTCATGGGGATGATGACTCTTCCAAAGATTTTGCAGAGTATATCAGAACGGAGTACGGCTATCACTCCTATGCGCCCTATAGTGGAACAAGATTTGATCTTCTGGCAGATGCTTTTGAATATGAAGCGGCTCCGATTGCAGTCAGAAAGAAGACTGCCCGTGCCTCCGATGTATTTGCCAGACTGCTTGCAGCAGGTCAGCGCCTGCTTGCTGTTATCCGTCGTAATGAAGGCGGCGCAAATAAAGATCTTGCAAAATTTGCGGATCAGGTCAACTCTCTGGCGGATAAGTGGGACAGATAAGGAGTCTCTTTACTTTGTGGGTTTATAAGGCGCGTCAGCTGGATAGCCACCCTTTAGTTTCTGCATTCCGCGCTGAATGGCATCCTTAGAGTTTTTCCAGTCGGCGTCTTTATAGCGGTAATCAAATTTTTCAACCATCCAGTCAACATCCTCCTGCATGCGGTCAAGATTTTGCTGCATCAGGGGGATCATCATTTCATAATAGTCAGACAAAGATTTTGCAGACAGTTTTTTGTCAGCGCCCTCGCAAAGATCGGCAAAATGCGGCAGACAGAAACCCTTACAGCTTTTGATCTTGTTTCTGAATTCTTCATCCTGTTCAAACATAACAAAAAAGGTGTCGATATAGCAGACGTATATTTCCTTCATGCGGCTGCAGATATAACAGGAGTCTTCCTTGGTATGTACCCAGCCTGCCAAGGGATTCTTGCCGGCATTTTTCTTTAAAAGCTTATCGGAAAGGCTGGTTTTACCGGGCTGGTAATTTTTGGTAATGGTTTGAAATTCACTGCGCATTTTTGCGTAATGGGTTTTTAAGATCCAAGCATTGCCCAGCGTGTTGCCATAGTCAAACATCTTTTTAAAATGTGTTCTGCAGAAGCCTTCGCGATCCGTCATGCCGCGGACATCGCTCTCCATATAAGAGGCGCTGGAACCCAAGGTAAAGTCCAGCATATCCTGCTCCAGAGAACGCTCCACAAAGCATAGAGGACACTCGTCATGGGCGTTGACGGCATCATTAAGTGGAATAGTGTAGAGTTTTTCTTTCATAAGATCTCCTTTTTGGCGGATTCCGCCTGCTGATCATCAAATTTCATATAGTATATCATAATAAAAAATCACGGTCAAACCAATGCTTTTTGAATAAAATATATGCAATCTTAGTCTTGCAATTCCTCATAGCTGTGATAAAATAGGAATAATTAACTAATCAAATGAGGATATATAATATATGAATGATTCGTATATGGAATATATGGTTCGTAAAAAAATTACTGTTAAAGATCATTTGATCAGGGTATCAATGATCGTGCTGACAGTCTTTTTTTTCTCACTTTTTCCTGTGATGCCGTTTTCGCTGATTGTTGCGGCGATTCTGGCCGCTATTGCTTATTTTGTTGTATTTCCACGCACAGATTTGGAATATGAGTATCTGTATTGTGATAAGCAGATCACAGTGGACAAGATCATGGCCCGAAGAAAAAGGAAGCAGGTTGCTGTCTATGATACGGATAAGATCGAACTTCTGGTGCCGGTAAATTCTTACCGTTTGAAAGCATTTGAACATCGTACTTTAAAGGAGGTTCCCTTATGGAGCCTGAAGGAAGATGATCATGTACCATATGTCATGATTTATGAGGGGAATCAGAAGGTCATACTTGATCTGCCTGCGGAGTTTGTGAAGATGGTTCAAAGTGCTGCACCAAGAAAGGTATATTTTGATTAAATAAAATATAAAGTGGCTGACAAAGCAGAACAGGAGGAGAAAAATGGGACAGATTATGAAGGAAGGCATTACATTTGACGACGTTCTTTTGGTGCCGGGATATTCGGAAGTTGTTCCGAATCAGGTAGATCTATCAACTTATCTGACGAAAAAGATCCAATTAAATATCCCTATCATGAGCGCAGGAATGGATACTGTAACCGAACACCGTATGGCGATCGCAATGGCAAGACAGGGCGGTATCGGCATTATTCATAAAAATATGTCCATTGATGAACAGGCAGAAGAGGTAGACAAGGTAAAACGTTCGGAGAATGGCGTTATTACAGACCCGTTTTCTTTATCACCGGAGCATACTCTTGCAGATGCCGATGCATTGATGGCGAAATACAGGATTTCCGGTGTACCTGTTACAGAAGGAAGAAAATTGGTCGGTATCATTACGAATCGCGATCTGAAGTTTGAAAAGGANTTTTCCAAGAAGATAAGAGAGTCCATGACCAGTGAAAATCTGGTAACTGCGAAAGAGGGTATTACGTTGGAGGAAGCCAAGAAGATTCTGGCGGCATCCCGTAAAGAGAAACTTCCGATTGTAGATGATGATTTTAATTTAAAGGGGCTTATCACCATCAAAGATATTGAAAAGGCGATCAAATATCCGTTGGCTGCTAAGGATGACAAGGGACGGTTGCTCTGCGGCGCCGGCGTCGGTATAACCGCCAATGTTCTGGAACGTGTGGATGCATTGGCTAAAGTGGGGGTAGATGTGATTGTATTGGATTCCGCACATGGTCATTCTGCTAATGTACTTAACTGTATTAAGATGATCAAAGAAAAATATCCGGAAATGCAGTTGATCGCCGGCAATGTGGCGACAGGGGAAGGCACGAAGGCATTGATCGAAGCAGGAGCGGATGCGGTCAAAGTGGGAATCGGACCGGGGTCTATCTGTACGACACGAGTGGTGGCAGGTATCGGCGTACCTCAGATCACAGCGATCATGGACGCTTATGAAGTGGCAAAGGATTACGGAATTCCCATTATTGCCGATGGCGGAATCAAATATTCCGGAGATATCACCAAGGCCATTGCAGCAGGCGGCAGCGTCTGTATGATGGGAAGTATCTTTGCCGGCTGTGACGAGAGCCCGGGAACATTTGAGCTGTTTCAAGGGAGAAAGTATAAGGTATATCGTGGCATGGGTTCTATCTCCGCAATGGAAAACGGAAGCAAAGACAGATATTTTCAGGAGAACGCCAAGAAGCTGGTACCGGAAGGCGTCGAAGGGCGCGTAGCTTATAAAGGGATTGTGGAGGACACGGTATTTCAGTTAATGGGTGGTCTCAGGGCTGGTATGGGATACTGTGGCGCAGCTACGGTTGAGGAGTTAAAAGAAAACGGGAAGTTTGTAAAGATTTCCGCCGCTTCCTTAAAGGAAAGCCATCCGCACGATATCCATATTACGAAGGAAGCGCCGAATTATAGTGTGGGCGATAATTGATCATAAGGGATCGTTGGTTTGATTGTGAAAGGATATTAATGAAAAGATTGGGATATAAAAAAAGAAATGGGTGGAAGGGAGGCCTGCTGGCAATGCTGGTAGTCTTTCTGGTTTGTTTCCCTAAGATTACCGTGCAGGGAGCAGCGGCTGAGATCATCGGAGACGGCGATTTTGTAATTTGGTATAAAAGTTCTATCGTTGAAACGTGGATTAAGGATATCTATGCTGCAGACCAAAGTGATATTCTGGATCGTATTACATTTGTCACTTATTATGATTATTATGATTATCTGGAGGAGCTGGAAGAGATTCTGCATTCTCCGGAGGATCCGCTTTATCCGGATCTTATCTTTCTGGAGCCGGATTACGCGGAAGGATTCTTATTGGAGGGAGAACTGCTTTTGTCAGCGGAAGATCTCGGGATAACGGATGCGGATATGAGCAATATGTTTCCCTTCACGGTTGATAATGGAACAGACTCTCAGGGAGTGGTCAGGACGTTTTACTGCTCTGTTTCACCGGGGGCATATCAGGTCCGCGCGGATCTTGCGGAGACATATCTGGGGACGAGCAATGCGGCGGAGCTGCATGACCGCTACTTTTGTGACTGGAAAAGTATGATGGCTGCTGCACGGAAGGTTTACATAGAGTCCGGGGGGATGGTAGCCCTGTTTCCGGGATATCATGAGCTTTATGCGGGGCTTGCAATGCCTAGGGAGGATTTTGCCTGGGTAGATAGGAACGGGATACCGGCGGATGCATCACAGATCGCTCAGATGATGCGGCTTACCAGGGGATTTGAAAGATATACTCTGGGCGCCAGTCAGTGGACTATTGAATGGATAAATGCTATGGACGGGGACGGCATCCAGACACCGGCCGCGATTACCTATGCCGGCTCGCCGTGGTTTACCGGATTCTGTCTGTCAGATACCTGGCGGAACAATACGGTCATCGTAGAGGGACCGGTGGGATTCCAGTGGGGCGGCAATGGGATGGCTGCGACTGCAGGATGCTCGGACGTGGATTTTGCCGCTGATATTATCAGGACGCTGTGCTGTGACGTGGATGCGATGGCAGAGATGGCAGAGGGTTTTGAGTTTGTGAATAACAGAGAGGCGCTGGTCAGGGCAGGCGCTCTTGGATATGGGGATTGTGATTACCTGTATAATCAGAGTAAAGATCTGTTTCAGGTATATCAGCCGCTGGCAGAGAGGACGTCAGGGTATCGTCTGACTCCATATGATTGGGAGATGAATGATCTGTATGGTGTTTCATTGGAACAGTTTATGAAACAGGGAGGCGGAGTAGAGGAAAGCATGGAACTGGGAGAAGAACTTATAGATGCGTTGAATCAGATGATGCCATGAAGGCAGACGGCGGGTGCGTGATCACGCAGACGTAGCAAAAAGAATACCATATTTTGCAACTATTAATTTGGGAATATACCTTGGCATGATAATATTAATATGGTAAAATGAACGTAAAGCCCGCGAGCGAGATGGAGCAAAGTGGAATCGAGCTAGGGCACTGCGGATGTAGATATATAAAAAAGGAGCAGATGGAATTATGCGGATTGGCGGTATAGGTTCGTTTGGATTACATAATTATAGAGTTTCGGCAGTATATGGTAATCCGAGAAGTCTTCAACCGGTGAAAAAGATTGGTCAGGAGACTGCTCATGGAGATACGACTGCTGTTGTGGAAAAGATGGGTCAGCAATATTTCAGGAAAGAGACGGAAGATGTGTCAAAGCAGCCAAGGACGATCGATTATCAGGATGTCATGGAGCAGATGAGGACAATGACAAGATTTAGCGCGGATACGATTCCTATGGTATCGGCGATATAGAAACCAGAAATAAAAAGGGGATGTTCCCTAATGGGAGTATCCCCTCTTTTCTTGTAATATACTATGATTTCCGGAAGGAATTAGATGTGACAAAGAATATGGGCGGCACATTTAAGCGGGTGGAAAAAAAATATCTTCTGACAAAAGAACAGGCGTATGAATTATTTGCCGTTCTGGGGGATCGGGCGGTTATGGATGCATACGGTCTGCATACGGTCTGCAATATTTATTATGATACGGAGAATCATGAGCTGGTGCGCCGTTCCATTGATAAACCGGTTTATAAGGAAAAACTGCGGTTGAGAAGTTATGGTATCCCTTCAGAGGATTCTAGCGTCTATCTGGAACTGAAGAAGAAGTGGAAGGGAACGGTTTATAAGCGCAGAACGGAGATGCCGATGCACACGGCTAAGGCATATTTGGAGCGGGGTGTCTATCCTGTGGAATATGACTGTCAGATCTTAAAAGAGATTGATTATGCGCTTCATTTTTATCCCCTTCAGCCCAGTCTGTTTTTGGCATATGACAGAGAGGCGTATGATCTGGTGGGACAGGATAATGTCAGATTTACCATAGACCGCAGGATCAGAAGCCGGGAGGAGGAGCTTAACCTTTTAGCGGGAGATGAAGGTGAACTGCTCTTTGATGAAGATATCAGGGTTCTGGAATTGAAAGCGCCGATTGCTCTGCCTAAGTGGTTTGTATCACTGCTATCGGAGCTGCGGATTTATCCTAATTCTTTTTCGAAGTATGGCAGCATCTATAAGGAGAAGAATCATCATATCCATACATATCTAAATGGAATGGAAATATAAAGAACAACAACGAGGAGAAGGATATGTTTACAAGTATACTGAATGAGGCGGAAGGTCTGATGAGCGTTTCGGAACTGTTGCTCTGCACCGGGGCGTCCATTGCCTGCGGTTTTATTATTGCCCTGATTTATATGTATCGATCCCACTATACCAAAAACTTTGTCACGGCGCTGGTTCTGCTTCCGGCATTGGTTCAGGTAGTGATCATGATCGTCAATGGTAATCTGGGTACTTCCATTGCAGTTATGGGAGCATTTGCGCTGCTGCGTTTCCGTTCGGCGCCGGGCAATTCCAAGGACATGACAGCGTTGTTTTTTTCTATCGTTGTAGGATTGGCAAACGGCATGGGGTATCTTACGTTCAGCATATGTATTGTGGCTGTTGTGGGTCTGGTATTTTTCCTGATCAATGCGACTCATTTTGCCGAATCAGGACGGAAGTATAAGACGCTGAATGTATTGATTCCGGAAAATCTGAATTATGAGGATGTGTTTAGTGAAATTTTTGATGAATATCTGATTTCCGCTCAACTGGTCAAAGTCAAGACGACGGATCTGGGCAGTATGTTTGAACTGAGCTATGAAATCGTCCTGAAAGACCCGAAGAAGGAAAAGGAGTTGATCGATGCGATCCGGTGCAGGAACGGCAACCTGACGATTACATGCAGCCAGCCACAGTCCAAGCCGGCGGAAGAATTGTAAAACGTTATCCATATATTATAATAATAACCCCCGTCAATGACGGGGGGTGTTTAAATGTTTTTGGTGTCTTTATAGAAAAACACTGCGCAAACATTTACTGCTTTTCCATCGAACGGAGTTTGTTTGCCATCTGGTTCAGTTCGCTGATGATTTGTCCGACTTCTATCGTAATTGCATTGTTGGTTTCACTCACATTCAGAGTTTCCGTAGAATGTGCGGTGACTTCTTCCGTAACAGCGGAAATAGTCTCAATACCTTTGACGATGACTTCATTGGCGTTCCCTAATTCATAGACCATCTGGCTCATCTGACCTGCAGCAGCGGCAACTTCTTCTGTCTTTTCGGCAATGGTTTCAAAGTTTCTTGCTGTGTTGTTGGCAGCTTCATTTTGTGCCTGGATATTCTTTATCATATTCTCGATCACCTTGACTACTGATGCAAGTTCATTCGAAATATTGCCAATCAGCGTAGTGATGTCAACGGTAGCATTTTGTGTCTGTGTTGCAAGATTGGAAATCTCGGAAGCAACAACAGCAAATCCCTTTCCGGCTTCTCCGGCGCGTGCGGCCTCTATGCTTGCATTTAAGGAAAGCAGACTTGTCTGTGAAGTAATATTATTGATCAGGTCAATGATCGACTGCATCTGGTTAGTATATTCATTTAATTCTGCAAGCTCTCTGGAAACATTTTCATTGGCTTCATTGGAGACTGTGACATATCGGATCAGGTCGTCAATGCTGTGCTTTGAGTCATTCAACTCCTGCTGGGTGGATCTGATATTCTCTATAATGGAAGTAGAAGACTCGCTGACCCGTTGGATGCTCTGCTGGATCTCTTCCGTCTGTTCCATCTGCATCTGTATGGAATCCACGGTCTCATTGTTTCCCTGCGCAACTTCCTGCATGGAAAACTTGGTTTTTTCAGCGGTAGATTCCAGAACATTCATTTTTTCTGTAACGGTCTGGATAGAAGCGTTCATCTGATCTGCGATCTGCAGGATCTGCCGCATCACTTCTGTGGTGTGCTCTTTTTCCGAATTTATCTGCTCAAGACGGTTTCTGTTGACCTTATCAGATACGATGGTTGCCATATACAGAAACAGGGAAAACAGAACGACAGAACCGATACGGATCTCGATATCCGGAAGGGAATCTTTGGCGATTCCGCCTGTAAAGCCCATGACTGCAACCTGTATAATATTGCCCAATGTGACGATCGCAACATAGTAAGAGGATAATCGGACGTTGTTATATGAAATCAATAAGACTGAGAGCATAAAGCCGTAAGTGTAGGCTACCGGCGAAGTGGTTGTAAACAAGATATAAAGATAAAATACAGTAAAGCCTATGGTCATCAGATAAGGAATAACAGTTGAATTCTGATCCTTTTTATAGATAACGATACAGGCAATCAGAGGGATCAGTGCTAGCGCACAGAAAACGATATAGTACGGTATATCCCTGGAGCCCTTGATGACTTCGACCAGATAGCAGATTACCAGAACAATGTTCATTAGCGCATACGCGATGACGCTTGTTCCATTGGCACGCTGCATATCGGATAAATTCTTGTAATTCATTATTTTTCCCCTTTCTTAAATTCCATTATTATGTCTAAAACTCTTTTTAGTTTATCATATTCCTATAAAAATTTATAGATATTATTTGTGTTTTATTCTAAGTTTTTTTATGTTGAAGTTTTAGAATATCATGATTAAAGTATTATATATTAGTCGATTATAAATGAATTAATAGGCATTTTGTGCTTTTTATAGTCAGATCGTGCTTTGGGGTTAAGAGAATGACTATAATAACCGATATAAAGATTAACAGGAATTTTCGGTTGTTACCGGAATTATACTGAGGTAAATCTGTCGAAACGGATTTCGGCGTTCTGTATCGGACATGGATAGTCGGTAAACGGGATCATCAGTCTTTTATGTAAAGTTTGCATTTCTATCCTTGTTTTCCGGATTGCCGGAGGACATGTATATGTTTTTCTAAGCGTGCATATTTCAGACACACTTATTTCAAACACGTTTCGTCAGTTATAAGGGCAGAGCGCCAAAAGTATTGCTATAGACATTTTGAAAGATATTATTGGCAGTGCGGTATTGTCCGCTATTATTAACGGCTGCACTACTTTAATATAAAAAGACGGCAGCGTCACGCAAAGGAATTGCAGTGGCGCTGCTGTTTTTTGGGTTTGATGCGGGTGGATTCCAAAAATAAAATTAAAAAAAATTAGCACTCACCTATTGAAGTGGCTAACAATATGTGGTATATATAATTATGTAAAGCAGTAAAATAATAAAACAGAAAGCAGCAGAAAATGTTAAGGACTGCCGTTGACCGGCAGAATATAGAAAGGCAGGGTGAGGGTATGAACATTTCAAAATTTACCAAAAATTCCATGCAGGCGGTAGAGGACTGTGAAAAGCTTGCTTATGAATACGGAAATCAGGAAATTGAGCAGGAGCATCTTCTGTATGCACTGTTGAATCTTCCGGATAGTCTGATCTTAAAACTGATTGAAAAGATGGAGATCGACAAGGAACATTTTATCGGAAGGGCGGAACAGGCTCTTGCAAAGCGCGTTAAGGTACAGGGCGGACAGATCATGGTGGGGCAGGATCTGAATAAGGTGCTGATCAGCGCAGAGGATGAGGCGAAAGCCATGGGAGACGATTATGTATCCGTGGAGCATCTTTTTCTTGCGATGTTAAAGCATCCGAATAAAGAGATCAGGAAACTGTTTCAGGAGTACGGGCTGACAAGGGACCGGTTCCTGAATGCGCTGATGCAGGTCAGAGGAAATCAGAGGGTGACAAGCGACAATCCGGAAGCGACTTATGATACCTTGGAAAAATATGGGCAGGATCTGGTGGAGCGGGCGAGAAACCAGAAGCTGGACCCGGTGATCGGCAGGGACGGCGAGATCCGTAACGTGATCCGTATCCTGTCCAGAAAGACGAAGAATAATCCGGTGCTGATTGGTGAGCCTGGTGTCGGCAAGACGGCGGTGGTAGAGGGGCTGGCACAGCGTATCGTCAGGGGCGACGTGCCGCAGGCGTTAAAAGATAAGCAGCTCTTTGCTCTGGATATGGGCGCGCTTGTGGCGGGCGCAAAATACCGCGGCGAGTTCGAAGAACGTCTGAAGGCAGTTCTGGATGAAGTGAAAAAGTCGGAGGGAAAGATCATCCTCTTTATCGATGAGCTGCATACGATTGTGGGTGCAGGCAATACGGAAGGTTCTCTGGATGCCGGCAATATGTTAAAACCGCTTCTGGCAAGAGGCGAGCTGCATTGCATCGGCGCTACCACATTGGACGAGTACCGTAAATACGTGGAAAAGGATAAGGCGCTGGAACGCCGGTTTCAGCCGGTGCAGGTGGATGAGCCCACAGTGGAAGATACGATATCCATCCTGCGGGGATTAAAGGAACGGTATGAGGTGTTCCATGGCGTGAAGATCATGGATAATGCGCTGGTCAGCGCAGCGATACTTTCCCACCGCTATATTTCCGACCGTTTTCTTCCGGACAAAGCCATCGATCTGGTGGATGAAGCATGCGCCCTGATCAAGACAGAGCTGGACACGATGCCGACAGAACTGGATGAAATGCAGCGTCGTATCATGCAGATGGAGATCGAGGTAGCTGCCTTGAAAAAGGAAGAAGATCATCTGAGCCAGGAACGGCTGGAGACGCTTAAGAAGGAGCTGGCTGAGGAGAAAGAACAATTTGATAAGGATAAGACCCAGTGGGAAAATGAAAAGGGTGCGGTAGAAAGACTCTCCAAGCTCCGTGAAGAGATTGAATCCGTGAATAACGAGATTCAGATCGCACAGCGGGAGGGCAATCTGGAACGTGCCGGTGAGCTTACTTACGGAACGCTTCCCGCGCTCAAAAAACAACTGGAGTCGGAGGAAGAACTTGTAAAGAAGAAAGACGCCTCCATGGTGCATGAAAGCGTCTCTGACGAAGAGATTGCGCGGATCGTATCAAGATGGACCGGCATTCCGGTGGCAAAACTCACCGAATCGGAACGGAACAAAATTCTGCATCTGGATGCGGAGCTGCATAAGCGCGTCATTGGGCAGGAGGAAGGTGTGACCAAGGTGTCCGAGGCAATCATCCGTTCCAAAGCGGGCATCAAAGATCCGGGGAAGCCGATCGGTTCTTTCTTATTCTTAGGACCGACCGGTGTAGGAAAGACAGAGCTTGCCAAATCCTTAGCCCGGACATTGTTTGATGACGAGTCCAATATCGTCCGGCTGGATATGAGTGAATATATGGAAAAACATTCTGTGGCAAGACTGATCGGGGCGCCTCCGGGATATGTGGGTTATGACGAAGGCGGACAGCTGACGGAGGCGGTAAGGAGAAAACCTTACTCGGTTGTACTTTTTGATGAAGTGGAAAAGGCGCATCCGGATGTATTTAACGTGCTTCTTCAGGTGCTGGATGACGGAAGGATCACGGACTCCAGAGGCAGGACGGTGGACTTTAAGAATACGATCCTCATCATGACATCCAATATCGGCGCTCCGGCACTGCTGGAAGGGATAGATGATAACGGCAATATCAGTGATGCGGCGCAGTCGGAAGTCATGGAGGAACTGAAACTGCATTTCAGACCGGAATTTTTAAACCGTCTGGATGAAGTGATCCTGTTTAAACCGTTGACAAAGGATAATATTGCGGGCATTGTAGATCTGATCATCGGGGAACTTAACCGCCGTCTTCTGGAGAAGGAAATCAGCGTGGAGCTGTCTGCAGACGCCAAAAGTTATATTACGGAGCATGGTTATGATCCGGTGTATGGCGCAAGACCGTTAAAACGTTATATCCAGAAGACTGTGGAGACATTGAGCGCGAAGCTGATCTTAGCGGATGAGATCCATGCGAGGGACACTATCCTAATCGACGTGCAGGGCGGGGAGCTGAAGGCGCTGTGCAGACCGTAAACACATGATGTGTCAAAGAACCGGGAATGGATCGTCAGAAGCTGATGCTTTGCGACGATCCCACCGGAGCGCAGGATTATGATACGGGGAAACAGATTCTGCAAAAAAATATTGACAATCATTCGGGGATTCGTTATAATAGCAAAGCGGGTTGAAAATAAGAACGCAAATCAGTTAGTCCTTATGGGGTCTTAGCTCAGCTGGGAGAGCATCTGCCTTACAAGCAGAGGGTCATAGGTTCGAGCCCTATAGGCCCCACTGATTTTCAACCTGTAATGTAAATTTTAAATATGGCGAGATAGCTCAGTTGGCTAGAGCACACGGTTCATACCCGTGGTGTCGAGGGTTCAAATCCCCCTCTCGCTACTTGAAGAAGTCCAGAAATATTGATCAAATCAAGCATTCTGGACTTTTTATTTTTTTGATTATAAAATTAAAAATATGGCGATCTGTTATAGGAATTGACTTGGAAAATAATATGTGAGCATAATAATGTTGCTTTGGTGCAATAAATGGGAGGTTGGCGCGATGAAGATAGCAATCTGCGACGACAGGGAGGATGACCGCGGTGTACTTAAGGCGCTGCTGGAAGCCTGCGGGCAGGATTTTGAAATAAAAGAATACGGTTCCGGGAAAAGTCTGTGCGGNGATATNGATTATATACGGAAATGCCGCATTNTNTTCCTCGACATCAACATGGANGGCNTGGATGGCTTGGAGACGGCAAGGCAGATAAAGGCAAAATGCCCGAAGGTGCATATCGTACTGGTCACNGCTTATGTNAATTATGCGCTGGATGGATACAANGTGAAGGCNAGCCGTTTCCTTTTAAAAGATGATCTGGATCAGACNTTGCAGGAATGNATGGATGATATCCTTTGGGAAATNCNGCAGGAGGAGCGGNTGGTGGAGTTCGNCTTNGTGGAGGGGAATATNCGNCTNAAGGNGGACGACATCATCTATATTGAAACGAGTAAACACAAGAATGTNTTCTACACGCAGGGAAAGACATTCAGCATTTATAAAAAGATGGATGAGCTGGAAGAGGACCTGAAGGGGATGGGCTTTGTGCGNATACACCAGAGCTTTCTTATCAACATGAAGTACGTCGAGAGGATCAGCAGCTACGTCATGATCCTGACTACGGGGAAAGAGATATCCGTGCCGAAATCAAGGTATCCGGAAGTGAAGCGGCAGTACACGTTGTTTAAGGGGGCAGAGTGAGCATGGAAATAAAAGAAATAGGAATGTGGATATTTTCTTTATACCTCATAGCGATAGAGACGTGGGGGATCGTATATTTTTTTGATCTGTTTATGAAAAGGAAAAGGAAGGGATGGCAGGATAAGTGCAGGTATATTGTTCTGTACCTTGCTAACTTTGTCGCTGCATTTCCCGGGGAATATCTGGGACCAATAGGAATCAAAATTACACTGGTAGTCTTAGTATTCACAGCATTCTGCGCGGTGTTTTATAAGATGGANTTAATNCAGTGTATTTTCTTTTTTGTACTGTATTATCCGCTATTGTATTTGATAGACTTTTTTTCACTGCAGGTCGAAAATATACTGTTAGTGCTGGTCTGGGTTTTCCTGCTATTTNTATTGCAGAGGATATGGAAAGGGAAGAGAAATAATAANGAACTTTNCCATAAGGAATGGCAGAAGTTCTGCGTGGCGCCGCTGTTCACCGTGGCATCCATGCTGCCTATGTATTCTTGTTACATCGGCGAAAAAAAGGTGCAGTCAATCTATCTTTTTATTGCGGCGGGGCAGATCATGATAAACTTCCTTGTGATGGCGGTGATGAAAAGCATCCGTGATAAAGGGGAGCTGTTAAGGGAAAACGCNCTGATAAACCAGAAGAAGGAAAGCCAGCTTNCGCATTACCGGGATATGCAGGCGGTTTATGAGCAACAGGGACGGAAGATGCATGATTATAAGAACCAGATCAGGACGATGCAGGTGCTGTTAAAGGAAGGGAACACGCAGACTGCTGCCGCTCTTGCAGAGAGGCTGACGGAGAGTATATCCGTGGAGATGTCGGCGGTCAATACGAACCATCCTGTCGTGAATGCAGTCCTGAACCAGAAGTTCCATGTCGCGAGGGAGCAGGGGGTGTCCATGATTTTCAGGGTAGGCGACATGAGCGGGATGCGGCTGGANGAGGAGGAGACAGTAATCCTGCTTTCCAACCTGCTTGACAACGCCATCCATGAGTGCGTGAAGGTGGTGAGGGCGGGACATAAAGCCGTCATAAATATTAAGCTGGTGCAGGAGGGCGGAAAGATGATCTTTTCCGTAAAGAATCCTGTGGCGGAAAAAGTGCAGATCAAGGACGGTATCGTTTTGGATTNCGACGGAGANATGCACGGTGTGGGACTNATGAANGTAAAGGCTGTGGTGGATAAATATGGCGGCGACTTTGCNATCTCCTGTGACCGGGAAAAATTTCAGACGGTGGTAATTTTATAAATGTTATGGTCATTTCGTGCATAAAAATAGTCATTTGGTGCAATTCGGGTTGGAAAACGGGCTTCATGTGGAGTAAATTTTATATGCAGGTCAAGATTGGCAAAAATACCACAAAGGAGTCTGTTTGGAAATGAATTTTATAAAAAAGAATTATGAAATTTTTATTGTGAATTTTATTTTTCTGGGATTTATTGTGATTACATTGTTGGCACAATTCGGGGTACATATTGAGGTTGAGAAGCGTGTGGAGCTGGTTCCTGTTAAAATAGAATACAGAAACTCAACAAGGGAAATTAAGCTGGAGTATGAAGATGACCCGCAAGAGTCGTTTTGGGCTCCGGCTTTTGCTGTGTTTGGGAGAGCCAGTGAACGTGAGATCAAAGGTATGATATACGATGGCGATTCTATAAAAAGAAATGTATTTATTAATACCAATTCCGATGAGGTCATAGGCGTGACTGAGAACGGCAGATCGATATTGTCTTTGTATTATTATAACAGTACGATGTTTCGATATGGAATATTGATATTGATCATAGTTGATATTTTCATAGTTATGGTCAAATCCATACATGCCAAAAAAAGTAAGAAGACCATTGACATCAGCCAATATCGGTATTACCCGGAGGATAAGAGGGCACTGGAGTTTAATGAAATACTCTTTAAGATGAAGGATTTTCGGCTGGTATATATTATTGCTTTTATCGTTTTGTTGGTGTGGGGGACTTCTTATACGATTGCTATTTTATTAATTTTGTCGGAGAACGCAGCAACAGCAACAGGCTGGGCTATTGGGCTCATATCAATATTCATTATATTAATGCTCCCCTTGTGCATCATTGCTTTGGTTCGATACAAGGCTAAAAATAAGGACGAAAGGAAAAAAATGATCAGGAATGCAAATACATATCTGTCAAATGTCGGGGAGGATTTTTTGGAACAGTTACAAGCTGATTTAAATAAAGGTCTGCCGTTTATGAAAAAACATAACCTGGTGATTTCGGAAAGCTACGTAATCGGCTCAATAGCAGATACGGGGCTTCCGAAGCTCGATCCGATTGCCATTCCAAAGGAACAGATCAGGGAAATCGCTTATGTGTACTATACATGGGCAACTCTTAGGTATCGGTTT
>WFLX010319243.1_pt1 | contig 17102 bp, 19 predicted proteins | sample 4967041 | NCBI WGS metagenome assembly WFLX01 (sample SAMN12857096, study PRJNA449069) | gut metagenome | isolation source: stool from male and female vole | host: Microtus ochrogaster | place: USA:Florida | collected 2017 | reverse complement strand
GGGCTGTCCTGCCGGCCATTGAGGATGGGACACCCCCTCCGGGGCTGATTATCTTGGTTTTACCTACCCCGTGCGGGCCGCACGGGGTTAACAAGCGGGCGGACCTCCGGCCCGCTCTCCCGGGCATCCCCGCGTATTTGTTCTATAGTAGGCGCAGAGAAAATTAAGGCGTTGTTAAACAATGCGGTAGGGACGCTTTGAAAAGCGTCCACCCCATCATGGACGCCCCGCCAGGCCGGCCCCGGATGGCCAGCGGCGTTAGCTGCGTTGGCGCCGCGTTTAGCGGCGCGCCGGTGTTAGCCTATGGCAAGTGCCGCGTTTAGCGGTACGCAGCCATAGGTTCCGGCCGCCCCCTCCCCCAAACCAGGCTCCCCGCGGGGCGTCTCCTCCATTTGAACGGGCATGCATATTCAACCCGGACGGGGGCAAGCGCGGCAGAGCCGTGCGCGCAGCACTGCGGCAGAGCCGCAGCCACGAATATAGCCACATGCCAGCGCGGCAGAGCCGTGCGTGGCTTGTGGTACCCATCCATCCCTTCATGAAAATAGAGCCNCNTAGNGGTTCAACTTTCCGGGGGACAGACGCCCCGCTAAACGCGNAGCTTTTGTGTGTGGGGGGACGGTGGACCTTGGGCTGCGCACCGCTAAACGCGGGGCTTGCCCAAGGCTAACTCCGGCCACCGCTAAGCGCGGTGCCAACGCGGCTAACGCCGCTGCCCAGCGCAAAAGCCGTACAAAAGACGCGCCGGGGTGCCAACGCGGCTAACGCCGCTGCCCAGCGCAAACGCCGTAAAAAAGACGCGCCGGGAGCGCGTCCCGAGACATAGCCGCGGGGTAAGCGTAGCGCACCACGCGGTTGGCGCACACCCCAATCCATGCTCCCGCCGGGGCTGAGGGCCGGCGGGGGGGGTTACTGCTGGTTGAGAGGGGTCATGTGGTAGCCCAGGGCGTTGAGCTCCATGGCCATGCCGGCGAGGTAGAGCTGGTGGAGGGCGGCGATGTAGCATCCCAGGGCGGCCTGGGTGCCGGGCTCTACGTGCTCGTGGCTCAGGAGGCTATAGACGCGCGAGGCGCACTCGGCCACGAGTTCGGTGATTTTCTCGGCGGCCTCGTCGCGATAGCCCAGGAGGTCTTGCACGATGGCTTCGTCCATGTTGTCGTAGCCGCGCATGTCGCGCAGCTTCTCGTAGAAGTCGGTGCGGGCGGCGTGGTGCTCCCAGTCGGTGTCCCAGTAGAAGGCCATGGCCATGCCGGTGAGCATCATCCATCCCAGCGACACCACGGGGTATTGCTGAAACTCGCGGGCGCCGTCGGGCATGTAGGCGCGGGCCACGGTGCTCCATTTTTCTTCCACGTCGGGGCACTCGGGCACGTGGGCGTCGAGTGCTTCTTTCTTTTGCAGAAATTCTATGAGGTCGCGGCGCACTTTTTCTTCAAACTGCGCCACCATTTCTTTGTTGTCCATGGGGTTGTGTGTGTTTTATAGCTTGTATTCGTCGTATTTGAACAGAGGCGTGGAGAGGTAGCGCTCGCCGGTGTCGGGCAGCAGGGCCACGATGGTCTTGCCATGGTTTTCGGGCTTGCGGGCGAGCTCGATGGCGGCCCAGAGGGCTGCGCCGGAGGAGAAGCCGGTGAGGAGTCCCTCGCGTGTGGCCAGCAGGCGCGCGCCGCGCATGGCGTCGTCGTCGGACACGCTCACGACGGCGTCGACCACGGCCGGGTCGTAGTTGTCCGGCACGAATCCGGCGCCTATGCCCTGTATCTTGTGGGGGCCGGCGGGACGGCCCTCGAGCACTGCCGATGCCTCGGGCTCGACGGCCACCACGCGGATGGCGGGGTTGTGGGCCTTGAGGGCGCGGCCCACGCCGGTGACGGTGCCTCCGGTGCCCACTCCGGCCACGAAGATGTCGACGTGGCCGTCGGTGTCGCGCCATATTTCCTCGCCGGTGGTGCGGCGGTGGGCGGCGGGGTTGGCGGGGTTCTCGAACTGTCCCATGATGATGGCTCCCGGGGTGGCGTCGCGCAGCTCCTCGGCGCGGCGGATGGCACCTTTCATGCCTTCGCTGCCGGGGGTGAGCTCGAGGGTGGCGCCCATGGCCTGGAGCAGGTTGCGGCGCTCGAGGCTCATGGTTTCGGGCATGGTCAGGACGATGCGGTAGCCCTTCACGGCGGCCAGCCACGCCAGGCCTATTCCGGTGTTGCCGCTGGTGGGCTCGATGATGGTGGCGCCGGGCTTGAGGCGCCCGCTGCGCTCGGCGTCTTCGATCATGGCCAGGGCGGCGCGGTCCTTCACGCTGCCGCCGGGGTTGAAGCACTCGGCCTTGACCAGCACGCGGGCGTCGAGGTGCAGCTCGCGCTCGATGTTGTTCACTTCTATCAGGGGGGTGTTCCCTATGAGGGAGACAACGTTCGGACATATCTTTTCCATAATATATATGTGTTTTTATCGGGGGGTGTTCACTGCTTTGCTCTGGAGGATGCGCGAGCCCGGGGGCACCGACTCGGTGAGCCACACGTTGCCGCCTATCACGGAGTCGTGGCCCACGGTGATGCGGCCCAGCACGGAGGCGTTGGAGTAGACCGTGACGTTGTCTTCGAGTATGGGGTGGCGCGGCACGTTGACGGGGTGNCCCTGGTCGTCGAGGGTGAAGTTGCGGGCGCCCAGCGTGACGCCCTGGTAGAGCGTGACGTGGTTGCCTATGACGCATGTCTGGCCGATGACCACGCCGGTGCCGTGGTCGATGGCGAAGTACTCGCCTATGGTGGCTCCCGGGTTGATGTCGATGCCCGTGGCGGAGTGGGCCATCTCGGTGAGTATGCGTGGTATCACGGGCACGCCCAGGCCCAGCAGGGCGTGGGCCGTGCGATAGTGGAGCATGGCGGTGACCACGGGGTAGCTCAGGATGATTTCGCCGTAGTTGTCCACGGCGGGGTCGTTGTTGTAGATAGCCTCAACGTCGGTGTAGATCAGGCGCTTGACCTCCGGTAGCAGGTCGATGAAGTCGGTGGCGCGGTTGGCGGCCACGGCGTCGGTGTTGAGCTCGCCGGCGCAGCGGTGGAAGTGGAGCGCGCTGGTGATTTCGGCCACCAGGGTTTTGTAGAGATGCTCCACATTGACGCCCACGGAGAACCAGCGCATCTGGCTGTCGTTGCGGCGCGCGTCGAAAAAGTCGGGAAAGACGATGGCGCGCACCAGGCGCATGATTTCTTTCAGGCCCCCGATGGTGGGGAAAGGCCCCTCGCCGTCGGGCACCATGCGGCTTTCTTGCACGGTGGGCTGGGCCAGGATGCTGATGTTTTTCAGCAATATATCTTCGGTGTTCTTGCTCTGCATATTATTATAATAGATGAAATGCGTCGATATTATAACACCGAAGGGCCCCCGATTGTTGGGCGCCTACTGCAGCAGCGGCTTGGTCATCTCGATGCCGGGGCGCACGTGGAGCGTGAGCGACGCGAAGCGGCCTGTGGAGTCGCTGCGGTAGCTGATGTGGTAGTATTCGCGGCCGAAGAAGTCCATGGTCCACACGGCCTGCCCCACGGCCTCGCCGCGGCCCGGGCGCAGCCGCTCGTTCATGACCACGTCGAAGCCGGCCACCTCCACCTCGAGCACGGCGGAGCCTTCGTCGCCCACGCCGGCCAGGCCGGTGCGGCGCAGCTCCACGCGGCCGTCGGGGCGCACGCGCAGGTGCAGCTCGGGTTCGCAGTCGGGGTCGCCGGGCATCAGGTCGGCCTCGAGGGTGTATTGCCTGGCCTCGCGGTGGCGCCGGGGCATGGCGCTGAGAGCCACGATGGCGGCAGCCAGCACGCTGGCTATCACGTAAAATTCTACGGTGTTGAAAACGCTCAGTAAATTCATGCCCAAAGGTAGCAATAAAGTTTGAGTAAAAAAGCACAGGGCGGCAATTTTGTAACTATTCAGCAATGCTANGCCGTANGGAGAANACTCCCACAGAAGCGCATAGAATTATATAAAGAGCTGAAATCGGGGTTAAAGAGCGTCGGAGACGCGCTGTTCCTCAACCTCAGGTCGAGNGCAGCGAGGCCTGAGGGACCACACCAAAAGGCTCCGGCGCTTCGGAGATGCGCTGTTTTCTCACAAAGACGTGTGTAATGACATCGCGTCTCCTACGCGGCTTTTAATCTGATTTTCTTATCTATAAATAAAAATTCTCTGCGCCTTTGCGCGATTTTTCCCAGATGCAAATCAAATACACTGAATAGTTACGCAATTTTTNCANTATCTTTGCCGCGTGAAANGNANCGTATCAGCCATAACGTCGATCGTGATGCCGCGCGTGTGCCCGGTGTGCCGCCGCTCGCTGCTGCCGGCCGAGGAGCTCATGTGCACGGGCTGCCTGGCTGCACTGCCGCGCACGGCGATGCACCTGCAGCCCGACAACAGCCTGGTGGCGCGCGTGGCGCGCCCGGGACTGCGCCCCGTGCTTGCGGCCGCGTGGCTCGACTACGACCGCCGCTCGCCCTATGCCGCGCTGGTGCGCGACGCCAAGTTCGGCTCAAAGCCTGCGATGTCGCGCGAGTCGGGGCGCCTCTTCGCCCTCGAACTGCTGGCCGACGGCGTGGAAGCGCTGCGCGACGTGGACGTGCTGCTGCCGGTGCCCATGCACTGGACGCGACTGCTGCACCGCGGTTTCAACCAGAGCCGCGAGGTGGCCCTGGGCATCTCGCAGGCCACAGGCATCCCCGTGGGCGACAACCTCGTGGCCACCCGCGGCCACCGGTCGCAGACGCGCGGCCGCGCCGAAGACCGCCGCCGCAATGTGGCGGGCATCGCCGCCCTGCGCCGCCCCGGCGAGCTCGAGGGGCTGCACGTGGCGGTGGTGGACGACGTCGTTACCACCGGCGCCACCATGTGCGACGCGCTGCGGGCTGTGGAGGCCGCCCGGCCCCGCGCAGTGTCGGTGCTCGCCCTGGGCGCCGTGCGCAGCGACGCCTGGGTGTTCCGCGACGGCCCGGAAGAAACCGCCCCGCCCGGCGNAAAGCCTGATTAAGAAAGGGCTCGCGCAAAGCCACAGAGGCGTATAAAGAGCTGTAAATTAATAGACGACGCGCCGGGGGCGCGTTGTCTATTAAATTGCAGCTTTTTATATATCGCTCTGCGCCTCTGCGCGAATTTTGCCCACAAAACCCATAAATTGTTAAGGATAGTTAATTTTTAGGGGCGAAATTGAACCTTTTTCACAAAAAAATGTCATAGTTGTATAATATATCGTAAAAATTATTTAATTTTGCGATTGGAAAACGTCACTACTGTGAAAGAAGAAGCTACGCCCAACATAAACACTCCCGCCCCGGAGGCGCCGGCCCCCGCAGCTGCCGCCCCCGCCACCTGGCACACGTGGATGGCCGCCCTGGCCGCCGTGCTCGCGCTGGGGGCATGGCTGGTGCTGTGCTTCAACGGCTATGCGGCCCTGGGCGTGGGGCTTGCCGCATTCGTGGCCGGCATCCTGGGCCTGCGGGCCCACACCCGCCCGTGGCGCAACGTGGCCACCACGGCGATGATAGCCTCCGGCGTGGTGCTGGTCGTGATCTCGGCCTTCTTAGTGGTGATTTTCTGGGGCCTCAGCGCCATATAGGGTCCCCCGACATCTGCCGTTTGATTCCTCAAAACCATACACATGAAACCTACTCTTTTTGTACTTGCAGCCGGCATGGGCAGCCGATACGGCGGCCTCAAGCAGCTCGATGGCGTGGGTCCGCAGGGACAGACCATTATGGACTACTCCATCTACGACGCCATCCGCGCCGGATTCGGCAAGGTCGTATTCGTGATTCGCAAAGATTTCGAGCCCGATTTTCGGGAGAAAATCCTCAGTAAATACGAGGGACACGTGCCCGTAGAGGTGGTGTTCCAGTCCATCGACAAGCTGCCCGAGGGCTACACCGCCCCCGAGGGCCGCGTGAAGCCCTGGGGCACTAACCATGCCGTGATCATGGGCCGCGACGCCATCCACGAGCCTTTCGCTGTGATCAACGCCGACGATTTCTACGGCCGCGACGCCTTTGAGGTGATAGCCCGCGAGCTCTCGCGCGAGCACACCGCCCCCGGCGACTACTGCATGGTGGGCTTCCGCGTGGGCAACACCATGACCGAAAACGGCACCGTGGCCCGCGGCGTGTGCTCCACCGACGAAAAGGGCATGCTCACGGGCGTGGTGGAACGCACCGACATAGGCTACGACGCCGACCATGCCATCACCTACACCGACGAAAACGGCAAGACCTGCACACTGGAGCCCGCCACCCCCGTGAGCATGANTCTGTGGGGATTGCACGCCCGACTATTTCGACTATNCCGAGCGTGAGTTCCGCCACTNCCTCNNCGCCCGCGGNNAGGAAGAGAAGAGCGAGTTCTATATCNCCACGTGCATCGNNACGCNCANCANCTCCGNCGAGGCCANCGTAAAGGTGCTNGACACCGATTCGCGCTGGTTCGGCGTCACCTACGCCGCCGACCGCCAGGGCGTCGTCGACCGCCTGGCCGCCCTCCACGCCGCCGGCGAATACCCGGACAAAATGTTCTGAGGCTCCCCGCCCCGTACCACTCACACAGAGACGCCCCGCATCCCGCGGGACGTCTCTCGTTTACAACAACCATGAAAGCATCAAACACTCCTATAAACAAGCCTCCCCGCCACGCGCGCGTGGATGTGGCGGATGTGCTGCGTGGATTTGCCGTGATGGCGATTATCCTGCTGCATTCCATTGAGCACTTCAATTTCTATTCCTTCCCGGACACATCAGGGCAGCCGGAGTGGCTCAACTTCGCGGATAAGGCCATTTGGGACGGGCTTTTCTTCGCCTTCGGGAGCAAAGCCTACGGCATATTCGCGTTGCTCTTCGGATTCAGCTTCTTCATTCAGGACGACAATCAGCGCTTGCGGGGCAAGGATTTCCGCGCCCGCTTCTGCTGGCGCCTGCTCTGTCTTTTCATTATCGGCCAGCTCGACGCGATATTTTTCACGGGCGAGATTCTCGTGATGTATGCGCTCGTGGGATTCGTGCTCGTTCTCACATGCCGGCTGTCCACACGCACGCTCGTGATGCTCGGGGCGTTTTTCATTCTCCAGCCCATCTGCATCTATCAGATGATACGCGCATGCGCCGACCCCGCCTATGAAATTGTCAAGATAGAGTCGGGGCCGTATTGGGCAGCCACGTATGCGGCCCAGTCGGCAGGCTCGTTCCTGGACACGCTCAAGGTGAACCTTTGGGAGGGTCAGCTGGCAAGCCTCGCATGGGCTTGGGAGCACGGCAGGCTGCTACAGACGGCCGGTCTGTTCATATTCGGCATGCTCATCGGGCGAAGCGGATGGTTCGGCAAGCAGCATCTGCCTGAGTGGGGGAAAGTGTTGGCCGCTGCGATACTGGTCTATTTCCCGCTCACGGGCCTTCTCAATATGGTGCCCCACTATGTGGAGAATCCCAACTTCTTGACCCCTTTCAACATTCTCGCCGGCTCGCTCGCCAACCTGTGCCTGATGCTGATGCTTGTGACCGGAATACTCTTCGCCTACTACCGCACGGAAAAATTGGCGGCAAAACTGTCGCTACTGATACCTTACGGACGCATGAGCATGACCAACTACGTGTCGCAGGGAATCATAGGTTCGGCCCTTTACTACAACTGGGGCCTGCACCTTCAGATGGGGATTGCCGGCAGCCTCCTGATAGGCATAGCCATATTCCTCGCACAGTGGGCAGCGTGCCGGTGGTGGTTCGCCACCCACAGCCACGGACCTCTTGAATACGTGTGGAAAAAAGCCACCTGGATATGGTAGCTGCCCGGAGGCAGCGGCGTGAGCCGCGTTGGCTCAGCGCTTAGCAGGGCGTCTGCGTCACGCTAATGGGGAATCAGGCTCGCATGACCCCGCTCGGGCTATGCCCTCGGAGGCCGCTCGCCGGATTGTGAAGAAATTGGCCACGAACCGCGGAGTGCGCTTCGCTTACCCCGCGGCTATGGCTCGGGACGCGTTCGCCGGCGCGTCTTTTCGCGGCTCTCTTTTTCATGAGAGATGGCAGGGTACCACAAGCTACGCACGGCTCTGCCGCGCTTGCATGTGGCTATGTGCGTGGCTGCGGCGCTGCCGCAGGACTGCGCGCACGGCTCTGCCGCGCTTGCTGCCTTTGGCGCTTTCCTGCGCGTCATTGTTTGGCAGGCCGGAAACAAAAAAGGATGCCTCGCGGCATCCTTTTTGTGCGCTTCAAGGTGGACTCGAACCATCGACCCTCTGATTAACAGTCAGATGCTCTAACCGACTGAGCTATTGAAGCGTTTTTTGCATGTCCCCTCCGGGATTAGCGATGCAAAATTACTACATTCAATTCAATTATGCAAGCGTTTCCACAAAAAAATCAAATTTTCGGGAAATTGCGGCTCGTGGGTAAGGCTCGCGCAGAGGCGCAGAGAGCTATTTAAAGAGCTGCACACCTGAGATAAACGACTGTCTTAGACGCGGGCCGGAGGCCCCGTTAGATGATGTCGAGAATCTGGTTGGCGTGGGTTTTGGTCTTGATGTCCTTGGGGCCGAAGATGTGGGTGATGGTGCCGTCGGGGCCCACGAGGAAGGTGGTGCGCAGGGTGCCCATGTACTTGCGGCCGGCCATGGTCTTCTCTCCCCACACGCCCATTGCCTCCTGCAGGGTGTGGTCCGGGTCGGAGATGAGGGTGAAGGGCAGGTCGTGCTTCTCGATGAAGCGGCGGTGTGATGCCTCGCTGTCGCTGCTCACGCCCACGACGCGATAGCCGCGCCCGGCCAGCTCCGCCATGTTGTCGCGCAGCGAGCAGGCCTCGGCGGTGCAGCCGGGGGTATTGTCCTTGGGATAAAAGTAGAGAATGAAGGGCGCGCCGACCAGCTGGGCGGTGGTCACGGTGTTGCCGTCCTGGTCTTTGCCGAGAATGGCGGGCAGATGGTCTCCTATTTTCATGATGTCATCAGTTGTTTGATTGTTTTTGAAATGAGTTCGGTCTCGAAGCCTCGCGATGCTGCGTGGCGGAACAGGCGGGTGCGCCCCTCGTAGGTGGCCAGGGCCTCCGGCCCCAGCGAGCGGGCCTTGGCNGCCACTACAGCCCTCAGGGCGGCAGCGTANTCNGCCGCGNCGNTGGTGTCGAGGGCCTCGCGGGCCGCGGCGCCGGTGATGCGCTTGGCTGCCAGGGCCGCGGCTATCTTGCGGCGTCCCCAGCGGGCGAAAGCCACTTTCTGGCGCACGAAGGCGCGGGCGTAGCGGTCGTCGTCGACGAAGCGCTTGCGCTGCAGCTCCTCCACTATGGCCTGCGCGTCGGCCGCGGGCACCTGCCAGCGGCGCAGTTTCTGCCGCAGCTCGGCCGTGCAGTATTCGGCCCGGGAGCATGCATCGGCCAGGCGCTCGGCGGCCTGCTGCGGGGTGAGTGGCTTTTTCATCAGGCTATGGTTTTACGGCGCAGGCATAGCGCGGGCGGCCGTAGAAATCGCGCTCCACCTCCACCTCCCGGAGGCCGGCGTGCTCGAGCGTGGCGCACACCTCGGGGGCGTAGAGCGAGTTGATCTCGCACCACAGGGTGCCACCCGCCCGCAGGGATGCAGCGGCCGCGGCGCCCACGGCGCGGTAGAAGAGCATGGGGTCGCTGTCCGGCACGAACAGGGCCAGCGACGGCTCGTAGAGCAGGACGCGGTCGGTCATGGCGTCGCGCTCGCTGTCGGCCACGTAGGGCGGGTTGCTCACCACGATGTCGAAGCTCTCGCCGGCCGGCGCGGCGGTTTTCAAAACGTCGGCCTCCACGAAACCGACATTGCGGATGCCCAGGCGCGAGGCATTCCCGCGGGCCACATCCAGGGCCGGCGTGCTCACGTCCACGGCCGTGACGCTGCAGAAGGGCAGCGCGCGGGCCAGCGCCAGGGCTATGCATCCGCTGCCGGTACACANGTCGAGCACGCGCANGTCGCGGNTNTCGCGGTAACGGTCGANGATGCGGTCCACCAGCCCCNCCGTCTCGGGCCGGGGGATGAGCACGGCGGNCGTCACGTGCAGGTCGAGGCCGCAGAAACGGGCGTGGCCCGTGACATACTGCACCGGCTCGTCGAGTTCGGCCACGCGGCGCGCCATGGCCGTGAGGCGCTCGCAGGTGAAGTCTTCGAGCTCGCGGGCGCCGTTCACGGCCACGTCGACGGGCGTGTAGCCCGCGGCGTCTTCAAGTATTATCCGCGCCGTGGCGTCGGCCTCGTCGCGGTCCATGCCGTGGCGCTGCATGATGTCGAGCAGGCTGTGTCGCAGTTGGGAGAGAGNCATGGCTGCGGTCAGTTTTCGGGTTCCACGTCTTCGTCGCCGTAGAAGAAGGCGGTGTCTTCCAGGCTGTCCTCGCCCCAGGCCGAGGGGTCGATGTGCTGCAGGTCCTCGCCCTCGAAGTCCTCGTCGTCCTCGCCTTCGGCGCCGGGCTCGTAGCTGAAGATGAAGTCGTCTTCCTCCGTCACTCGGTGCTTGTCGTCGAGGTCGCGGCGGGCGATGTCCGGGGTGGCCAGGCGGTTGTTTTCGTCGGTGATGGCGCGCCACAGTAGGTCTTTGAGCTCCGTGAGGCCCTCGCCGGTCACGGCCGAGATGAACACGTGGGGCACATCGGCGGGCAGCGTGGCCTCGATGGCGTGGCGCAGCTCGTCGTCGAGCATGTCGCTCTTGNNNANGGCCAGCACGCGGTNNTTGTCGNNNAGNTGNGGGTTGAACTGNTCGCAGCTCGCGCAGCANTATCTCNTANTGNNCNNTGATNTCGTCGGCATCGGCNGGCACCATGAACAGCAGCACGGCGTTGCGCTCGATGTGGCGCAGGAAGCGCAGGCCCAGGCCTTTGCCCTCGCTGGCGCCCTCGATGATGCCGGGGATGTCGGCCATCACGAACGAGCGGTTGTCGCGGTAGCTCACGATGCCTATCTGGGGCTCCATGGTGGTGAAGGGATAGTCGGCAATCTTGGGGCGGGCCGCCGATACGGAGGAGAGCAGCGTGCTCTTGCCGGCGTTGGGGAAGCCCACGAGGCCCACGTCGGCCAGCAGCTTCAGCTCCAGCACCACACTCTTCTCGATGGCGGGCTCGCCGGGCTGGGCGTAGCGCGGGGTGCGGTTGGTGGAGCTCTTGAAGTGCCAGTTGCCCAGGCCGCCGCGGCCGCCGCGCAGCAGCTTCACGAGCTGGCCGTCGTCGGTCACCTCCGTGAGGTACTGGCCGTTTTCTGCGTCGTACACCACCGTGCCGCAGGGCACGTCGATGATCACATCCTCGCCGTCCTTGCCGAAGCTGCGGCCGGCGCCGCCGCTCTCGCCGTTGCCGGCGAAGATGTGGCGGCGGTATTTCAGGGGCAGCAGCGTCCACATGTTGCGGTTGCCGCGCAGGATTATGTGGCCGCCGCGGCCGCCGTCGCCGCCGTCGGGGCCGCCTTTGGGCACATACTTGGCGCGGTGGAAGTGGCGCGAGCCGGCGCCGCCCTTACCCGAGCGGCACAATATCTTGACGTAGTCTATGAAGTTTGAATCTGCCATGACGATGGTTATGAGGTTTCTCAGTTATAACGCCCGCGGGCGGCGCAGAGTTGCCGCCGGCATCCGGGAGATATGCAAAATTAACAAAAATCCCGCATTATTTTGTGATGCCCGCCATATTTCATAACTTTGCCGCCGAAAAACCCACACTCAACACCTTATGAAGAAGATTTTACTCACAGCAGCCGTGGCCCTGGCCCTCACGATGGCCGCCTGCGGCCCCAAAGGCCCCACGGGCGACACCAAGGCCGATGCCAAATATCTCGTAGAGCAGTGCGTGAAGGCCCAGAAAGACGGCAAAGACCAGGAGGCCAAGAAGCTCACCGACGAATACATGAACTACTACAAGGAAAAAGGCACGGCCGAAGCCGCCGAATTTGCCTTCGCCGTGCTCGCTGCCATGGGCGACCTGCCCGCCGACGAGCAGAAAGCTATCATAGGCCTCAACTGATGAAGGACAATCCCACCATAGCGGTCTATTGCAGCGCCGTCGACTCCCTGCCCGACCACTGGCAGGAGGGCGCGCGTGTCACGGGCCGGTGGATAGGCTCGCACGGCGCCACGCTGGTCTACGGCGGCGTGGCCGCAGGCCTGATGACCACCGTGGCCGCCGCCACCCACGAGGCCGGCGGACGCGTGGTGGGCGTCGTGCCCACGCGCCGCCGCGACTGGNCCTCGCNCTACANCGACATAGTGGNGCCCACCAGCGACCTCAANGAGCGCAAGGGCACCATGCAGCNGCNGGCCGATGCCTTCGTNGTGCNCCCCGGCGGCTACGNCACCCTCGACGAGTTCTCGACCTCGTTCAGCTACATCAACTTCACCGACCAGCCCGACAAAACCATCGTGGTCTACAACCCCGACGGCCTCTACGACCCCCTGCTCGAGCAGCTGCGCCGCATGGTCGACGCCGGCCTGCTGCGCCCCGCAGCCATGGACGTGCTGCGCGTGGTCACGCGACCTGACGACATAGCCCGCGAGCTCGACACGCTGTTTAAGAAATGAGCAAGAGCCCTCTCTACACCCGCAGCGGCGACCGCGGCACCACCTCGCTCGTGGGGGGCACCCGCGTGGCCAAGCACGACGCCCGCCTGGAGGCCTACGGCACCCTCGACGAGCTGAACAGCCACCTGGGGCTGCTGGCCTGCGCCCCGGCCCTCGACGAGCGCGACCGCGCCACGCTGGCCGCGCTGCAGCACCGCCTCTTCGATGCCGGCACCCTCCTGGCCACCGAGCCCGAGAGCCGCTGGCAGCCCGCGCCGCTGCCCGAAAGCGCCGTGCAGCAGCTCGAGAGCGAAATCGACCGCCTCGACGCCGCCCTGCCCCCGCTGAAGCAGTTCATCCTGCCCGGCGGCCACCCCGATGCCGCCCGCGCCCACGTGGTCCGCACCGTGGCGCGCCGCGCCGAGCGCCGCATGACGGCCCTGAGCGCCGCCGGTGTGGACGTGAGCCCCGCGGCCATGCGCCTGGTCAACCGCCTCAGCGACTACCTCTTCGCGCTGGCCCGCACCATCAACGTGCGCACCGCCACCCCCGAAGTGCTCTGGCAACCCGCCTGACCGAAACATCTGCCCCTGGAGTGGAAAAAATGGGCATTTGTTTGGAAATGTGGGCAAAAAGTGCTTACTTTGCAACTCGAAATATCGGCCGGCGGGTGCACGAAGCGCTCGCCGAGTCGAAAACACGCTGTTAATAAGACTAATACACAGATATGTACGTAGCAATCATTGTACTCACAGTAATCGTGGCCGTGCTCCTCATCGGCATCGTGCTCATCCAGAAATCCAAGGGCGGCGGCCTGTCGTCGCAGTTCGGCGGTGCCGGCAACGTCATGGGCGTGCGCCAGACCAACGACTTCCTGGAAAAAGCCACCTGGACCCTGGCCGGTTGCATCCTGGTGCTGTCCGTAGCATCGGCCTACACCATGCCCAAGGCCCACACCGGCGCTGAGGTGCGCACCGCTGCCCCCGCCGCCACCCAGCTGCCCGCTGCCAACCAGTTCGACACGCAGGCTCCCGCGCCCGCTCCCGTGGCTGCACCCGCCGAGGCTCCCGTGGCTGAATAAGGCATAGACACAAACATCACCGGCCGCGTGCGGGCATAGGAAATATGCCCGGGCGCGGCCGTTCACACACATCCGCAATAGAAAACCGCCGCCATAAATCCCTTTTATGGTAAAATATCGAGCGGAGGCGCAGAGAATATAATAATGATAAACATTAAAGATAGTGACAGCGCCCGAAGGGCACTTCTACCTCTAAAAAATAAAACTCTGCGCCTCGGCGCGAGGCCATTCCGCGACACTCCGCTCCTCGCCAAGAGATATGTATTTTTTAACAACAGTATTTTCACATTGACCTGATGAATCGTTCCGATCTCGAACTGATGGCCCCCGTGGGCAGCTACGAGTCGCTGCACGCCGCAATCGACGCGGGCGCCGATGCCGTGTATTTCGGCGTGGAGGGCCTGAACATGCGCGCCAAGTCGAGCGCCAACTTCACCCTCGACGACCTGCGCGACATCGCCGCCACCTGCCGGGCGGCCGGCGTGAAGACCTATCTCACGGTCAACACAATAATCTACGACGACGAGCTGGCCACCTGCCGCGCCATCTGCCGCGCCGCGCGCGAGGCCGGCATCTCGGCCGTGATAGCCTCCGACATCGCCGCCATATCCATCGCCCGCAGCGAGGGCGTGGAGGTGCACATCTCCACGCAGTGCAACATCAGCAATATCGAGGCCGTGCGTTTCTACGCCGCCTTTGCCGACGTGGTGGTGCTGGCCCGCGAGCTCAACATGGACCAGGTGCGCGCTATCCACGACGCCATCGTGGAGCAGGACATCCGCGGCCCCCACGGCGGCCTCGTGCGCCTCGAGATGTTCTGCCACGGCGCGCTGTGCATGGCCGTGAGCGGCAAGTGCTACCTGAGCCTGCACCAGATGAACAGCAGCGCCAACCGCGGCAGCTGCACCCAGATATGCCGCCGCGGCTACAGCGTGACCGACCTGGAGACCGGCGACGCGCTCGAAGTGGACAACAAATACATAATGTCGCCCAAAGACCTGTGCACCATTCATTTCCTCGACCGCATGATCGAGGCCGGAGTGAGGGTGTTCAAGATAGAGGGCCGCGCCCGCGGGCCGGAGTATGTGCGCCTGGCCGTCGAGGCCTATTCCGAGGCCCTGGACGCCGCATGCAAGGGCCCCGAAAGCTACACCCCGGAACGCATCGCGGCCTGGCGCGAGAGCCTGGGCAAGATTTTCAACCGCGGCTTCTGGAACGGCTACTATATGGGCCAGCGCCTGGGCGAATGGTCGGCCAAATACGGCTCGTCGGCCACGCGCGTCAAGCACTATGTGGCCAAGGGCGTGAAGTGGTACTCGCGCCTGGGCGTGGGCGAGTTCTTCATGGAAGCCGGCGAGCTGCACGTGGGCGACGAGGTGGTGGTCACCGGTCCCACCACGGGTGCGCTGGTGTTCAAGGTCGAGGATATCCGCGTCGACCTCAAGTCGGTGCCCCGCGCCGTAAAAGGCGATGCTTTCTCCATTCCTGTGCCGGCCAAGATACGTCCCGCCGACAGGCTTTACCGCTGGGAAGACACCGGCCGCAAATGATTTTTTTGATTAAGCGCAGCCATGAAACTCAAGCCGGAATTCATTGAGTCGCTCGACGCCCTGGGCGAGGCCTACCGCGAGCTGCCCGCCGCCCTGGAGGGCGAGCCGGAGGTGAGCGTGCGGCTCAACGCGGCCAAGGGCGTCCGCCCAGCCCCCGGCCTCGACCCCGTGGCGTGGTGCCCCGGAGGATTCTATCTGCCGGAGCGCGTGCCCTTCACCTTCGATCCGGCTCTGCATCAGGGCCTCTACTACGTGCAGGATGCATCGTCGATGGCCCTCGCGGCTGTGGCAGCCATGGTGGCCACGGAGAGTGGCGGGGCGCCCCTGCGCTGGCTCGATGCCTGCGCCGCTCCCGGCGGCAAAACCACCGCCATAGCCTCGCAGCTGCCAGCCGGCAGCGTACTGGTGGCCAACGAGTTCGACCAGCGGCGCTACGGCTCGCTGGTGGAAAACGTGGCCAAGTGGGGCGACCCGCGCGTGGCGTGCGTGCGCGGCGATGCCGCGCGTTTCGGCCGCATGGCCGGAGTGTTCGACGTGGTGAGCGCCGATGTGCCCTGCTCCGGCGAGGGCATGATGCGCAAGGACGCCGAGGCGGCCGCGCAGTGGAGCCCCGCGCTTGTGGCCGACTGCGCACGCCAGCAGTGGCGCATCGTCGACGCCCTGTGGCAGTCCCTGCGCCCGGGAGGCACCTTCATCTACAGCACCTGCACCTTCAACCGCAGCGAAAACGAAGAAATAGTGGCGCGCCTCGTGGCCGAGCATGGTGCCCTGGGCGTGGCCGTGCCCGCCCTTGAGCGACCGGAGATAGTGCCCGGCATCGGCTCGCCCGTGCCCTGCTACCGCTTCGTGCCCGGCAGGCTGCGCGGCGAGGGACTGTTTCTGTGCGTGCTGCGCAAGCCCGGCCACTCACCCGCCGCTACGCCGCGGCCGCCGCGCCCCGAGCGGCCGGACAAGGCCGTGGCCGCTGCCGTGGCATCGTGGCTGCAAGGCGACTACCGGCTGCGCACCGCGCCCGACGGCTGCGTCTATGCCACGCCGGCCGAAGCCGCCGCCCTGGTGCCCGACGCCCCCGGCATGCATGTGGCCACCGTCAAAGGCCGCGACATCGTGCCCGCCCAGGCCGTGGCGCTGAGCACCTCCCTGCGCCCGGAAGCATTTCCCGCCGTCGACGTAGACTACGCCACCGCCCTCAGCTACCTCCGCCGCGAAGCCGTGGCGCTGCCCGAGGCTCCGCGCGGCATCGTGCTGCTCCACTACGGCGGCCGCCCCCTCGGCTTCGCCAAGAACCTGGGCAACCGCGCCAACAACCTCTACCCCCAGCCCTGGCGCATCCTCAGCACCCACACCCCCACCCCACCCCCGCAGGTAGCATCCCAAAAAGTTAACGGCGGGGCACCCAATCGTTGAGGTATTTTTGCCGTGCAGCCGAGGGCATGTAGCTAACTTGAAGTTGTAGCCGCAGCGTGATAGTTGTGATTGCCTATTTTTTTTGCACTGCACAATCCAACACACCGCGAAATTAACGTCATGGTCATTGTGTTGTGATTTGCCTATTTTTTCTTATTTTTGCACTGCACAATCCAACTTAATGTGGTTGTCTTCGATGTGCCGTTTGTTGTGATTTGCCTGTTTTTTCTTATTTTTGCACTGCATAATCCAACTATTTAAGACCACGGCGCATGTTTATTTCAGTTGTGATTTGCCTGTTTTTTCTTATTTTTGCACTGCATAATCCAACGATCCGCAACCGTGTAAATAGCCGCAACAGTTGTGATTTGCCTGTTTTTTCTTATTTTTGCACTGCATAATCCAACTAAAATATTGTTGTAACTTTGCAGTGTCAAGTTGTGATTTGCCTGTTTTTTCTTATTTTTGCACTGCATAATCCAACGCCGCCGAAACCGAGGAGGCCGAATTGACGGTTGTGATTTGCCTATTTTTTCTTATTTTTGCACTGCATAATCCAAC
>WFLX010179044.1_pt1 | contig 17103 bp, 3 predicted proteins | sample 4967041 | NCBI WGS metagenome assembly WFLX01 (sample SAMN12857096, study PRJNA449069) | gut metagenome | isolation source: stool from male and female vole | host: Microtus ochrogaster | place: USA:Florida | collected 2017 | reverse complement strand
TCTACTAGATAAACAGTTTATTATTTCTTCTACAAATAGTTTTTCATAATACACTGCTTTCTTCATATAGTCATACAACTCTTCTTTTGAGCATTCTCCTCCCAATAAAGCCTTTAAGCACTTGTTTCTTGCTACAAAGAGATTTTGTTTTTGAATTTGCAAATAATTATTTAGTATATTATACTTTTCATCAGTTATCTGACTGCAGAAAAACAAGTAATTCACTCTATCAATATTACATTCTGTATGTTCAAGTAAAAGATGTGTAATACGAATATCTGCAATCACATTATTCATTTCCTCGAAACGACATATTCTTTCATAGCAACTTAATCCAAAAACTCCTTCTTCTTCAAGATATGGTTCATACAAAGCAATGTTATCTCCTTGCAAATAATCAAAATATACTTGAGCTAACATTTTAGTAGACAAATGGAATCTTTCATAACTTGGATTATACTTGTGAATATAAATCTTTCTAGAACTCAATTGTTTTCTTTCAGACTCATAATCAGAATATGATAATTTATTATGTTCCAATTTACCCATTTTATAATATACCAAGTACAACACTTCTTCTTCATCATCAAAACCATAAATCATATTTTGATGAAAAAAACTTCCTTCTCCACTCGATTTTTTATCATTCAATCTGTCATTAATGAATACTTCAACATAACATCCAAGTTTTATCTGCATTTTTATATACTGTAGTTCTGTGCAACCGATTATGTCCAAATCTTCCAAAGTTCTGCAATGATAGTCAATAAAAGGATTCGTTGTATAAATACTCCAATCCTTATGTTGATTAACAAGATAATCAATCGGCAGCCAACCATTTTTATCAACAAATAACTGTACATAATTTGAAAATAACCATTCGTAATACATACTATTTCCGAGATTTATGCCAAATCCTATTTTCCACTCATCATCGTTATCTAATTCACAAATCAGAATAGTCTCACTCGAATATGTATCATCTGAATACTGAATATAAATACTACTATTATCTCTAAGCAGTTTGATATTTAACGGTTTATTCAAACCTGATTTAATTCTTTCATGTATCCCTTTCTGTACGGAATAAAAAATGCCATCTTTCTCAAAATTTCCTACAACTATATTATAGTGATCTAGACTATTATAATGTTCAACATTATCTTTAATTAAAAAGATTGAAATAGCACTCCACGCATTTGAATATAATTGTTTATTTATTGTAAAGCTTATTTCATCTGTCTTTTGACATTTTCTGCAAAATGCAATATTCATTCCATAATTCCATTTATTTGTAAAAAAANNTAAACGATTTNNTTCTTCTATATTATATGTCATCCTATCATTATCTACTTCCCAATTGTAGTTTTCATATCTATCAACTACTACCTCTGCAACAGCATCCGTTACATCGTAACATACCTTATCTCTTGAAGATATAATCGCCTGTAAAAATCCATGATGAGTATATGTACGAATATATGGATCATTATTAATTGGAAGTGTTTTCTTCATATTATCAACCATCTTTCTTCCTATTCTGTCAAGCCCTAAAATATAGTTTTTTCAAGGCTTTGACGTGTTTTTATTTTCCTCAAAATAGAGCTGACAATGATGATATTCGCAATATCTAGTACTGAATAGTTGAATTTGGGGTATAGCTATAAAAGCATCCTCTTTGTTTGCTTATATAAAGGATATTTTCCCTCTGTTCAACTATGATGATGAATCTTCCGTGTCTATAGGAATCATATTCCAACTTCCTTCGTTCCATCTATCATACACTGAGTGCTGACTATGCTCCTTAACAAGGTCATGCCTCACGAAAAAAATCTATCAGCTACAGCTCTTGTTTTTCTTTTGATTGTTACCGACCAGCTATTTTCAGTACAGTATTGATTATTCAGTGGACGCTTTACTACTACTTATTTAGTTGGTCTTTGCTGATGAAGTGATTATTACTTCATTGTTAACGGGGGTCTTTTTTCAAGAGACCTGTTGAATCCCTGCTTTCTCAGATACTCAACAGGATTCAACAATAGCAGCCTGTTCAGCCATATAGGTTTCCTCCACATTGCAAAGGCTATAGAAGTATCCCTTGTTATTGAATAATTCCTCGTAGGTTCCTTTTTCTACGATATTTCCTGCTTTCATCACAATAATCTCATCGTAACGTCGCAAAATATCTTCCATGAGCTTATGGGTTACAACCACCACTGTTAAATCCTTTACATCGCACAATGCTCTTTCAATCCCATATGAAATCTGATTATCCAGTGCAGATGTCGTTTCGTCTAAAAGCATAAAGGCTGAATTTCTCAAAAGAGCTCTTGCTATGGATACTCTTTGTCTCTGTCCTCCTGATAAACGATTTCCCGCCTCTCCAATTTTCTCATCAAGCCCGTTCGGCAAGCTTTCGATCAATTCCGTCAGGCCTGCGATATTACATGCTTTTTGAATCTGTTCTTCCGAATAATTCTGATAAAGACCAATGTTTTCTCTCAAGGTTCCATCAAACATGAACACACTCTGTTGGATAAATGTCAGTTCTTTATGGATATCCTCCAATTTCACTGCACTATATGGCTTACCATCAATACAAATAGCCCCTTCATCAGGCTCATAATACCTGAGAAGCATTCGTAACAGCGTGGATTTTCCACTTCCACTGGCTCCTACCAGGGCATATTTTTTCCCTTTTTCAAATCGAACACTTACATCATTTAAAACACGCTTTTCTTCCGAATATCCAAAGCCCAGATGCTCTAAAGTAATATCATTCTCACAGTTTTCTAAACGATATTGATACTCCTGTTTAGGCTCCTCTTCTGTCAAACGATTGATTTGTTCCGTAATTGATCCTATGGAATTGATTCGATTCATTATTTCAAGACTTTGTGACATACGACCTGCAAGATTATTCATTAATTGAATCAATGCCACTAGACTTCCAACTGTAATCAATCCCAAATACACAAAGTATCCACCTACGATCATAGGCAATATGAACATACAGGTACCAAGAAAGTTAGTCAAAGTATTAATCACGCCACTGGTAACAGAAAATTTTTGTTTTTTGAGTTCCACATCTTGATTAATATCATCATACAATTCTGTTGCTTTCCACGCGATATTAAAATTGTGAATCACTTCAAAACCAGATAAAAGATCTTTCGTCTTAGCCGTCAGGATCTCCAGCGAAGACGAATATATCTCTTTCCTTTTACTGAGCAGATTACGGAATCGTTGTGGCAGATAAAAGCCTATGATTCCCATCACAAATACTGCTATTGCAAGCTTGTAATTTATATAAACAACAGATACCATCGCTAATACAAAGGTTGTGACCTGCCAGATTAAGTTGAAGATATTTTCGATATAATCTGCTTCTATCATCCCAATATCATTTGTTAAAATAGAAATAAACTTCGCACTATTCTCATCAGAAAAGCTTCTGATATCCTTTTTCAAGATATGTTGAAAAATATCTCTTTTTAAGTATACCATTGTCTTTTTGATATACATTGGCTTTATAATTTTTTGTAAAATATCGATGCCGGTCATGACCAGAATGTATATCGCATAAATAGCCAATGCTTCCACAAATCTGGTAAAGCTACCACTTGAAGCAGAGTCTATACAATTTGACAGCATAAAGGCCATCAATACATTCATGGCACCCTGTATCATGCATAATACTCCCGTAATCAAAAACGAGAATTTGTACTTCCATAAGTATTTTTTCATTACTATAGTCTCCTTTGCACTATGTTGTTCTATTTACTTTTCTCTATGAATAATGCCAATTCACGGATTGTCGGAGTTTCATAAATCTGTGTGGAAAGGGTATCTCCATGATATATTCCCTCTTTTTCTGCCTCAATTTCAATGAATACTGCTTTTATAGAATCTCCTCCAATGTCAAAAAAGCTGTCTTCAATTCCAAAATCTTCTATATTTAATGTCCTTTTCCATATATTCCATAATACTTTTTCTATATGAGTCTGAGGCTGTATACTAGTCTTCTGTGTNTCCTTGATTGTTTGNGATTCTGGCAATTTTTTTCTANCNATTTTACCGTTGNCANTCAAAGGTATTTCATCTAANAATACANATNCAGAANGTATCATATAGTCANGAAGCTGTTTTTTCAATTCTAACCGCAAAGTCNCCATTGATATATCCTCTCGCTTTACGATATAGGCGCATAGATACCGGTTACGAGTATCATCCTCNNTATCAATCACAAAAGCATCCTTAATTGCATCTAAAGAGAGTATACAGTTTTTAACTTCTTCCAATTCAATACGGAATCCTCTAATCTTTACTTGAAAATCCTTTCTACCCAGGAATTCTAGATTGCCGTCCTTCTTCCATCTTGCCATATCACCTGTTTTGTAAATAATACCAGTTTCTTTAAATGAATCACTGATAAAGTGTAGCTTCGTCATTTCCTTTCGATTAATATAACCTTTCGCTACCGATTTACCACCTATATACATTTCTCCTGGAACATTTACAGGTACTTGCTTCATATACTGATCCAAAACATAAATCTGTATATTGTCAGCAGGACGACCAATGGAAACTTGCGCACTCGTATCATTTGGAGAATATTGATAGATCATACATCCTACAGTTGCTTCAGTAGGACCATACTCATTGTAAATTTTTACATTCTCAGCAAATTTGTGGCTTATCTCTCCAGCCAGTCTGCTCTCAAGACTTTCACCTCCAACAATGAATGTATGAATTTTACATTCATCAGGTAACTTCCATTCTTTCAGCATTTTTAAATGCGCAGGTGTTAATTTTATAATATTGACCTTATTCTCTGCAATTACCTTCTTTAAGGCAAACTGTCCATATTCCTCTCCATATACCACTACCTTACTTCCACTAATCAATGGAACATAAAGTGAAGTCACCGTCAGATCAAATGCTGTTCTGGAGTAAAAAGGCATGTCTCCTCCTCGTTCATCAGCATACATCTTTCTAGCCCAAAGCAGATAATTGACTAAATTACTCTGTCTGATCATGACTCCCTTAGGTTTTCCTGTTGATCCTGATGTATATATGATATAGGCTAGATTTTCCGGTGTACCTATCGCTTCAGGATTAGCAATCAGTGTATTCTTCCAATGTTCAAGAGGTTCTACACACATTCCCGAATATATAACATTCTCTAAGTAACGCTTTCTGCTTATAACGCATTTTGCCCCACTATCCTGCAAAATGAAGCTTTTTCGTTCTGATGGATAATCCACTTCTATTGGTACATATGCTGCTCCTAGTTTCATGCTTGCAAGCATACCTATCATATAATCCTGGGAACGCTCTAACATAATGGCAACCACATCGTTCATACCAATATGTTGTTCTTTCAGATACTCCACTGTTTGATTGACTCTATTATTAAGCTCTTCATACGTTATTGCAACATCATTTTCTTCTATGGCAATCGTAGTAGGGGTAGCCGCTACCTGTCTCTCAAATAATTCAATCACAGTTTTAGCCGTAATATTGCAATCCGTCTCATTCACTTGTTGCAACATTTCCATATCATTCTTCGAAATGACACATATATCAGCTACTCTTTGAGAAGGAATACTTACTATCTTTTCTAATATGATCAGCATGCTTTCTGAAAATCTTTTGATTGTATCTGACTCAAATAAATCCACATTATATTCGAAATTAAAATAATACTCCTTACCCTCCTCATAGGCAGTCAAGGTCAGATCAAACTTGGAGATATTGTTTTTTGCGCATAGAAGTCGAAGCTGTAAGTCTCCCTCAATTGCCTGCTCATCTGGATTTTGCAACACAAACATAACATCAAACAATGGATTTCTGTCTGCCTCAGTTCTTATTTGCAGCATGTCTACCAGTTCATTAAACTGATAATCCTGATGTTCAAATGCATGAATCGCTACATCCTTTACTCCCTCTAGAAACTCTAGGTAACTCATTGCTCCATTCACCTGGTTGCGCAGAACAAGTGTATTAACGAACATGCCCATGATTGTTTCAAATTCCATGCATGTTCTTCCCATAACAGGTGTTCCCACTGTAATATCTTCTTCTCCTGAATATTTGGACAGCATAATCAAGTATGCGGATAATAGCACCATAAATGGCGTACATTCCTGTTGTTTTGCCATCTGATTAATTTCTCGTGTCAGTTGCTTGTCTAACTTAAACTCATAGTTCGCTCCTCGATAGCTTCTCTTCTCAGGTCTCTTGTAATCACTTGCCAATTCCAGTGGTGGCACTTTTTTTTCGAATTGTTTTTTCCAAAACTCTTCGTGAATTTTTTGCTCCTGTGAATTTGCGTATACACGATTTTGCCATTCTGCATAATCCTTATACTGATACTCCACTTCAGGCAGTTCTATTCCTGCATACAGCTGTCTCAATTCTCCAATGAATAGCTCCATAGTGATTCCATCTGAAATAATATGGTGCATATCAATCATAAAATATCTTTTCTGCTCACTTGTTTCAATGACCTTAGCCCTGATCAATGGTGCACGCCATAATTCGAACTCTTCTACCCAGTCTTCTGGCACAAATTCATTATTCTTATCTTGTATATATGGCAATCGGAATTCAATCTTATCCTCAATTACCTGCACAATCTTCGAACCACTCACTCTAAATGCGGTTCTAAAAATCTCATGTCTGTCTATTATTATCTGAATGGCAGCTTCCATTCTATGGATGTCAAATTCTCCTATGATCTCAAAAAACATAGGTATATTATAGCTTGTTCCAATTCGTCCAGTTTTCTGCAGAGTATACAGTCTTTTCTGTGCATAGGACGCCTCATATTCTTCCTGGTGTTCTATCTTTCTAATTTCTGTATATATACTCTTTTGCATGGAGGAAATGAGTTCTTTCATCTTTAGAACAGTCATATCCTCAAAGAAGCTACTAAGTGCAATATCAACATGAAAACGTCTTTGAAGCATCGCCTGCATACGCAATATGGAGATAGAATCTCCTCCTAATTCAAGAAAACGATCTGTTGTGCCAATATTCGACTTTCCAAGAATTTTTTCCCACATCTCCACCAGTTCTTCTTCTATAGCATTTTCTGGCTTCTTATATTCACTTACCGTTTTGATCTGCTGTGGTTCTGGTAAAGCTTTTTTGTCTAACTTACCATTTGAAGTCAATGGCAAACGATCCATATAGATGTATTTTGCAGGAATCATGTAATTAGGTAATGTCTGACGCAAATACGCAATCAACTCATCATCTGCAATTTTTAAGTCTGCAACAATATAGGCACACAGATAATGCTTATCGCTGTCATGATCTGTCTTTACAAGTACAACAGCCTCCCTAATGTCCTTGTGCTTTTGCAGATTTTCTTTTATTTCATCAAGCTCAATACGATACCCATTCACCTTTACCTGATCGTCAATTCTACCAATATACTCTAGATTGCCGTCTTCACACCATCTTGCCAAATCTCCCGTTTTATACAATTTTGATTCTCCATCTTTTTGCACAAAACGTTCCTCTGTCAAGGATTCATTACCGAAATATCCTCTGGCTACTCCAATTCCACCGATATATATTTCTCCCACAGAATATTGAGAACATTCTTTACCAAATGGATTCATAACATAAATTTGCATATTATCAATCGGTTTTCCTATAGACACTTGAGGAGTATCTTCTTTAGGTGAATATTCATGAATCATACAACCAACAGTTGCCTCTGTGGGACCGTATTCATTCATAATGCGAATCTTTCCACCAAACTGATGTGTGATTTTCTCTGCAATATCTCTTTCAAGCTTCTCTCCACCCACAATGAGACATTTTATGCTAGTATTTTGAGGAATTTTCATTTCCTGCATAATTCTCAAATGAGACGGAGTCAGCTTTACAATATCAACCATATTATCTGTCACCAGCCTGTTCATACTTTTAACTGTTTCATCTCCATAAATAAACACTGTACCTCCGCTAACTAAAGGCACATATACAGATGTTACAGTCAGGTCAAATGACACCTGAGAGTATAAAGGCATATTAACCTTTGAAAAATCACCATATTCCTTNCACGCCCNANAAATATNATTANTCAATNCNGCCATGTNCTATCATAANNCCCTTAGGTTTTCNTGTGGAACNCGATGTATATATCACATAAGCTAAGTCCTGTGGATATATCTTATCTGACAACATCCCTTCTTCATCTTCTCCAAGGTGATCTGTTAATTCCCAACAGTTACAATCAAATTGCTCCTGGTCCTTCATACCTTCCGCACAAAGCAACTGTGATACATGACAGTCATCGATAATATACTGCTTACGTTCTGTAGGATATTGGATATCTATAGGAACATATGCTGCTCCAGTCTTCAGTATTCCTAATATGCCTTCCATGAACTCAATACTTCTAGGCAACATCAACCCAACAACATCTTGACTTTTCACACCATGTCGTCTTAAAAATCTAGCAATCTGATTGGCTCTTTGATTCAGCTGAAGATATGTGACAGTTCTGTCTCCCTCTGCTAATGCTATATTATCAGGATTGTTCTTCACCTGCTTTTCAAACAATTCAATCACTGTCTCTTCACCATACTGCTCCTTAGTATGATTCACCTTATTTAGCAGTTCTCTTTCCTCAGGTAGCAGTATATCAATCTCATTTACCTTATGATCCATATCATGCAGCATTTGTCCTAAAATCATTTTCCACTTATCACATAAGTTCTTAGCGATTTTATCTGGATAAACTCCTCCATTGTAATACAGAATACATTTCATGGTATCTGCTTTCTTCACGATTCTTAAGTGAAAGTCGGTATTTGATCCACATTCTTCATGTATCTCACTATACGAAAGCAGAATTTTATGTAAGTTACTTTCCTTTTCAAATAAGTTTTCCAATGGATAATGTTGGTTTCTATATCCCTGCAACACTGTCTGATGCACATCATTCAGACAGTTTCGTATTGACATACTGTCCTGAAAGCTTGTCTTCAGAACGATCATTTCATTGCCTGTCTCAATCTCACGAGATAAATCATATATGGGGCTAGAAATATATACCTTGCCACGTCCAGAAAATAGATGCAACAAAATCATCATTGCACTCATACAAAATGAATAAAATACCAACGGCTGATTCCCTGTTCTCTCCAACAATGCGGATGTCATTTCCTTATCTAGCAAGAACGCGTAGTTCTGTTGTTTTCCAGCGTTTTGTTCATTATAGGGAAAAAACTCCTCAATGACAGTCTCATCGGAAAATTGTTCCTGCCAATAGCGCTTGGCTTCCTTATACACTTCGATATGATCGAAAGCCTTTATATTTTGATCACTCATTTCCTTTATTACTCCATTCTCAATATACTCTAGTATTTCCTAAAACCTAAATTCTGCACTGCTATTCAGTTGCTCCTGAAAGTTTCTGATATCTGCTGACATTTTTTTCTGTTCCCCACTGTCAATGATCTGCAGATCTTCTATTTTGATCTCTGGTGTATTCAGAACCTTATACAAAAATTTACTGTACGTATCTGCAAATTCTTTAATATAACCTTCATCAAACAGTTCCGTACTATATTCAATTTGGAAATCCACATGATCCGTGCCCTCAAATGCCATAAGTGTCAAATCCAGTTTAGAAATCTTCAAATTAACCGATAACGGTACAATATGCAATTCTTCAATTTTTCGTTGAATACTTGGTTTTGGTTGCATAACAAACATCACATCAAACAAAGGATTCCTTCCCTGCTCCGTTTTACAACCTATATTTTTCACTAATTCTTCAAAAGGATATTCCTGATTGTCATATGCTTCCATTGCAGTTTCTTTAACTTGTTTTAAAAACGTTAGGTAATCATCAGTGTCTTCTACTCTGTTCCTTAATATGACCGAATTGACGAATATTCCAAGGATTCTTGTCAAATCAGGGTGTGGTCTTCCCATCATTGGTGTTCCAATTGCAATATCTGTCATTCCAGCTAATCTCGCCAACGTCAAATCAAATACTGACAGAAGTATCATAAATGAAGTACTACCTGTTTTCAAAGACAGCTGCTTTAGCTTTTTATAAGCTTCATTATCCATATCAAAGGAATAGATATCACCTGTATAATTCTTCTTGCCAGCGCGCTGTTTTGGCTCACACAGATTCATAGGAGATAATTCACGTAACTGATTCAACCAATACTGTTCCTGTGTGAAATAAGCATCCGATTTGCAGAATACCTCTCTCTGCCACTCAGAGTAATCCTTATACTGATAAAGGAGATCTGGTAGCTCTATTCCTTCATAGCAGGAAAGCATTTCCTCTAAAAAGATTCCAGCAGACATTCCATCGGAAATAATGTGGTGCATATCCAACATTAATATAGTTCTTTCCTCTGGAAGATGTAACAGTACTGCTCTTAACAATGGTACCTGGTTTAAATCAAACTCGCGAATATAATCCAAAGGACTCCAATCTGCTTTAGCCGTTTCCTCTTCCAATACAAACTCTGCGGACTCATGAATACACTGTACAATTTCTGAATTCTCCCCTGCAATTGCAAAAGATGTTCTCAATATTTCATGTCTTTGAATCAGTGTTCTTATTGCTGCTTCCAGTTTGTCCTTGCTGTATGTGCCCACTAATTCCACAAAAACTGGCACATTATAACTAATACCTGCATGCCCCGCCAACTGCACTGTATACATTCTCTTCTGTGGTGAAGAAGCTGGATATACCTTCTTATCTTCAAGTCTTTTTATTTTCTGGTACAAGCTCTTCTTAGAGCGTTGCAAATGAACACTTAATCTTTCAATATCAGAATTTTCAAAGATATCTCTTACAGAAATATCTGCCTGATATTTTTTGCTGATAGCACCAACCATCCGGATGGAAGCTAGTGAATCTCCACCAAGTTCAAAGAAGTCATCTTTAATTCCAACCTCATCCACCTTAAGAATTTCTTTCCATAATTCTACCAATTCTTCCTGCAACTGATTTTTTGGTGCCTCATATCCGTTTTGTTTTTCTCTTTCCAAAACTGGTAAAGCCTTCTTATCTAACTTTCCATTTGATGTCAAAGGATATGAAGCTACAAATCCAAAGCTATCTGGAATCATATATTTTGGAAGTTTTTTGCATAAACGTTCTCGGATCACGCTAGTAGAGATTTCTCTTTCCTGTATCAGATATGCACACAGATAAATATTACCTACTGCGTCTCTTCGATCAACAACTACTGCCTCACGGATTTCAGGCATTTCCAGCAATACAGACTGGATTTCCTCCAATTCAATTCTAAATCCTTTTACCTTTACCTGATGATCCTCTCTGCCTAGGAACTCTAATGTACCGTCCTCTTTCCATCTGCCCATATCGCCAGTCATATACAAGCGTTTTCCCTCATGAAATGGATGGTTCACGAAACGTTCCTCCGTCAATTTTTCTTTATTATTATAGCCTCTAGCAACTCCCTCTCCTCCAATGTACATATCACCAACAACATTTACTGGAAGCAACTGCCGATTTTTTCCCAAGACATAGATTTCAGTGTTGTCTGCTGGTATACCAATAGACACACTACTTCCCTTGTCACCTAGTCTGTAACGATAGATCATGCAGCCTACAGTTGCCTCAGTAGGACCATATTCATTATATATATCAATGTTCCCACCGAATTTATGAGTAATCTGCTCTGCCAAAGATGTCTCCAGATTCTCTCCACCTACAATCAATGTTCTTAATCGACAATTCTGAGGCAATTCTATTTCTTTCAACAATCTTAGATGCGCTGGAGTCAGCTTCATCACTTCTACTCGATTATCCTTAATAATTTCTCTAATAGCATAGTTACCCAAAGAGTTATCATATACTATCAGATGATTGCCTGTAATCAGAGGCGCAAAGATAGTCGTCACTGTCAAATCAAAGGAAACCATGGAATAAAAAGGCATATTAGCATCTGGATGGTTCAAATAGTTCTTAGCTGCCCATACAATATAGTTCACCAAGCTGTGATGCTCAATCATGACTCCCTTAGGTTGTCCTGAGGTTCCAGATGTATAAATGATATATGCCAAATGTTCCATACTAGGTTTTTTATTCAAATTCTCATGGTCAAAACCCTTCAAAGGAATGTCAGAGAAACACAAAGCTCTTCCACCCATTTCCAGCACATCTGGTATATTCTTTTCCGTAAGTATATATCTAATGGAACAATCCTGTATCATATATTGTTTTCTCATCAGTGGACAGTCAGGTTCTATTGGTACATAGCAGGCGCCTGCTTTCAAAATTGCAAGAATAGTAATCAGCATCTCGCAAGAACGCTCCATCATAATACCAATGATTTCATTTTCTTTTATTCCTTCCGCCAACAACCATCTAGCCAACTGATTTGCTCTGTAGTTCAACTCCTGGTAGGTAAGGCTCTTCTCGTTTTTTGCAACAGCTACTCTGTCTGGAGTCCTGCTAACCTGTTCCTCTATTAATTCCACTATGGTTTTCTTAGGGATAGATACCTGCGTAGAATTAATATTCTGGTAGAATTTCTTTTCTGTATCAGACACAGCATCAATCTCTGATATCAACAAATCTTCTTTACCACAGATTTGTTGTAATATTTTTTGATATCCATCCAAAAATCTCTTAATGGTCTCTTCTCGGAATAATGCTACGTTATACTCTATTTCCACCTTCAGACCTGTAATACTCTCAGAAATCAACATGGTTAAATCCAGTTTTGAATTCTTTCTGTCTGTTCCATAAGGAATCAATTTCGTTTTTCCAATAGACAAATCCTGTTCTTCCAGATTTTGCATTACAAACATGACATCAAATAGTGGATTTCGACTTCGATCATACTGCGTTCCCTGAAGCTCCAAAAGATCATCCAACTGATACTCTTGATTTTCATATGCATTAAGACAACAGTTTTTAACATTCTGTAAGAAATCCAGATAACTTTCCTTTCCATCCAGAGGGGTTCTCAGCAATACTGTGTTGACAAACATTCCTAATACATTTTCCAATTCAGCATGAGGTCGTCCCATGATAGGCGTACCTACTACGATATTTTTCTGTCCAGACCATTGATATAACAAAACGTGGAACGCAGAATACAAAATCATAAATAACGTAGTTTCTGTCTTTTTGGATAACTTTCTTAGCTCAGTTTCAAGATTTCCAGCCAATTCAATACTATCAACGTTTCCTAAGAAGGTTCTTTCCTTTGGTCTTTCGAAATCATATGGCAATTCCAAAGGCTCGAATGTTTCCTTCAAATTCTGGATCCAGTACTCTTTCTGCTTACTGTAATTCTTAGAATACTGATATGTATGATTTTGCCATTCTGAATAATCTTTGTACTGCAATGTGAGAGGTTCAAGTGTCTGTCCTTCATAAAGACACTTAAACTCTTTCATAAAGATACCTGCAGAAGCTTCATCAGAAATAATATGATGCATATCCAGGAGCATAATATTACCTTGCTTTTTGCTCTTAATCACTGTGCAACGCAACAAAGGAGCTTTCTGTAAATCAAACTCCTTTACATATTTCTCAGCGACAAAATCATCCTGGTCTTCAACCACATCTATATGAAATTCCACCTCCGACTTTATCTTTTGAACAAGCTTCTCATCTTCCATGACAAATTCTGTTCTCAAAATTTCATGACGCTTTATCAATTCGCATATTGTATGCTCTAATCTGCTGACATCCAATTCTCCTTCCAGCTTCCAGAAAACTGGCAGGTTGTAACCAGTTCCAGCATTTGCACCTGTCTGTATGATATACATTCTGCGCTGTGCTGCTGATGCTTCATAAAAATCACTATCTTTTGCCTTTTCAATATGCTCCTCTTCTCCAGTTCCCACACGACTGATGTATTGTAAAAGCTTGTCAATAGTTGGATTCGCAAAGATTTCTCGAATCGGTACTTCTACCCCTTTTTGCTTTTTGATTGCCGCCGACAGCTGAATACATTTCAAGGAATCTCCACCTAATTCGAAAAAGTGATCTGTCACTCCTATTCCTTTTATTCCCAGAACAGTCTCCCATATTTGAACCATCTCAATTTCTTTTCTGTTCTTTGGCGCAACATATGTTTCTCCTGTCTCCATACTTGCAGTCACTTCTGGTAAGGCTTTGCGATCAATTTTACCATTTCTGGTCAATTCAAACTTTTCCAACCATACAAATCGTGCTGGCACCATATGTTCAGGCAATTTTTCCCTTAATTTTCTCTTGATATCCATCTCCAAATAAGGTTTATCACTGACATAATACGCACATAAATACTTATTGTTATTAACATCCTTTTTGGCTAAAACTAAGGCGTCCTTTATGTTATCAAATTTAAGCAGATTATTTTGGATCTCATCAAGTTCCACTCGCATGCCTCTAATCTTAACCTGGAAATCCACTCTGCCTATATATTCAATATTTCCGTCCTGTCTCCAACGAACTAAATCTCCAGTTTTATATAAGCGCTCAGTTTTATCGTAAGGATTAGATACAAAGAATTTTTCCGTCAACTCTGGCTGATTATAATATCCTCTTGCTAAACCAATTCCTCCCAGATATAGCTCTCCCACAACGCCAATGGGTACAAGTCGTTTAGAGGAATCTAAAATATAAGCATCATAATTAAGTAAAGGTTTTCCGATTGCTATCTTTTCATTCTCTGCCTCATCTTGGCACTCATAAAGCGTCGCATTGATAGTTGCTTCCGTTGGTCCATAAATATTGATGACATGTTCACATGACAGCTTTGTTCTTATTTTCTTATAAAGCTCTGTTGTAAACTCTTCACCAGCCAATATCAGATATTTCAAATGAAGCCAGCTAAGATCTCCCTCACTTACAATGCTTTTAATCATTGCAGGAACCGCATTCAAAATATCAATCTCATCACTTTTAAGAATCTCCAAGAACCTTTTTCTATCAAGCTTCTCTTCCTTTTTCAGTAAACGTAATGTACCGCCTGTGGTAAGTGGTAGCAATATTTGCTGAATAGAAGGGTCAAAGGTCAATGGTGACATCAAAACATGATGCATATTATTGAAATCATATAACTCATATAATCCAAACAATTGATTTAACAGACTTTGATGTTCTATCATGACCCCTTTAGGGTTTCCTGTTGTTCCAGAGGTATACATGATATATGCCAGTTCATCTATCTGCATATGACTCTCTGTCATCTCTGTCACTTGCATGTTTTCTATTTCTTCCATATCAAAGAAAACATATCTGCCTGCATGTTCCTTTTCCATTGTCTGATTATGAGTCTTTCTTCCAAAAATGATTTTTACCTGACTGTTCTCCAGAATATATTGAATTCTATCCTGTGGATCATCTGGAGCGATTGGGACATAAATCATCCCTTGCTTCATAATTGCCAACATTGCAGCTACGGCCTCCACAGAAGCCTCATCTATGACTGCCACAGCCATATTTCCTTCTACTCTGGTGTTATACAATCCCTGAGAAATACAATTCACCATCTGCTCCAATTCTTCATAGGTAACTGCACGCTCCTGATCTTTGAGCGCAATCTTACTTTTATTTTCTGAAGCAGTCTTCAAGAACAAGGAATACACCGTAGTTCCAAGATCAAACTCCTTCTTCCTGTTCTGATAGTTCTTCAATATTTCCAGATTATCCCCATATACAATATCTAACTCCTTTACGAGGCGGTCAGGATTACTAAGTACAGAACACAACAAACCCTTGTAATTTTCTGTCAACTGAGAAATCATAGCCGCTTCATAGATATTGGTATTATAGTAAAAGTTCAAGGTGACAGTCTCGTCATTTGGAACACAGACTAAACTTAAATCATACGTAGTCTCGCTGTATGAGTTTACTTCCCCCAAAGTAAAACCAATTCTATCTCTTTCCAACTGTGATCCATAGGAAGGATAATTCTCATATACTGAAAGGTGCTTCAGCACAAAATCTCCCAATACATTTTCATTTCGTAATTCTGCTAACTGAAGATAACCATGACTAGAACAATCCTGTAAATCCGAATGAAGCTTCTGAATCAGCTCTAATACTGTGGTCTCTTCGCTGTAAGACACACGTACAAGTACTGTATTGATAAATAGGCCAATGATTCTTTCAATGTTTTTAACATCTCCTTCTCGACCTGACGAAATCACGGGAATCAACACATCCGAACAACCACTATATTGCTGTAGCAGAATTGCCCATACACTTTGAATACAGTCATTTATCGTGATCTTGTATTTCATGGAGAGTGTCTTTATTTTGTCTACGATTGCTTTTTCCAAAACAAGAGGGATATTTTTCTGCGTGACAGCCTGATTATCCTTTTTCTGCAACTTAGGCAAGGATGAATTATCTACATAGCCATTCAAATATTGACTCCAAAATTGCCTACACTCCTCCATATCTTTCTTCTCTAGCCACTTGATATAGGTCTGGTAGCTTTCTGTCTGCTTGAATACAGGTGCTCTATGTTCCAATTCTGCAAGATAACCTTCAAACAATTCTTCAAACAGAATAGAAACACTCCAACCGTCTAATATAATATGATGGCAGGTCAGCATCAGAATATACTGGTCCTGATGTGTCTGAAATACGCTCAACCTGATCAAAGGCTCCTTGGAAATCCGAAAGCCATTATTTCTATCTTCTAAACGATCTTGTTCCAATTTTGTCGCCTTTTCATCTTCCAGACATCTAAGATAGCTTTTTGTAATAAGGTGCACTTGCCATTCCTTTAATACAATTTGTAAAGGCTCTTTACCAACATCACTGACAAATATAGTTCTTAAAGCATCATGTCTGTCTACAAGCTTCTGAAAGCTTTTCTCCAACAACTCACTATTGATGCTTCCACTTATCTTCACTGTCATCTGCTCGACATATGTGGAATCATTGTCTAATAACGTATGAAATAAAATACCCTTCTGCGACGGTGAAAGTCCGAATATGTATTTTATATTTTCTCGTGATATCAATTTTTTCTCCTACCTTCCATCGTGATGTCTCTTTTCATTTTCGCTCTTCAAATAACAAATGATTCTTTCACACTCTGAATCCTGATTCATTTCCTCTTCCGGGTG
>WFLX010340982.1_pt1 | contig 17104 bp, 15 predicted proteins | sample 4967041 | NCBI WGS metagenome assembly WFLX01 (sample SAMN12857096, study PRJNA449069) | gut metagenome | isolation source: stool from male and female vole | host: Microtus ochrogaster | place: USA:Florida | collected 2017 | reverse complement strand
GAGAAGAAATAGACGAACCTGAGTTGCTATAATACATATTTTTGATTTCCACAAAACACCTCCTTACAATATAGGGGTGCAAAAGAAGTTTATGATATAATATCGCCAATCTGGTATGGTTAAATATATCTATTCTGGCACTTTTCATCGATCCACCTCCTTTGTATGATAACTACAAGCATATGCTAAGTATTCATATTTGGGAGGAATTTTTATGGCAACACAAACACCCGTAAATAATCAAATATCCATGCGCAAGATGGCTGTCACCGCTATGCTCATGGCAATGAATGTAGCGTTAAGCTCCTTTGGCGTGCCGGTTCCCGGCGGTCATCTATATTTAAACGATATTGTCATCTGCACTGCCGGCATTTTACTAGATCCCTTCTATGCATTTCTTGTAGGCGGGGTTGGTTCTTTTCTGGGTGATTTCTTCTTTTACCCCACCCCGATGTTTGTATCTCTGGCAGCCCATGGTCTACAGGCTATCGTCCTATCTCTGTGCACCCGTCATCTCTTTAAAAACCGAAAAGCTATAGCCTCTGGAACCGGAGTTTTTCTGGGGGCGATCATCATGGTAGCCGGATACTCTTTAGGCAGGGCTTTCCTTTACAGCACCCCGGAATATGCTATCCTGAAACTGCCTTTCCAGATCCTTCAGGCAGCTGTGGGCGCCATTGTATCCATGGTTCTGTGCTTTAAGTTTAAGCTGTTGGAGCTGTATTATAAGATGGGATAGGTGGTTAGTATCATTAAATTAACGTTTAGATGGTTTACAAAAAGAAATATGAAAGCCCGGATAAACTCAAATTCTACGTCGCCACGCTCGATAAAGCGTTCGCGAATTGGCTCCTTTAGAATTTGAGTTCTATCCGGGTTAAATTATTGGCTAACGAAAAACCAGCTTATGACTCTGCTATAGTTGCCCAATTCACTGTTTGGCTATTTGCTAAGAAGTGAAACATTCAACTTTAGCGGAGTTGCCAGTTGGGCATCGCGTCATTCAATAACCCAGCTCCGATGAAAAGAAATCCTTGAGGAAACAATTCGCAAACGCTTTATCGAGCGTGTTGACGAAAGGCTTTCTTTTCATCGGAGCGGCCGTCTTGCATACGCATACCCCATCTAAACGTTAATTTCATAACGCAAATTCTCGATATAAAGTCTCTCTAAATGCTACATCAGAAGCCGCTTTGGTAAGGTCACTTATCCTATCAGCCGCCAGTAAAACAGAAGTCAGGCTGGCAAAACGATTTTGCCCTTCTTCTATCCCGGCCTTCCGCTCATCGGCAAGCCATTCCGTCAATGCTTTACACAAATTATGTTCCTCTCCTTCCATTTTGTCCTCTCCTCTGGTAATAAACGCCGGAATACTCAGCATAACGCTGACCACATCAAGAGTTGCCTCGTCCATATTCTGGATCCGCTCTTTGTCCTGTTCAATAAAATGCATTAATCCCTGCTTATCATTCCGGTGTTTTAAAAACCCGATCAGCTCATGCAGGCCCGTCTCAAACATATTTTCATCAAGGTCTTCTGCTTTGATCAAATTGATATGATAATCTGCAACAAAACGTTTAAACGTTTTATTTTCTTTATTAAATTCTAACATATCATGTAAATTGGTGCAACCATCATATGGATCTTCTCCATGGTAAAACACAATTGTCGTAACGGGATTTAGTTTTTCATCCTTTGCCATGCCGGAAAGGAATTCACTGCCAGTCAACTTTTCTATCCGGTTTCTGCCCAATTCTTTTAACTGCCTTTTGTACTCGATAACATCATACTCCATACATCGAAGAGGCATGGTGTAATTCACTTTATCCTGCGCCTCAATGCCTATTACAACATAACAGTTATTGTTGCAGATAGTTTTGAGGGTATCTCGCTGCCTTTCGATATATCGGGACGTGTGCTTCTCAGATGGTCTATGATTTTGTTTCTGGTAATAGACTGTCCCATTAGCTGACAACTGGTGCGGGAAAACAACTTTCTTTCCATTATGGATACTTCCATTAATGAAATCCGCAAAAATAGCAGGTTCCGATAAATAGCTGCATATAACATTATTCTTTTGTCCCATAAATATACTCCTTACATAGTTTTGGGAAATGTGATTGATAAAACCTCTTAAGAAACAATCCACAGAATAATTTCAACGATAGAATATATACGAATCTTAGATGTGGTTATTTTATCAGATAATCAGACTTTTTACAATATTTCCATTATAGAATTCTCCCTTTTTCATAAAAGAGATAGAAATCTGCAGAGGTGTCTGATAAAATACTTGTATATCGGAGTTTAGGAAAATCGGTATTTACGGAAGGAAACGGATATGATTAATAAACCCTTATCACTGGTTGTTGATATGTATGGCTGCCCCAATCGGTGCAGGCACTGCTGGATTGGTCACATGCCAAACAAAACAATGGAAGAGAATGCTGATGTTTGGCTGGTCAATTATTTTAAGCCGTATTTTAACAATATTACATATTACAGTTGGTTAAGAGAGCCTGATTATTGTGATGATTACAAACAACGCTGGCATAAGGATAATCAGCTGTCTATCGGCACATTACCTGAACGATTTGAGCTTGCAAGTTTTTGGCGCATAGTCAGAGATCCTCAGTATATCCATTTTTTAAAGGAAATTGGTGTGAAAAAGGTTCAGCTGACATTTTTTGGCATGGAAAAAATGACGGATAAATACGTCGGTCGAAAAGGCGCATTCCATGAATTATTGGAGGCAACCGAAATCTTAATCACAAACCAGATTTCTCCAAGATGGCAGGCTTTTATTAATGAGGAAAATATAATTGAAATTGTGGAATTACAAGATCTGGCCAAAACCCTGAAATTAGAAGAAAGGTGTCACAGCTTTCAAGGAGAATTCACGTTTTTTGTACATGAAGGAAGCTGTGAGGGTGAAAATCGCAAATTATACGATATACGTATTGAAAAGCAGAATATTCCGGCATCATTAATTCCATATTATCTGGATTATGAAAATGTTTTTTCTGAACAGGAATGTTGCCGTTTACTCATGGGTGATACCTCAAATGTGGTTCACCATAATGAAAATTTGATTGTATTATACATTTCCAATTCGTATGATGTATTTTTCAATTTTACGCATATGTCAGAGTCCTGGAAAATCGGTAACTTAAAGGTCGATCGTCAGAAAGAAATAATCCACAGAATTGTGGAAGAAGATACCCCCGCACTAAATTTGGCAAGAACGATAACTGTCGGAAAGCTGGTAGAAAAATACGGAAACGAGCAATCACAAAAGGTATTTTCCATTAACGATTTCAAAACATATTTACTGAATTGCTATCTGGAAGATACATTTGAATAGTTAGCTGCTTCTTTTTTCATCAGGGATAATTCCCTTTCCCTCTCCAACCAGCAGCAGCATACCGTCCTTTACCGATACCCTGCTTTCTTTTCCCACAAATTCATTGCTCACTCCCAGAGGGTCTTCCTTTACCAGCACCGCATCCTCAAGGGAATATTTCAATCCGTGCTCGTATACCCCCAGTGCCCTGTCACCCATACAAAATACAGACAGATAACCTGACATTTCTTTGCCAAAGCAAATTTCCTCATTGCAAATTACGCGATACCATTCGTCTTTCCCGATTAGAATGCCGTAACAGCCCTTTTGTGCAAGGCTGCAAAGCAGTTGAATATTTGCTATGGTATGAGAAATCCGCCCACCGGTTCCTCCGTAAATAACAAACCTTCGAAATCCCTGTTCCAGCCCCGTCTTTACGGCACAGGCTGTATCCGTATCATCTTTTTCGGGCTTCAGCCGGATCACATTAGGGTGTTCCGGCACAACCCCCAGCGAATCAAAATCACCAATCACCAAATCGGCATTTATATTCCATTTCCTGCAATGCTCGTATCCTCCGTCACAGGCAATCACAAGATCTTCTTTTTCTGGTCTAAAAGTCAGTGATGCTGCTTCTCCTGCCCCCACAATATAACAAGTTCCCATTCTATCTCCTTCATCATCCCTTTTCCATCTGTCTGCTTTCCTCCACATCCTTGAAGATATCCCCGCACAGACGCTCTCTCATCGTCTTAGTGTCAAATGAGCGTACTGCCTCATCCTGATTTACATAAATAGCATAGCAGATCAGACGGGAAACTGTATTCATGACCAGATAGGTGATATCCTCCCCGGAAAGACTGATATCCTCTCCAAGCTCCTCTCTGATCAACTCGCGGAGAAGTACAAATAGCGGGATCTCATTATCTTTTTTCCTTCGGAAAAGTTCCCTGAGCTGCTTGCTGACCTGCGAATTATCCATCAGTAGATGAAGCACTTTAAATGCGCAGCCCACTTCCTGCATGTGCTCCTCCATATCCACCAAAATCTGCTCCATCTTTTCATACAAATCTCTTTTTTTCTGAAGCTGCTTATAAAGTTCTGAGCAGACTACATCCATTTCATGATACAGGGCGCCTGCCAGCATCTCTTCCTTGTTTGCAAAGTAATCGTAAACCGTACCTTTGCCGATTCCTGCCCGGGCAGTGATTTCCGAAACCGTAAGACTGCTTAAATCTGCACCTTCCATAAATAATTCCGCTACCGCTTTATAAGCGGCAAGCACCTTGGGCGATAATTCCTGTTTTTCCATCCCGGCCTCCATGTGATGACCTTTTCATGTCACTCTTCCAAATATTTACTTTATAGGAAATTACAAAATAACTTGCAGCTTACTACTTTTCAGAAGTCTTCTTTTCCCGTGAAAATATATCATAAATACAGGGAATCACTACCAGCGTAAGCAATGTACCATAAACCAGTCCGCCGATGGTAACGATGGCCATTGGTTTTGCCATCTCTGAACCCATGTCATTACTGAACACCATAGTACACAAGGCTAAAATTGTTGTCAATGCCGTCATAAGCACCGGACGAAGCCTTGTCTTTCCCGCCGTAAGGATCGCCTCTTTCTTTTCCATTCCTTCTGCTCTTAACTGGTTCATGTAATCCACCAGCACAATACCGTTATTAACAATAATACCGGAAAGCATAACAAAACCGATCAATGCAATGACACTCAATTCGCTTCCACTGATCACCAGTCCCAGAAAACCACCGGTAAATGCCAGAGGAATGGTGAACATGATAATAAACGGTGAGAGCAGTGACTGGAACTGTGCTACCATGATCAAATACATAAAGATCAAAGCCAACAAGAGCATCAAGTATAACTGTTCCATCGCATCAGTAATGGTCTCGTTTTCACCGGACATTACCAAAGAATAGCCTGTGGGAACCTGGTAGTCCTTTAATGCCCGTTCTACATCATCCGACACCAGACCAACATTGTAACCATCTGCAATCTCCGCCGACACGCCAATGTATCTGGTCTGCTCCGTACGGTTGATGGACTTGGGCGAAATAGTATCTTCAAAAGATGCCAGCTCGGAAAGAGGAATCTTTTCTCTGGTTCCGTCCTGTTTCGTGCGATCGATCTCAATATTTTTAACTAAAGATCTGGTAAGTTCCATATCTGATCCATGTTTTACATAAACATCATATTCCTTGATCTCCGTCTCCAGTGTGGTAGAACTGNATGNATCCGCAAGCTTGGCATTAATCTGCTGGAAAATTTCCGCAANCGTAAGACCNTGCTCAATGGCCNTATCCCGGTCAATANGGATACGCATTTCTCCGGTGGAATCCTCCAGACCGCTGGAAACATTCTGCGTCCCTTCCACTCCTTTTACGATTTCGGCTACTTCCTCTGCTACCCTCTGCATCGTGTCGATCTCACGTCCCCGAACCTGAATGGAAATTCCACTTCCTCCTAATGCACTCATATCCATGTTGGAAGTTTCTATATCGATCTCAGCATTATTTTTTTCACAAAGGTCGGTAAGCATTTCTTCAATCTCAACTGCCAGTACTTTATTACTCTTCTTTTTGTCCTCACTTAATGAAATATATACATCCGCCGCATTAGTGGCTGTATCTCCGCTTCCTGTCAACATGCTCATGGAAGAGGTGCTTGCCATAGCTCCCACATCAGTTACTTCTTCCATTTGTAATAACCGATCCACGATCTCATCTGTAACCGCCGCAGTCTCAGCAAGAGGTGTATCATCGGGCATGGTCAGCGATAACGTCATCTGGGTACTATCCATCTCCGGCATAAAAGCCGTACCTTTCGCATAAGAAGCAATTGCACTGAGCACCAAAAGCGCCACAACTGCAAGCAGCACAATGGGCTTCCCTTTCAGCGACAAGGCAAGAAGCTTCTCATACCCGCCTATCAATGTTGTAAAGAACCTGCTCTCCTTCTGCTCTTTTGTTTTGGTCAGCATTTTGGAAGCCATTGCCGGAACCACGGTAAGGGCAATCACAAGACTTGCCAGCAGAGAGTACGCAATGGTCAGTCCCATATCTACAAACAGCTGTCTGGTAATTCCTTCGGTGAAAACAATAGGCAGAAATACACATACAGTCGTAAGGGTAGAGGCCATAATTGCACCAGCCACTTCACCGGCGCCTTCCACCGCTGCTTCTTTTGCCGAAAGACCTTCCTTGCGCATTCGGTAAATGTTTTCAATAACCACAATAGAGTTATCCACCAACATACCGATTCCAAGTGCCAAACCGGACAATGAAATTACATTCAGTGTCACACCACTGAAATACATGCACACAATGGCGGTAACAAGGCTGATGGGAATGGAACAGGCAATCACAGCCGTAGGACGTAAATCCTTAAGGAACAGGATCAGGATCAAAATCGCAAGCACTGCCCCGAATAAAATATTGTTGATAATGGAATCCATCACCAGATCAATGTAAATTCCCTGATCCATCAGGGTAATCAGCATCAGGTTCTCGTCTTCTTCCATCAATTCCTCAAATTTGTCAAGAATCTTGTCTGAAACATCACCTGTGGAATAACCGGTCTGCTTCTGAATGGTCACCATAATTCCCGGTGCTCCGTTCACATTGGCATAAATATCCGCTGAATTGTCGGTCATAAATACGTCCGCCACATCTCCCAGCGTGATCACATCCACATCGTCCATTTCCGGATTGATTAAGGGCATTTTCTTTAGTTCCTCGATATCTCTAGGCTTATCACCTACTCGAATCAGATAAGAAATCCCTTCCTCTGTCACATAACCTGCCGGCATAGAAAAGTTTTGCGCCGCCAGTAAGGCTTTTACTGTATCTACGGTAAGAACATTGTTCATATCCGCTTTATCGTAGGCGTCCTCCCTTGCCTCCTCAAGTTCTTCTTCCCCGTCTAATATCTGCTGCAACGCATCGGTAAGTTGCTCTGCCGTATCATTTAACTGCTCATATGCAGACTCGATCTGTTCTCTTCCCGCTTCCAGCTGTTCCTCGCCGGATTTGATCTGTTCCTCCCCTGCTTCCAGCTGGGATTCCCCTGCTTTCAACTGAGACTCAGCTGTGGTGATCTGCAACTCTCCCAGACTGATAGCAGTCTGGGCATTGGCAAATTCGATAGCGGCAGTAAGGTTCCCCTGATAAAGCTCAATCAGAGCAGCGTCCAGCTTGGCAATGTTTCCTTCAATGTCGGCAAGAGTGGATTTCATTTTCGTGATGGCGGCATTGTTGATAGCAACCTGAGATCCCATACTTTCATCTAATTGAGTCTTCTTATCGTTCAGCTCATTTATGGCCTTATCCAGTGCACCTATTGCTTCTTCGAATGTTTGTCCGTTCAACCCTGCATTAATACCAGCTTTCACCACATCTAACTGACTATTAACCTGCTCATCAGAAAGGGCTTCCACTGCATCTGCATCCATTCCTGTCAAAGAAGCTAAAATCTGCCGTTTAGCTGAGATGTCTTTTGCCTCATCAATCATATTAACTGTGTCTTTAGCCGTCTCTAATTTCTTTTTATTCTCCTCAAGTTCTTTTATAGCCTCATTGATCTGTGAAACTCCGGAATTATACGCCTCATTCGTCGCTTCCAACGTAGCAATCTCCGCCGTAAAGTGCACCTTCGTCGCTTCCAAATCCGCCTTTGCCGTTATGATCTGGGCTTCCGCCTCCGCAAGCTGCTTCGTTGTAGCCTCCTTTTTATCCGAAAGCTCCGTCTTCCCCTCCTCCAGTTTCAATTTATTCTCTGCAATCTCTGCCTTGCCGTCCTCGATTTCCTTACGCGAATCCTCCAGTTCCTGCTTAGAGTCTTCCAGCTTCTGCCGGCTCTCCTCCAGATCTACCTCAGAATCAGCAAGCTCCTTGCGGGCATCCGCAAGTTCTGACTGCCCGTCATAAACCTCCTGCTTCTTCTCCTCAAGCTCTTCCTTTGTCTCATCAATTTCCTTATCAATGGAACCAAAGACCTGCTCATTAATCAAATCAATCTTCTCCTGCCGGATAATCACATGAACGCTTTCTTCCAAAAGCCCGGTAGCGCTGGCCGATGCCACACCCTCAATACTTTCCAGTTCCGGGATAATCGTATTTTGGGTAAGCTCCGTAACCTCGGCGGAAGTCATGTTGTTTCCGCCTACTGCGGCAATCATGACCGGAAGCATATCCGGATTAAGTTTCATAATAATGGGATTTCCCACGGAATCATCCCAGTAACTTTTGATCTGATCCAGATTTTCGCGAATTTCCAGCGAAACGCCGTTCATATCCGTGGACTGGGCAAATTCCAAAATTACCATAGAATAGTTCTCACTGGACACGGAACTGATTCCTTCTATATTACTCACCGTAGCCATGGAAGCCTCCACCGGCTTTGTCACCACCATTTCTACTGTTTCTGGGCTGGCCCCCGGATAAGGCGTCATAACGATCACATAAGGTAAGCTGATACTTGGCAGAAGGTCAGTGGTCATTTTCGTAAAAGATACCACTCCCAGCACAATAACAAGTACCACTGCCACCAAAACTGTATATGGTTTTTTGACACTGAATTTTCCTAGCATATGTAAACTCTCCTTTTCGTCCGACCGGTCGGTCGGAATTAACCAAAAAAAGTATATTAACAAAGAATTACTCTGTCAATATACCTTTAAAGAATTTAATTCATTTTTTATATTTTCGTATATTTTCTTTGTTTTTCCACAAAATGGTCTTGTAAAAAAAGAAAATTTCGGCATATAATATAAGTAGGAATTCCCTGCTTTCCTACTTTTTAATTTTGGATGTAACCACTATGGCTGATACAGCATTTGTAAATGATGCAAGAGTAATGTCCAAAGGACAGGTAACAATACCAAAGAATGTCCGCGCCGCACTGGGTATCGAGACGGGTGACAGAGTAACATTCATTGTTGACGGCACGAATGTCCGTATGGTGAATTCCGCCGTGTATGCCCTTATGAGGCTTCAAGAGCAGATGAAAGGTGAAGCTGAGAAGGTCGGATTTCTGAGCGAAGATAATGTTGCAGAATGGATAACCAATTCCCGTCGTGAGGATAATGCGCAATGAGGGTAATGATCGATACTAACATCTTTATCTCTGCTGCACTGTTCCCGAATGGCAGAGCTTCGGATGCACTTAAAAAAGCTCTTATGCCACCATACCGGCCACTGACCTGCGACTATGTGGTGGATGAGCTTCATCGTAAATTTCAGGAGAAATTCCCCGACCGTGTAATCGAGCTCGAGGCATTCCTTTATTCTTCACTATCTGTCATCCATGTTGTGCCAATACCTGAAGAAGCTCTTGAAGCAGAAAACCTAATTCGAGATACAAAGGACAGACCTATTCTGCGTGCAGCACTTTCTTCAAATGTAGATCTGTTTCTCACTGGAGACAAGGATTTTCTGGAATCAGCTGTTAAAGACCCACGCATTATCAGTGTAGCCGATTTTCTCGCCTTATAGCTGCCAATTTTGCAGAGCAGTACCATTATCGTTCATTATGGAATTTTTCTCTTTAAACAAATTTCTGTTCGCATAAATACTTATTTCTGAATCGCTTTTTTCAGTTTACTCTTAATCCTCTGCAGCGCATTATCCGTAGATTTCTCATCCCGCCCCAAAACACGGGCAATCTCACTGTATTTCATACCTGTAAGATACAGATCCAGCACCTGCTTTTCAAAGCTGCTCAGTTCCTTCTCAATGGTCTTTTCCAGACGCTCCACATTTTCTCTGTCGATCAAAAGTTCCTCCGGATTTCTTTCCGGCTGTGAGAGCAGACTCCCCGAAATCTCCCACTCCCCATCCCTGCCATCCGCATCCTGATCAGCAGACCCGGTATAAAGGGATATGTAGGTATTTAACGGTGTGTGCTTCTGTCTCCCTGCCGCCTGAATTGCCGTGTACATCTGCCTGGAAACACACAATTCCGCAAAGGTAAAGAAGCTGGCGTCCCGTCCGGTATCATAATCTCTGACTGCCTTAAAAAGCCCGATCATGCCTTCCTGAATCAGATCATCACGGTCTGCTCCCAGAATGTACATGGACTTCGCTTTGCTCCGGACCAGATTCTTGTACTTATCCATAATATAGTCCGTAATGGCTCCCTCACCATCCCTAAGACGCAGAATCAATTCTTCATCACTGCACTCTTCATAATTCTTCTTCAATATCGTCCTCCTGCATTTCATACAGATTAATCAATTCCGCCGCAATTTTTCCTGCCAGCACCTTGTATCCCTGCTGGTTGCAATGAACACCATCAGGCATGTAATTATAAATTACCGCCGCATCATGAGAATCCAGCAAATTGGAATTATAAAGGTCGATCACCGGAATCTCATGTTCTTCTCCAAGCGTCTTCATGGCATTTGCAATCATAAACTGCGGGAGCAGATAGTCTCTCTCCTTCCGAAGCATATCATGAAGCACATTGGGAAGGGGCGTTACAAAAATAATCTTTGCTTCTGGATAATTCTCCTTAAGTCCCCGCATCAGTTCATCGAGATCTCCGATAAAGGTTCTCTCTTCCCGCTCTTCCATGGTTCCGAACTCCTCCTGCGATACACAGAATCCGTCATTCGTTCCTCCCATAACAAGGATAATATCCGCATCCTGCGGGATATCCTTATAACGATCCACAAACGCATTTTCCCAATATCTTCCTATAGAAGAGCCCCCGATTCCCAGATTTTCCACACTCCCGGCACCAAGAAGCTCCTTAAGGTAAGCCGGATACGAGTATTGCTGATAATCCTCCAGATTTTCCAGATTTGCAGCTGCTGTGATACTGTCTCCAAGGCAGACAATCTTCTTGTCAGAAAAGTCAATCCCATTATTCCTGATTATCTCCTGATTGTACTTATTTTGAAGAATCGTCTCCTCATAAGACCCCCGCTTTTTCTGATTTCCGAAGCCATCACTGCCGGACATGAAACTTCCCGTCATATCGTTTCCTGACACCGTATTTCCTGAAACACTGTTTCCTGAAACACTGTTTCCTGATACGCTGTTCCCCGACACACTGTTTCCTGATACACTATTCCCAGAAACACTGTTTTCGGATACACTGTTTTCGGATACACTGTGTTCCAAGACCCGGTTCCCTGATACATCGTTTTCAGACACATCGCCTGCAAACAGATTATTTCCGGATACCATATCTTCGAGCATACTGTTTCCGGAGATATTAGGATCAGACAAATCTCCTTCATGCACAACCTCCGAAATATCCCCGAAAGACTCCTGCCAGTCATCTTCATAGACCTGTGCCGAACTTTCAAAATATTGCTCGTTTTCCTTAATAAATTCTTCCAACGCCTGCTGATCCTGTGACAATTCACTGATTGTCATCTGAATCTGCGCCACATCTGCTCTGGTCTCCTCATAGCGCTCCTGCTGTTCTCTGATCCACTTCGCAGTGCTGTGATGCTCCATGACTTTGTTGATTCCCACAGCTGTAATCATAATGGCTGCCATCGCAATCAACATCAATAAAACTCTATTTGCTTTTCCCATTTCTTTCCCTGATTTCTACTTTCCGATTCTCTGACGGACAATCTCATAAGCAAGGACACCTGCTGCCACAGAGGCATTCAGCGAATCGATATCCCCTTTCATTGGAATCGAGGCAGTCATATCACAGTTTTCCTTTACCAACCTGCTCACTCCTTCTCCTTCACTTCCAATGACAAGTCCTATGGGTCCCGTCAGATTCAGGTCATACATCGTAGTTCCATCCATATCAGCACAGACAAACCACATTCCCTTTTCCTTCAGATCCTTAATGGTTCTTGATAAATTTGTCACTCTTGCTACCGGAGTATAATTCAGCGCTCCGGCGGAAGTTCTTGCCACCACGGCAGTAAGGCCTGCCGCCCGGTCTTTCGGAATGATCACCCCATGTGCTCCTGCCAGATTTGCCGTCCTTATGATCGCCCCAAGGTTATGGGGATCTTCGATATTATCCAGCAGAAGCAAAAAGGGTGGCTCTCCCTTTTGTTCCGCTAAGGAAAACATGTCCTCGATCTCTGCATAAGAATAGGCCGCTGCCACAGCAATCACACCCTGATGTTTTCCGGTTTCTGACATCTGATCAAGACGCTGCCGGGTTACATATTTAATAATGGCTGCCTGCTTTTTAGCTTCCCGCTTAATCGTATTGACAGGACCGTCCTGACAGCCGTCAAGAATATACACTTTATCAATGGTCTTCCCGGAGCGAAACGCCTCGATCACAGCATTTCTTCCCTCTATTGTAAATTCCTCTCCCGAAAGATCCCCCATTTCCCTTTTCTTATCTTCCATTTTATTTTCCTTCTCCGCTCTCCACATTATGTAAACCAATTTGAATTAATTCAAGTATCCTCTCTTCTTGTCCGGTAAGATACAGATAGCCGGTAAGTGCTTCCAATCCTGTTGCTATTTTGTATTCCGCAATGGTTGCGTTTTTGGCCATAGTATAAGGCTTGGCATTTCTGCCTCTTTTATACACCGCAAGCTCCTCCGGTGTCAATTCTTCCATCACTGCATTGGCAAGCTGCGCCTGGGCAGGGGCTTTTACATAGCGGATGGTCTTATTGTGAAGTTTGTTTGCCGAAGTATTTCCTTCCCCTACCACCTTTGTACGAAAAATCAGGTCATAGACCGCATCTCCGATATACGCAAGGGTAAGAGGTGAATATGTTCGGATATCCACCTCTTTTAAGTCAAAGCTCTCTTGAATCAACTGTAATAAACTTATGCTCTTTTCCATTTAACTCCCTCTCGGGTATCCTCCAGAATAATTCCTTTTGCCAACAGATCATTCCGGATCTCATCCGCCCTCTTAAAATCCTTTGCTTTTCTTGCAGCCTGACGTTCTTCGATCAGCGCTTCAATGTCGCTCTCCAGCATTTCCTGCTTTTTCTCAACGATCAATCCGCAGATATCGGAAAGCATAATGATCTCATCCTTCAGTGCCTGCAGAAATTCCCTACTGCAACCCGCCTTTGCATGAACATTGGCAAACTTGACCAGTTCAAAAATAGCAGCAATAGCATCTGCCGTATTAAAATCATCGTCCATAGCCTCGTCAAATCCGGCGATAAAGCCCTTCGCTTCTTCCAAAAGCTTCTGCTCATCTTCACTTATTGTATCAGAAACAGAATTTTCAAGCATATAGCTTAAATTGCTGACGCTGGTCACGATCCTGTCATAGCCATTCCCGGCCGCCTCCATAAGCTCCGCGCTGAAATTCAAAGGACTTCTGTAATGAGCAGAAAGCATGAAAAAGCGCAGTACCTGAAGATCATACTTTTCACTGATATCTCTTACCGTAAAAAAGTTTCCATCGGACTTGGACATCTTGTGATTATCAATATTGAGAAATGCATTGTGCATCCAATATTTGGAAAAAGGCTTTCCGTTTGCCGCTTCCGACTGTGCAATCTCATTTTCATGATGGGGAAAAACCAAATCCTCCCCACCAGCATGAATATCAATCTCCTCGCCTAAATACTTTTTGCTCATCACGGAACACTCAATATGCCATCCCGGACGCCCGTCACACCATGGTGATTCCCAGTAAGGTTCCCCATCCTTTTTGGGCTTCCAGAGTACAAAATCAAGGGGATCTTCCTTTTGATCCTCACCAGTCACAAGTAAAGAACGGTTTCCTCCCTGTAAATCATCCAGATTTTTGTGAGAAAGCTTTCCATAGCCTTTAAAGCTTCTTGTCCGAAAATATACGGTACCGTCTGCTGCCACATACGCATGACCTTTTTCGATCAGGGTTCCGATCATATCCAGCATACCGCCTATTTCTTCCGTTGCCTTGGGATGTGTGGTTGCCGGCCTTACATTCATTGCCTCCATGTCCTTTTTGCACTCAGCAATATACCGCTCGGAGATCACCGAAGCATCTACGCCCTCCTCGATTGCTTTTTTGATGATCTTATCATCTACATCCGTAAAGTTTGATACGAAGTTCACCTCATAGCCTTTGTGCTCCATATATCTCCTGACCGTATCAAACACGATCATAGGACGGGCATTTCCGATATGGATCAGATTGTACACGGTAGGACCGCATACATACATCTTCACCTTTCCCTCTTCTAAGGGCACAAACTCTTCTTTTCTCTTTGACAGCGTATTATAAATTTTCATTTTGCAACATCTGCTCCTTTCTTCCTGCGTCTGTTTTGTTCTTTTTCATTTCACGAAGTTCTCTTTCAAGATCGAGAACCCGGTTAGTAAGCTCTGCATTGGCATGATGCAGCGCATTCAGATCCTCTTGCACCGGATCAGGTAAATCTACCTGATCCAGTTCATCCTGTGGCAGCGATTGTTTTAGGCGCTTCACCACATGCCCCGGTACACCCACCACCGTGGATCCGGGCGGCACATCGTCAAGCACTACGCTTCCCGCACCAATCTTGGAATTGTCCCCGATGGTACAGGAACCCAGCACCTTTGCACCGGCTCCAACCATAATATTATTCCCCAGAGTCGGATGCCTTTTTCCCTGCTCCTTACCGGTTCCTCCCAATGTAACCCCCTGATAAAGCGTCACATTATCACCGATAATGGTGGTTTCGCCAATGATCACTCCGTTTCCATGATCAATAAAGAATCCTTTCCCGATCTGCGCACCGGGATGAATCTCGATCCCTGTCTTGCGCACCCCCCGCTGGGACACCCATCTTGCCAGAAAATAATGTTTCCGCACATACAGCTTATGGGAAATCCGATAGTGGATCATTGCCTTAAAGCTGGGATATAAAAACACTTCCATGGATGAATGAATCGCCGCATCTCTCTCCCGGATGATTGCAATTTCTTCTTTAATATTTTTAATAAAACCCACTGATATCAACCCCTTAATCCGGTTTCTGTCATTGCCTGCCACTGATCCGCAGATAAAGCCAAATGACAAGTCACAAAAAAAGGATAACCTCTCTCTAAGAGACGAAGTTATCCGTGGTTCCACTCTATTTTAGAAGCAAAGCTGCTTCCGCTCATGTTACGTAACGTGTAAAACGTGTTCTGCTACCTGACCTGCCCTAGGCTGTCTGCTCACAAAACCTGCTCCCGGATGCACTTCTATTATCTCTTTGCAGGAATGCTTCCAGCCGATGACATTCCCTCTCTGTCCAAAGTCCGTCTGATAATCAGACCAATGGATAATATACTCTTTCCGTTCCAAGCATTTCACTATATAGAAACCGAAAATCTTATTACATTAACAGAATATGCAAAAGCGGCGGTTTTGTCAACCGATATTTTCTATTCTGTTCCTTACTTCTGCTGAGGGCATCCGCTGCATCCCTCACAGCCGCGCATCATAACATCCTCACTGGCAAGATTCACCGGACTTGTAAGCATACAAATTGCCTGAGAAGAGATGCCTTCTCCCGTTCCCGTAAAACCAAGTCCTTCCTCTGTCGTTGCTTTTACACTGACCTGCTCCACCTGAATCCCCAGTGCTTTTGCAATATTTTCTCTCATGGTATCAATATAGGGGCGCATTTTAGGAGCCTGCGCAATGATTGTTGCGTCAATATTTTCAATCAAAAACAGGTTTTCCTCCAAAAGTTTCCCTACATGCTCAAGCAGTTTCATGGAAGAAATCCCTTTATAAGCCGGATCTGTATCCGGAAAATGCTTGCCGATGTCTCCCAGCGCTGCCGCCCCCAGCAAGGCATCCATAATGGCATGAAGCAGAACATCCGCATCCGAATGTCCCAAAAGCCCCTTTTCGTATGGTATCTCCACGCCGCCTATGATCAGCGCTCTTCCTTCTGTAAGTCTGTGAACATCATAGCCTATTCCAATTCTCATGCATGTACTCCTTCCTGAATTTCCACTGCTATATATTCTCTTCCCGGAAGATCAATCTTAAAACTTCCGCTATATACTCCTCTGTCCTCAATCGTCATATTCCACGTGTCAATCACCCTGACACGATAGCTTTTCTCTTCCTTAAGATGATAATTTCTTACACACGGACGCATGAAACCATAATAGAAAAGATAATATTCCGGATCCTCATCTTTTTCCGGCACTCCGCATACTTCATCCCATGCAGCCTTCTCCCAAAGTTTAAGCCCCTGTACGCCGCTTTGCTCCAGAAGCTTACGAAGAAATGCAATCCGCGGTACGCTTTCCCCTTTTAAAGTTCCGCCATGAGACCACCAAAGAATATTATCCGCACTGGTAAATGTTTCACCGTGCTGAGGATAACCTCCCCGGCATATTCCTTCATAATACCGGCGCACCAGTTCCTGTCCGCTGATGTTTCCCCAGCCATGCTGAATGTTCCCCTCATAGGCAATCTCATCCAAAACAACAGGCTTTTGGTATGTTCTACGCCATTCATCCGTATTTTCACTGGTCCGATACAAATCCGTCCTCTGGATGATACAATGTGTGATCCACTCTTCCCTGTGGTCATAAAGCTTTATGCAGTTATGGATCGACCGAAGATGTTGATAAGGATCTTCCTTTTGAACCAGTTCCCCGTAATATTTCCAGTCCTCATGAGATTTATCCATAAGATCATACTCATTGGCAAATGCCCACCATACATTTCTATACGCTGCCAAACGTGCAACAACATATTTCAGGAAAAAAGAGTCTTGCTCCTTGTTCATTTTGGAAAATCCCCATCTGTCATAAGGATGGAATAAAATGAGATCTGCCTCGATCCCCATCTTCATCAGT
>WFLX010093532.1_pt1 | contig 17117 bp, 13 predicted proteins | sample 4967041 | NCBI WGS metagenome assembly WFLX01 (sample SAMN12857096, study PRJNA449069) | gut metagenome | isolation source: stool from male and female vole | host: Microtus ochrogaster | place: USA:Florida | collected 2017 | reverse complement strand
ATTATCCGAACAGGAAATATCCGACATCACCGGGGTTTCCACCGAGCAGCTTGCCCAATTGCAGTTGGGATAAACACCATTAGGGGGAAGTCATGGATTTGGAAGAGATTATGCGGCAGCANTCGTTTGCNGTGGNGGGCGATACGGTGCGTCCGCACAAATACGCCGCGCAGATCAANCAGGGGCTGATTGAGCACGGCTACACGGTNTANGCGGTGGGGAAAGAACTCGCCAGCTTCAACGACATCGACGGGGATATTGACATCATCGATCTGTGCATCAACCCGACGCAGGGGCTTGCGCTGATGCGNGACTGCAAGAAGCCNTTCAAGTGCATCGTCATTCAGCCGGGGGCAGAAAGCGACGAACTGCTCGCGTTCCTGGACGAACACGACCTGCCGTATATCCAGGGCTGCCTGCTCGTGGGACTGAGCGTGTACGCAAAGGACCGGCAACAATGATACTTTCTGCCACGCTCTCAAAGCCGACCGCCGCCGTGCGCACGGCGTTCGGCAGGGATATTGTGCGCGTCAGGATCAAAATCCGCGCCGCAAGCACGGACGGAGAGACGGCTTATGCGGCGGAATTTTTTACCAGGACGCAAGTNTTCCACCAAAAAATGACGGCGGCGGATCTGGACGCGTTCCTGTCTGCCCATGCGGGCACGACGTTCCGCTCCTGCGTCGAGCGCACGGAGAACGAAGAAATCACGATCCTTGCGAACAAAAAAGGCAGGACAACGCGCCTTGCAAAGCCGCTGCCGCAAGGCGACGGGCAGCAGGTCGTGCCGTCACAAGGCGCGGGCGAAAACCGCACGAAGGCATACTTGCTGCGTGAGGGCGTTCCCGTTCCGTTCCTCGTGCGGCTGGGCGTGATGACCGCGCAGGGAAAAGTCATCGCGGCAAAATACGACAAATTCCGGCAGGTGAACCGGTTTCTGGAATATGTGGACGACGTGCTGGACGATGTGATTGCCGNCCGCGCAAAATCCGATGCCATCACAGGGCGACGGAATCCGCTGCGNATCGTGGACTTTGGGTCGGGAAAATCGTACCTGACGTTTGCGGTGCAGTATTTTCTGACGGAAATCCGCCACATCGACTGCGAGATAACGGGACTTGACCTGAAAGAAGACGTGGTTGCCTGGTGCAACACGCTCGCCGAATCATGTGGCTGNAAGAATCTCCGCTTTGCCGTGGGAGACATCGCCCGTTACGGCGACGGGCTTGAGGCCGACATCGTGATGACGCTCCACGCCTGCGACACGGCGACCGACTACGCGCTCGATTACGCCGTCCGGCATCATGCGACCGCCATTCTGAGCGTCCCCTGCTGTCAGCACGAACTGAACGCGCAGCTGGATTACCACGCCTGCGCTTGCCATGAAACCGCGTCGCCGTTCGCGCCGCTGCTCAAGCACGGNATCCTCAAAGAACGGTTTGCGGCANTGGCGACGGACGCGCTCCGGGCGGCATATCTGGAAGACGCGGGCTACAAAGTAACCGTGCTGGAATTCATTGACGAAAGCCACACGCCCAAAAACCTGCTCATCCGCGCGGTGCGGAAAGCGAACGGAACGGCAAAAACGTCGGCGCGCACGGAGGCAGAACGGCTTGAGAACGCGCTCGGCGTAACGCAGACATTCGCACAACTGCAAAAGCGCGATTCATAGCACCCAGTCGCGCAAGAATTTTCCCACGCCGTCGTGGTTGTTGTCGTCTTCCGTCACATAGCGCGCGGCTTCCTGAATGTACGGCAAAGCGTTGCGCATGGCAACGCCATGATGCGCCAGCCGAATCATACTCTCATCGTTCATGCTGTCGCCGAATGCCATCGTCTTTTCCTGCGGAATGCCGAGCCGCTTTGCCAGTTCCAGCAACGCTTCGCCCTTGCCACAGTGCGCGGGCATAATCTCCAAAAAATACGGCTTGCTCACAAAGATGACCGCACGGTCGCCGAGCTCGCGCTTCAAGTCGGCTTGCAGGATTTGCAGCACGGCAGGATCGCCGGGAATGACCATTTTGCTCCGGCCGTCCTTGATGAAATCGGCAAAATCGGGGCGCACTTCCATGGAAAGCCCGCACAGCTTCACGTCAAGGCGCGTCCACTCGTTGTCCTTGGACGGATAAATCGTCGCCGGGTCGTACACCTGGCACGGAAGAGCGCGTTTTTCGGCTTCGCGGTAGGCATACAGCAGCACGTCGCCGTCAACGGTGCGCGTATATATCTGCCGCCGTGCGTGCATATCGTAAATGGTCGCCCCGTTCATGGCGATGATATAGCGGCCTGCCTGCGTGCCTGCAATGTCCAGCCGCCGCACGTAAGGCAGAATCGCGTTTTCGGCACGACCCGAACAAAGCGCGACAAAAATGCCCCGCGCGGCGCACGACTGCAAGGCGGCAACCGTAACCGGCGTAATCTGCAAATGTTTGTCGAGCAGCGTATCGTCCAAGTCGAACGCGATAATGCCGACATCCAGTTTTGACTGCGGAAGTTTGTGCATGGCAGCAGTATACCACAATGCGGCACCAATGATAAGCACACGCCAGGCGCAAAATCCGCCGTCATGGCGCATTCGAAAAAAAAAACTTGCCGAATTCGTATTTTCGTTAGTATATTGAAGAGAGCCACGCCGTTCGCGCGGCATATTTTTCACAAGAAGAAGGAATCTTATGGCAACGTATCAGTTTCAGACCGAAGTGAATCAGCTGCTCAAGCTGATTATCCATTCCATGTATTCGAACAAAGACATCTTCCTGCGCGAAATCGTCTCCAATGCGTCGGATGCACTGGACAAACTCAAGTACCTGACCGTCTCCGACGACAACTACAAGGACATCAAGACCGAGCCGAGAATCGACATCAGTTTTGACGAGACGAACAAACTGCTCGTCGTGCAGGACAGCGGCATCGGCATGACGGACGAAGACCTCACCGCGAACCTCGGCACGATTGCCCGCTCCGGCACAAAAGCATTCATCGAAAAAATCGCCGCAGACAAGAACGCGGGCGAGTCAAACCTCATCGGCCAGTTCGGCGTGGGATTCTACAGCGCGTTCATGGCGGCAAAGGAAATCACCGTCATCACGCGCAAGGCGGGCGACAAAAGCGGAAAAATCTGGAAATGGTCGAGCGACGGAACGAACGCGTACTCTATTGAAGAAATCGCCACAGACAGCGACCTTGCCAAGAAATACGGCTTTGACAAGCCGGAAACCTGCGGCTCCGCAATCGAAATGCACCTGAACGATGACAGCAAGGACTACGCGAGCCGCTGGAAAATCGAAGAGCTGATCAAACGCTATTCTGACCACATCGCGTTCCCGATCTACCTGCATTACGTGCAGAACAAATACGACGACAAAGGCAACATCACCGGCAGCGAGCAGAAAACCGACCAGGTGAACAGCGCATCGGCATTGTGGAAACGCAGCAAGAGTGAGCTGAAAGCCGCCGACTACAACGAATTCTACAAGACGACCACGCACGACGCGCAGGATCCGCTCACCTACCTGCACACGCACGCCGAAGGCACGCAGGAATACACCACGCTGTTCTACGTGCCGCAACACGCGCCGTTCGATATGTACCAGGCGGACTACAAGAGCGGCGTAAAACTGTACGTCAAGCGCGTGTTCATCACNGACGACGANCGCGAACTNNTNCCNGCNTANNTGCGNTTCGTGCGNGGNATCATCGACAGCGANGATTTGCCGCTNAACGTGAGCCGCGAAATCTTGCAGCAGAACCGCATCCTCGAAACAATCAAAACGCAGTCCGTCAAAAAACTGCTTTCTGAATTCAGAAAGATGGGCGAAGCCGCAGACAAGGCGCGCAAGGCAGAAAAGCAGGACGACAAGGACAAAAAAGCAATCGAAACCTGGAACACGTTCGTCAGCCAGTTCAACCGACCGATGAAAGAAGGTCTGTACGGCGACTATGCGAACCGCGACGACATCTGCGAAATCGTGCGCTTCAAATCGACCGACGAAAGCGGCACGGGTGACGACCATTGGACGAGCTTCGCCGATTACGTGCAGCGCATGAAACCCGAACAAAAGGCGATTTACTACATCACGGGCAGCGATGAAAAAAACCTGCGCGCGTCTCCGCTGCTTGAAGCGTACAAAAAGAAAGGCTTTGAAGTGCTGATTATGGCGGACGACATCGACGACATCGTGATTCCGTCGCTCATGAAGTACAAAGACTTTGACCTGAAAGCCGTGAACCGCGCGGGCAGCGACGAAGAACTGGGCGTGGACAAAGACGAGGCGAAAAAGAAGGAAGACGCGTTCAAGCCGGTGCAGGAGAAAATCAAAAAAGCATTGGGCGACCGCGTAAAGGACGTAACGCTCTCAAAACGCCTGAGCGACAGCCCCAGCTGTATCGTGGTGGACGAGAACGATCCCAGCTTGCAGATGGAACGCATGATGCGCGCAATGGGGCAGGCGGGCATGAACACCGTCAAGCCGATTCTGGAAGTAAACGGCGACCATACTATCGTCAAGACGCTTGAGGCAACGAGCGACGAGGCATACATCGCGGACGTGGCAGAAGTCCTGCTCGATCAGGCATTGCTTGTCAGCGGCGCGGAACTGAAAAATCCTGCTGATTTCGTCAAGGCGATGAATGCGTTGTTAAGCAAGTAAATCTGTGGTATAGTAAAAGACAGGAGAAGCGAATGGCAGAAGCAAATTTTGAAGCGACCGTAAAGGAAGCATTGGATATGTTCCGTCCGCAGTTGCAGGCAGACGGCGGCGACATGGAATTCGTCAGCATTGACGACGAAAAGCGCGTGCATCTGCGCCTGACCGGCAGCTGCGGAAGCTGCCCTATGGCGACGATGACGCTAAAAATGGGCATCGAACGGTATCTCAAAGATGCCTGCCCCGAAGTGACCGAGGTCGTGCAGGAACGATAAGTGCCGCTGCTTCCCGTCTGCAAGCAAGACCTCCTCGAACGCGGTATTGATCAACTGGATTTTGTGTTCGTCTCCGGCGACGCGTATGCCGATCATGCGTCGTTCGCCGCCGCGTTGCTTGGTCGCTTGCTTGAATCACATGGATACACGGTCGGCATTATCGCCCAGCCCGACTGGAAAAAGACCGAAAGTTTTACCGTGCTCGGTCGTCCCCGGCTTGCGTTCTTGGTGAGCGCGGGCGCGATGGACAGCATGGTCGCCAATTACACGGCGAACAACAAGCCACGTTCGGACGATGCCTATGCCCATGGCGGCGTTGCGGGGCATCGTCCTGACCGTGCGCTCATCACGTATTGCGCAAAAATCCGCGAAGCTTACAAAGGCGTGCAGATCCTCATCGGCGGCATTGAAGCGAGCCTGCGGCGTACCGCCCATTACGATTACTGGTCGAATACCGTGCGCCGCTCAATCCTTTTGGACAGCAAGGCAGATTTGCTCATGTACGGCATGGGCGAGCACTCGCTGCTGGAAATCGCAGCACTGCTCGCAAAAGGCGTTCCCGCGCGGCAAATCCGGGGCGTGCGCGGAACGGTATGGTACACAAGCAAAGCAGAAGAACTGCCGCCCCACGCGGACGCATGGTCATCGGGGCGCGTTCCCGAATCGCTCGCGCTCATGTTGCCGTCATACGCGGACATCAGCAAGAACACTGACGAAAGCAAGACGCTGTTCGCGCGCTNGTACCTCACGCAAGAACAGAACACCGACGCGCTCAACGGCCACGTGCTGATTGAACCGACGGACGCGCGGTTCGTCGTGCAGGAAAAAGCGGCATTGCCGCTCACCACGGCAGAATTCGACGCGCTCTATACGCTGCCGTTCACGCGCCAGTGGCATCCCCGGTACGACGCGCCGGCAGAAAACGGCAAGACGGGCGTTCCCGCGCTTGCCGAAGTGCAGTTCTCGCTCACAAGCTGCCGTGGCTGTTTCGGCGCGTGTTCATTCTGCGCGATTACGTTTCATCAGGGGCGCAGAATTCAAAGCCGCAGCCACGAAAGCCTGCTCCGCGAAGCCGAACAGATGACGCATCACCCCGCGTTCAAAGGCTACATTCACGACGTGGGCGGTCCGACGGCAAATTTCCGCCATGACGCGTGCGCGGCGCAGGCAAAACGCGGCGCGTGCGCACACCGTGACTGCCTCGGCACAAATCCCTGCCCCAACGTCACTGTTGACCACACGGAATACATCGACCTGCTGCGCAAACTGCGCGCGCTCCCCCGNGTCAAGAAAGTGTTCGTCCGTTCGGGCATCCGCTTTGACTATCTGATGATGGACAAGGACGAAACGTTTTTGCGCGAGCTGTGCGAGCATCACGTCAGCGGACAACTCAAAGTCGCACCCGAACACGTAAACGACAACGTACTCCGCCTCATGCACAAAAGTTCCCACGCCGTCTATGAACGGTTTGCCGACGCATACGCGCAGATGAACCGCCGCCTGCACAAAAAGCAGTATCTCGTGCCGTATTACATCTGTGCGCATCCGGGGTCGGGACTGAACGAGGCGATTGACGTTGCGCTCTACCTCAAAAAAACGGGATTCGTTCCCGACCAGGTGCAGGATTTTTATCCCACGCCNGGAAGCCTTTCCACCTGCATGTACTACACGGGGCTGAACCCGCACCAGCAGNATGCGGACGGCTCGTTTGAAAAAATCTACGTGGCGCGGGGAGCGCACGAACGCCGCCTGCAACGTGCGCTCGTACAGTTCAACCGGCGCGAACATGCCGGCCTGGTGCGCGAGGCATTACGGCGGGCAGGCAGGACAGACCTTATAAACATTTTGCTGCGGTAAGCGGCATGGAGGCTTTTATGTACATCGAAAAAATCAATTGTCCGGCAGACGTAAAGAACCTGGACGAACACGCGCTGACCGCACTCGCGGCAGAAATCCGCACGTTATTGATACAAAAATTGAGCGTCCACGGCGGNCATTTCGGTCCGAACCTCGGTTTTGTGGAAGCGACGATCGCGCTGCATTATGTGTTCGATTCGCCGACCGACAAAATCGTGTTCGANGTGTCGCACCAGACGTATGCGCACAAAATGCTGACCGGGCGCAAGGACGCCTGGCTCTCCGAATCGCATTATGACGACGTGACGGGCTTTACCAATCCTGCGGAAAGCGAACACGATCTGTTCACGATCGGACACACATCAACGGCGATCAGCCTGGCGACCGGGCTGGCAAAAGCGCGTGACTTGGCGGGCGGCACGGAAAACGTGATTGCCGTCATCGGGGACGGATCGTTAAGCGGCGGCGAGGCACTGGAAGCACTGAACGTCGCAGGCGAGCTGAGCGGAAACTGCATTATCGTGGTGAACGACAACGATATGTCGATTGCGGAAAATCATGGCGGCATGTACAAGACCTTGCGCGAACTGCGCGAAAGCGGCGGATCATCGCCGAACAATCTGTTCAAGGCAATGGGATTTGACTACCGATTCGTCAAAGACGGCAACGACATCGCATCGCTTGTTGCCGCGTTCCGCGCGGTCAAAGACAGCAAAACGCCGGTGGTCGTCCACATCGTCACGCAGAAAGGCAAAGGCTACAAAATCGCCGAAGAAAACCGCGAGGCATGGCATTTTGCCGCCCCGTTCGACATCGCAACAGGCAAGCCCAAGTCCGTGCGCAGCGGCGAAAACTATGGCGACCTGACGGCAGACTTCCTGCTCCAGAAAATGCAGGCAGACAAGCGCGTCGCCGTACTCACTGCCGGAACGCCGACCGTGCTCGGATTCACCAAGGAAAAGCGCGACAAGGCAGGCGCACAGTTCATTGACGTGGGCATTGCAGAAGAGACAGCGACGGCAATGGCAAGCGGACTGGCAAAACGGGGCGCAAAGCCGGTTTTTGGNGTGTACAGCACGTTTTTCCAGCGATGCTACGACCAAATGCAGCAGGATGTGTGCGTCAACGGAACGTCGGCAACGTTCGTGGTCTGCGGCGCAAGCGTGTGGGGCATGAGCGACGTGACGCATATCGGCTACTATGACATTCAGATGCTCGCGCACATTCCCAACCTCGTCTATCTTGCGCCCACCAGCTGCGAGGAATATTTCGCCATGCTCGACTGGGCGATTGAGCAGGATCAGTTCCCCGTGGCAATCCGCCAGCCGACAAACGGCGTGATTCATGCCGACCGCGCGGTGCGCCACGATTACAGCGCGCTCAACACGTTCCACATCGAACGGCACGGCAGCAGCGTCGCCGTGCTTGCCCTGGGCGATTTTTTCCAGCTGGGAGAAAATGTCGTCGCGTCGCTCAAAAGGCAGTTGCAGATTGACGCGACGCTCGTCAATCCCGTGTACGNGTCGGGCATTGACACGGCGGCACTGACCGAACTGGCAAAAGAACACCGCGTCGTCGTGACGCTTGAGGACGGCATTCTGGCAGGCGGCTGGGGACAAACCGTCGCAAGCTTTTACGGCGCGGACACACGCGTCAAAGTGCTGAACTACGGCCTGAAAAAGACATTTTTGGACGGCTATAACGCAGACGACGTACTCAAAGAAAACCGCCTGACGGCAGAACAGATTGCGGAGGACATCAAAAAGGCTTTGTAGGCGGCGGATAACGAATGTTTAAAAACAGCGACTAACATATCGTCGCTGTTTTTTAACTTCGAGTTTTTTTCAAAACTCGCTTATTTACTGCGATTTCCGCTTGAAACTTCGCGCTATGCGCTTGTTGCGAGTCACTTCGTTGCGAAATGGCGTTTTCAACGACCCCCGAATCCGAAGATTCGCTCGCTGTTGAAAANTAANGAACCGTTACCAATACTGCGGGCAATATGCCGATGCAAGGACGACGCAGGGACTCCTGCGGCGTATCATTCCTTGCCGTTCCAGCANTATGTGCAGAGTTTGCAGTGGTCAAGCCCCGTCGAATCGAGCATATCGTCAAGCCGGTGAAAGCGGAGCGTAGTAAAATGCAGCTGCTTGCGGATTTCTTCCTGCATCCTGGCATATTCCGGCGTGTCCGGGTCGCAGTATTTTGCCAGCGTCCCGTCGCTNGCGTGCTCGCCCTCAAACTGCTTGACGACGCGACGCGCAATCAAGTCCATCTCGCTTTTTGAGCGGCTGAAATTCAGATACTTGCACCCGAACATGATTGGCGGACAGGCGGGACGCACATGCACTTCTTTTGCGCCAGACTGATACAGAAAGTCGGTCGTCTCGCGCAACTGCGTACCGCGCACGATAGAATCGTCAATCAGCAGAATGCTCTTGTCCTTGATGAGCTTTGGCACGGGAATCAGNTTCATGTGCGCGATGAGNTTGCGCTGCTCCTGATTGGTCGGCATGAACGACCGCGGCCAAGTGGGCGTATACTTGATGAANGGACGCGTAAACGGAATGCCTGCCTCGTTCGCGTAGCCGATTGCGTGTGCCGTGCCGCTGTCGGGAACGCCCGCCGCACAGTCAGGGTGGATATTGTCGTCCTGATCACGCCGGGCAAGGTATTTTCCGCAATTATAGCGCATGGTCTCCACGTTCACGCCCTCATAACACGCCGTCGGATAGCCGTAGTAAATCCACAGGAACGTGCAGATTTTCATTGCCGCCTGCGGCTGTTGCANCACTTCGTANCGGTCGCTCGTCACGTATACGATTTCAGCCGGCCCCAGTTCATGTTCGTCCGTGTAGCCGAGGTTATGNTAGGCAAAGTTCTCGAACGAAATGCAGTGCGCCAAAATCGAACCTTTCACGTCTTTCTTAATGCCGATTTGCAGCGGCGTGCGCCCCAGTTTGTCGCGCGCGCCATAAATGCCGTCGGGCGTGCAGACAAGCATCGTCACCGAACCTTGCACGTGTTCCTGCACGTAACGGATGCCTTCCAAAATCGTTTTCTGCGTGTTNATCATCGCAAGNATCAGCTCAGTCTGGTTGATTTCTCCGCCACTCATCTCAAGGAACGCGCCGCCGTTGTCCATCAGCGTCTTGACCAGCTCGTCCTTGTTCGTCACGATTCCGACGGTAGTCACGGCAAACCGACCCAAATGCGACCGCGCAATCAGCGGCTGCGGCTCGTAATCGCTGATACACCCGATGCCCGTATGACCGCGCATTTCTTCGATGTCGTTCTCAAATTTGGTGCGAAACGGCGCATTCTGAATGTTATGGATGGCGCGCTGAAACTTGTCGTCGTCACGATAGACCGCCAAGCCGCCGCGCCGCGTACCCAAATGCGAATGATAGTCCACGCCAAAAAACAAATCCAACGAACAGTCGCCTTTGGAAGCGACTCCGAAAATTCCGCCCATACCGAACTCCTGCAAACGCACGTGCAGTATACCAAAAAACACGCGTTTCGGCAATTCGGGCACGGCGGGAACAAGGCTNCGCATGGATTGCGAACAAAGTGTTTCACGGCGTGAAACACTTTGTTTCATGCGGTAAAACACTTTGTTTCACGCCGTGAAACATTCTGTTTCATGCGGTGAAACATATTGGAACACACAAGCCGATTGCATCAGAATGTCGCGAACGTCACCCGAAAACTGCGTGGATAATATTTTGGGGGAAGGCGAAAAATATGGAACGGGCGGACAACTTATCTGACCGCCTGAATGCGGTCGTCGTCGCGCAGGAACACCCAAAATGTACTATACTGCGGCACACGTGTTTCGTCCTGCGCCCATGCCCAACTGGCCGTCATCACCAAAAACCAGGTGCCGTCCGCGCCGTCGTGCGTGGCATCCGCTCCTGACTCCAGCACCTTGACCGGCAGCCCGCCTTCGTGATTCAGCGTGACAAACCGCACCGACTCTGCCGAAAAATCTGCCTGCGAGCGCAAGGTCACCGAACCCCACAAACGATAGTACGAATCCGGGCGCACGTCCGGGCGGGCAAACAACAGAAAGGGCAGCGCAGAAAAAAGCAGGACAAACGGCATTCTCATACCGACGATACTACCACACTTCCCCGCCCATGACAATATGCGCATAAAAAACGCCGCCCGGCAAGCCGGACGGCGCATCGCATACTTAGGACACCTTATTTGTACAGGTCAACCAGTTTCTGCAAATGCTCGAAGCGAGCCTTTGCCGCCTGCTCGTTCCTGTCGAACAAAACCTTTGCCCGATCGGGGAACTTGCGGGTCAGCGCAGAGTAGCGCGTCTCGTTGTTCAAGAATGCCTGATAAGAACCGTCGCCTTCTTTTGAAGTCAGCGTGAACGGATTCTTGCCCTCTGCCTTGAGTGCCGGGTTAAAGCTGAACAGATTCCAGTAGCCAGCCTTGACCGCGGCCTTCATTTCGTCCTGGCAGTGGTTCATGCCGCCCTTTACGCCGTGCAATTCACACGGAGCATAGCCGATAATCAGCGACGGACCATTGTATGCCTCCGCTTCCTGAATGACTTTCAGTGCCTGCGCCGGGTTTGCGCCCAGGGCAATCTGCGCCACGTAGACATAGCCATACGTCATCGCGATTTCTGCCAAAGACTTTTTGCCCATTTCCTTGCCGGCAGCCGCAAACTGGCAGACTTCGCCGATGTTGGAAGCCTTGGATGCCTGTCCGCCCGTGTTCGAGTACATTTCGGTATCGAACACCATGACGTTGACGTTCTCGCCGGAAGCAAGCACGTGATCCAAACCGCCAAAACCAATGTCGTATGCCCAGCCGTCGCCGCCAAAAATCCACACAGACTTTTTGGACAGGTACGCCTTCTTCTCCAAAATCGGCTTTACGCAGTCGCACTTCACTTTCTCAAGCTCGGCGACGAGCGCGTCCGTTGCCGAAGCGTTTGCCAGCGTGTCGTTTTTCGTCTCGATGAACTTGGCAAACGCCGCTTTCAGCTCGGCACTCGCCTTGTCACCGTCCACGATTTCTTGAATCTGCTCAATCAAGTTGTCGCGGATGAATTTCTGACCNGAGTACATACCCAAGCCATGCTCGGCATTGTCCTCGAACAATGAGTTTGCCCACGCCGGACCTTTCTTTGAATTCTTGTTGACCACATACGGAGAAGTCGCCGCCGGTCCGCCCCAAATTGAGGAACAGCCCGTCGCGTTGGAAATATACATATGCTCGCCAAAAAGCTGCGTAATCAGGCGCGCATACGATGTTTCCGCACAGCCCGCACATGAGCCGGAAAACTCCAGCAGCGGCTGATTGAACTGGCTTCCTTTGACGGTGTTGTCGCCAAAGCCGGAATCCTCTTTCTTAGAGACATTCTCCACCAGATAGTTCCATGCCGCCTGTTCTGCCAAGCGAGTTTCCTGCGGAACCATTGACAGCGCCTGCACCGGGCAAACTGTAACGCATTCGCCGCAGCCCATACAGTCAAGCGGAGAGACCGAAATCGTAAACTTGTACTTTCCTGCCTTGGGCTTCAAATCGACTGCCTTTCCGCCGTTCTTCTCCACTTCCGCCGCCTCGGCATCGGTCAGCAGATACGGACGGATTGTCGCATGGGAACAGACGAACGCACAGTTATTGCACTGAATACACTTGTCGTAATCCCACAGCGGAATGTTGACCGCCGTGCCGCGTTTTTCGTACTGCGACGCGCCCAGCGGGAACTGACCGTCGGCAAGATCCGTGAACGCGGAGACCGGCAGACTGTCGCCGTCCATCAGCGCGATCGGGTTCATCAGTTTTTCGACCATTTCCACGGTCGCCTTTTCGCCCTTGAGCGCAGGCTTTTTCGCGTCTGCCGGAGGATTCTTCCAGCTTTCGGGAACGGCCACCTTGTGCAGCGCGCCCGCGCCTTCGTCAATTGCCTTGCAGTTCATGTCAACAATGTCCTGACCTTTCTTGCTGAACTTGGCAACGACTTTTTCTTTCATATATTTGATTGCTTCTTCCGGCGGAAGCACTTTTGCCAGCGTAAAGAACGCCGACTGCAACACCGTAGAGGTGCGCTTGCCCAGACCGATTTTCGTCGCAATGTCAACAGCGTCCACCGTGTACACGGTAATATTGTTGTCCGCAATGTACTTTTTGGATGCCGCAGGCAGGTGCTTGTCCAGCTCCTCGTCCGTCCACTGGCAGTTGATGAGGAACGTGCCGTTCGGCTTGACATCCTGCACCATCTTGTAGCCCTTGATGATGTACGACTGATTGTGGCACGCCACCAAGTCCGCCTGATTGATATAATACGGACTCTTGATCGGCTTGTCGCCAAAGCGCAGGTGGCTGATAGTGATGCCGCCCGTCTTCTTTGAGTCGTACTGGAAATACGCCTGAATGTACTTGTCGGTATGGTCGCCGATGATTTTGGTAGAATCCTTGTTCGCGCCGACCGTACCGTCACCGCCGATGCCCCAAAACTTGCACTCAATCGTGCCTTCCGCAGACGTAATCGGGGCGGGACGCACTTCAGGCAGGGACAAGTGGGTAACGTCGTCCGTAATGCCGATCGTAAAGCGCGACTTTGGCTCGCCCTTTTCCAGCTCCTTGTACACGGCAAAAACGCTTGACGGCGGCGTGTCCTTTGAGCCAAGACCGTAGCGTCCGCCCGTCAGAATCACGTCGTTCATGCCGGCTTCGCGCAAGGTCGTCGCAACGTCGAGGTACAACGGCTCGCCCAAAGAACCCGGCTCTTTCGTGCGGTCGAGCACGGCGATTTTCTTTGCCGTCTTGGGCAGTTTCTCCAAGAATTTCTTGGGCAGCCACGGACGATACAAATGCACTTTGACCAGACCGACTTTCTCGCCTTTCTTGGTAAGATAATCGATGACTTCTTCCGCAACGTCACAGATTGAGCCCATCGCCACGATGACGCGATCGGCATCCTTTGCGCCGTAATAGTCGAACAGCCCGTAATTCGTGCCGAGCTTCTTGTTCACTTTGTCGATGTATTTTTCCACGACGGCAGGAAGCGCGTCATAGGTCGCGTTGCAAGCCTCGCGGTGCTGGAAGAACACGTCGCCGTTCTCGTGTGAGCCGCGCATTGCCGGATGCTCCGGGTTGAGCGCATGGTCACGGAACGACCTTACCGCGTCCATGTTCACCATGTCCTTGAGATCGGCATAATCCCATACTTCGATTTTCTGAATTTCGTGCGAGGTGCGGAAACCGTCAAAGAAGTTGATGAACGGCACTTTGCCCTCAATGGTAGAAAGGTGCGCGACGGGAGCCAAATCCATGATTTCCTGCGGGTTGCTTTCCGCGAACATGGCAAAACCCGTCTGGCGGCACGCATACACGTCCGAGTGGTCGCCAAAAATATTCAGGGACTGCGTGGCAACGGTACGGGCAGACACATGGAAAACCGTGGGCAGCTGCTCCGCGGCAATCTTGAACATATTCGGAATCATCAGGAGCAAGCCCTGCGAAGCCGTAAAGGTCGTGGTCAGCGCACCGCTCGCAAGCGAACCGTGCACCGTTCCCGCCGCACCTGCTTCCGATTCCATTTCAATGACTTTCACCTTCGTGCCGAAGATGTTTTTCTGACCGGCGGCAGACCACTGGTCAACGTTATCCGCCATAGGTGACGACGGGGTGATAGGATAGATGCCCGCGACTTCCGTAAACGCATACGCTACGTGAGCGGCAGCCTGATTGCCATCCATCGATTGTTTCTTTCTGGACATAAGGTCTCCTTGATAAGAGTAGTATCTATAGAATACACCTAAATTGCCAGTCTTACAAGGAAAATTTTCGGATATTTTCGCGATCCGCGCCTACACAATCACGCCCTTGGTGCTGGGAATCTGCCCGTCCCGGCGCGGGTCAATCTCCGTTGCGGCGCGGATGGCACGTGCCGCCGCCTTGAACAGACCTTCCATTTTGTGATGGTCGCTCCTGCCGCGCAGTGTGTCCAAATGCAGATTGCACTTTGCCGCCTGCACAAAGCCGTTCCAAAAATCCTCAAAGCAGTCCGTCTGAAAACTGCCTTCCTCGCCGTCCTGCACGGACACGAGCGGAATGCCCGAAAGCGACGCGTTGCAGACCAAAAACGGCCGCCCGCCAAAATCAACGGCGGCACGCAACAGGGATTCGTCCATGGGATAAAGAAAACTGCCGCTGCGGTAAATGCCCGCGCAGTCGCCCAACGCCGCCGCAAAACAAGCGCCGAGCACAATGCCCGTGTCTTCAATCGTATGGTGCTGATCCACGTGCAAATCGCCCGCAATGCGCCCCGACAGGTCGAACAGACCGTGCTTGCAGAACGAGCGCAGCAAATGATCAAAAAAACCGATGGGATTCCTCACGTCACAGATGCCCGTGCCGTCAAGGTTGAGCGAAAGCGAAATCTGCGTCTCCGCCGTATTCCGCTCGATTGTCGCCGTCCGTGCCATAATATGCTCCTTGTAAAAACTCAGTCCTGGTTTTTCAAAATCACGGCTGAGCTTTTAGCGCGCGTTCGCAATGAAATGAGAACGCACCGTCAATAGCAAACGCATCGTGCCATCTCTGTACGATGCCTTTGCCTTACATGCCCCTACAAAACCTTGCGCAGCTCGTATTCCACGATGTCGGTCGCGCCGAGCTTCTGCAACTGCGGCAGCAGCGTGGGAACGTCGCTTTTCTGCACGGCGATCTTGACCGCGTAGCCGTCGTCGCCGAACAGCGGACTGACGGTGGGACTGCGCATTGCCGGCAGACTTTTTACCAGCGTGTCGAATTTGCCCTTCGCCACGTNCATCTCAAGCATGACCCGGCCGCGCGCGCTCAGCACCGCCTCAAAAAGCATTTTCAGCTCCATGATTTTCTGTTTTTTCACGCCGTCCGCAAGCGCGCGCTTTGACGCGTACATCCGGGTGGACGATTCCATGATCGTGTCCACGATTTTTAAGTTGTTCGCCCGGAGCGACGAGCCGGTGGACGTGTTGTCAACCAGAATCTGCGCGAGCGCATCCGGGCTGTCCTGCACGAATCCCTCGCTCGTTCCCCAGGTGCGGAAAATCGTGCCGTCAAGCCCCTTGGCATCGACCCACTGCCTGCTCAGCCGCTGGTATTCCGTCGCAATCGTGACGGGCTTCTGTATCAGCGCGTCGTAATCGACGCTTTCGGGAACTGCCGCCACAATCCGCACGGCATCAAAGCCCAAGTCCATGACCTCTTCCACGTCGTTCTCCACGCCGTTCTCGTACACCCAGTCCTTGCCCGAAAAACCCACGTCCGCCTTGCCGTTCGCCAGCAGCCAGCTGGTAATCTGCGGCTTGACCACCTGGAACGCCAAATCCTTCTGGTTCGTGACGGGAAAATACGTGCGGTCAGGCAGGTTGATAGAAATCCCCACGTCGCCCAAAAGCTTATAGACCGATTCATAAATTCTGCCCTTGGCGAGCAAAATACGCAATTTTTCCATTGTTGTCCTCGTGTGCGCAGTATACCGCAAAGCGCGGATTTCCTCAATGACCGCGCGCCTAGCATTGTTTTGCGCAACGTGCTATGCTGTCGCCATGCGCAGGAAAGACAGGGAAATCACGGACTTCGCACACATCTGCGAACTATTGGACCGGGCGGAATTTCTGACGCTCTCGCTGATTGACGGCGGCGTTCCGTATACCGTGCCCGTCAACTTTGGCTACCGGGCAGACGGCGGCCGGCACGTGCAGATTTTCATACACGGCGCGACGACCGGCAANAAANTCGACTGCATAAAAGCGTGCGCGAGCGTCTCGTTCTGCGCAGTCTCTTTCTCACGCGTCGGCGNGGGCGCGCNCCCCTGCGACTGGACGAACTTTTACGGCAGCGTCTGCGGAAGCGGAACCGCCGCCATCGTCACGGACGCGGAAGAGAAAAAAGAAGGACTTCTGCGCATCCTCAGAAAATACGGCTACGACGGCACGGACGACATCCCCGCGCCCATGCTCCAGAAAACGGCGGTCATCAGGATTGATGCCGACCACCTGACCGGCAAGGCACACGCAAACCGGTAGTGCCGTTCCGCCCGGAGGCAGTTCCCGCGATCCGCTTGACCTCTGCAAGCTCTTTTCTGTCCGCAGAAATGACTGGGTTTTTCCGAGCATTATCCGGCTTGCTGTTTGTTGGTTTGTGGATTTTGTTTTCCTTCACAAGGAAATCGAATTTCGCGGCATCAATCTCATGGCAAATCCGGCAGACTTCATTGAAAAACTGATTCCATGCTGTCACAGGAATTTCCTGTCCGCCATATTCCATCTTTTGAATCCGTGTGCCGTTCATATTCGTATCGACATCGGAAGCAGGATAC